>OJRL01000918.1_pt1 | contig 14031 bp, 9 predicted proteins | sample 1599191 | NCBI WGS metagenome assembly OJRL01 (sample SAMN03922537, study PRJEB24848) | human gut metagenome | isolation source: stool sample | host: Homo sapiens | place: Germany | collected 2010-05
AAGAAATTTCCACACAACAATTTCCGCCCGCAAAGGCGGTTTCAATCATTTTCGGAATCTTCCTTTTCGAACCGACACCCGAAATCGGATTTATAATAGCCTGTATATTGATTGTCTGTCCCTCCATTCTTGCTGCTACTTACTTTGAGAGGACAAAAATAATGCTTTTGTAAAACTTTTAAAGCATTTCGGCTACTATAAGTTATTTTTTTACTACTTTTGCGGCTGGATTTGCCGAAACATAGGATTATGTACGCGGCAAACCTGTGTTCTTTATTAGAATAAACAAATAGCGAGATAAATCATTCTCTTTTATAATAATATGAAACTTTTACAAGAGAAACTAGCAAAGTACGACGCTCCTCAAAGAGCCATGGCAATGGGAATCTATCCTTACTTCAGGGAAATCCAGAGCGATCAGGACACGGAAGTTCTAATCAGCGGGAAGAAAGTCTTGATGTTTGGTTCTAATGCGTACTTAGGATTAACCAATCATCCTAAAGTAAAAGAAGCAGCGATCGAGGCCATTAAAAAGTATGGTACAGGTTGTGCCGGCTCACGTTTCTTAAACGGAACGTTGGACTTACACCTCCAGTTGGAAAAACGTTTAGCAGAATTTGTTGGTAAAGAAGACGCCATCGTATACTCTACAGGTTTCCAAGTTAATCTAGGTGTTGTATCCTGTATCACCGGACGTGAGGACTATATCCTTTGGGATGAGTTGGATCATGCATCCATTATCGAAGGACATCGTCTTTCTTTCTCCACGAAATTGAAATTCAAGCATAACGATATGGACTCCTTGGAGAAACAACTCCAGAAATGCGAGCCAGACAAGGTGAAACTTATCGTTATCGACGGTGTCTTCAGCATGGAAGGTGATGTCGCTAAATTACCGGAAATCGTAGCTCTCGCAAAGAAATATAACGCAAGTGTAATGGTTGACGAGGCTCATGGTATCGGTGTATTCGGTGATCACGGCCGCGGTACTTGTAATCACTTCGGCGTTACGAACGATGTTGATCTGATCATGGGAACTTTCAGTAAGTCTTTCGCTTCTATCGGTGGTTTTATCGCATCGGACGAACCGGTTATCAATTACTTACGTCACCACTCCCGCTCCTATATCTTTAGCGCAAGCAACACGCCTGCCGCTACTGCCGCAGCGAACGCGGCATTAGATATCATGTTAAGCGAACCGGAACGTATCCAACATTTATGGGATTTGACTCATTACGCATTGGATGGTTTCCGTAACATGGGTTGTGAGATCGGACATACTTCTACCCCGATCATTCCGTTGTTTATCCGTGACAACGACTTGACATTCCTTATCGTAAAAGAATTATTTGAGGCCGGAATCTTCGTAAACCCGGTAGTAGCTCCCGCAGTTGCTTCCGAGGATACACTGATCCGCTTCTCCCTTATGGCTACCCACACGAAAGAGCAACTAGATTACGCTTTGGAGACAATCCACAAGGTATTCAAGAGCCATGGGTTGGTAGACTAATCGTGTAAATATATAAGAAAAGGCCCGAAGGTTAGGTATAACACCTATCTTCGGGTCTTTTTTTATAACTGAAAAAATCATAACTATGATTTTGAATGGGAATAAATCACTATTTTTGCATATTTAGATAAATTGGGCGGTTATGTCGATGGCCCTCTTACAAATTAAAAATAAATGGATTTCATATTAGATAAAGGAAGTAGCCATATGGGCTGCAAAGGTTGCAGCAAAAGGCAAAACAATAAACTGAATACCTATGATTGGTTGTGCGATGTACCCGACGCGGAAGGCTCGACTGACTTCGTAGAGGTTCAATTTAAAAATACCCGCAAAGGGTATTACTTGAATAGTGCTAAAATACCTTTGGAAAAAGGTGATATAGTAGCCGTAGAGGCAAGTCCCGGTCATGATATCGGTACGGTTTCTTTAACGGGAAAATTGGTTCTGCTGCAAATGAAGAAGAACAACGTGCGCACGGAAGCTGAGCCAAAACGGATTTACCGAAAGGCAAAACCGACCGATATCGAGAAATATGAGGAAGCGAAAGCAAAGGAACATGCCACTATGATTCGCTCGCGGCAAATCGCAGCCGATTTAGGATTGAATATGAAAATCGGTGATGTAGAGTATCAAGGTGACGGTAATAAGGCGATCTTTTATTATATAGCGGATGAACGTGTAGATTTCCGTCAACTAATTAAAGTGCTAGCGGAGGCTTTTCGTGTTCGTATCGAGATGAAGCAGATCGGTGCTCGTCAAGAAGCCGGACGTATCGGTGGTATCGGCCCTTGCGGTAGAGAACTTTGCTGTTCCAGTTGGATGACAAGTTTTGTATCGGTCGCTACCGGAGCTGCCCGTTATCAAGATATTTCCATGAATCCCCAGAAATTGGCCGGACAATGCGCTAAATTGAAATGTTGTATCAATTATGAGGTAGATACATATGTGGAAGCCCAGAAACGCCTTCCTTCCCGGGAGATTGTCTTGGAGACCAAAGATAATAATTACTATCATTTCAAGACGGATATTTTCAAACGGGAAATTACCTATTCTACGGATAAATCATTTGCGGCTAATCTTATCACGATTCCGGCAAGCCGTGCTTTCGATGTCATTAACATGAATAAGAAAGGCATGAAGCCGATATCTCTAGAGGCGGATACGAAGCCACAACCACCGAAACGAGACGCTCAAGATATTCTTGGGCAAGAAAGCGTCACACGTTTCGACTCTGTTAAAAAGAAAAAGAAAAAACGTCCTGCCAACAAGAATAATGGCGAGAACAATGGAAACGGGAACGGAGCTAACACCACCGCGACGGCAGTTACCAACACCGACGCACCTGTTTCTGAGAATAAGAACAACGGAGGAAACGGAGCCGGTGGCAATAATCGCCGCAACGGAGGAAATAATAGGAATAGCAATCGTGAGAATAACCGGGACAGAGAGAATAACCGGGAGAATAACAAAGATAATAGCCGGGAAAACAGTCGGGAGAATCGGGAGAACAACCGTGATAATAACAGGGAGAACAACCGAAACAATCGCCCGAAACAAAGGCCGAGAGCTAATAACGATAAGCAATCCAACAATGACAAGCCTGCGAATAATGACAAACCTCAGCAACCGATCAAACAGGCCAGACCTGATAAAACGGAGAATAGACCAGAGACAAAGCCTGAGGCTTAAAAAGTTCATTGCCGCCTGTGTAACATGCTTCTTATGCTTCTCTTGCGAGAATGAAGCTGTATACGATCAGTATCAAGCTATCCAAAACACCTCGTGGGAGAAGAATAAGGAGTACTATTTCACTTTCTTGATTGAGGATATATCGGTTCCGTACGACCTAACCTTGGAAGTACGGAACAATAATATGTATCCGTATCAGAACCTATGGGTATTTTGCAGCGAGGAACTTCCGATAGGTCCTTTAAAAAGGGATACGATCGAATGTATGTTAGCTGATGAGTTCGGGAAATGGTATGGGGACGGGATCTCCCTGTTTCAATCCAGTTTCCCGATACGGTCTGCTTACTATTTCCCCGTTAAAGGGCAATATACCTTTAGCTTCCGGCAGGGGATGCGTAACGACCAACTTCCGGGCATTCAGGAAATCGGCTTACGGGTCTTACCTTCTTCCATTAACGCTCCTTCCGGGAAGCGTCCAAACGAAGAAAAATAAACAATAAGATCGTAAATCCCCAAAGCGAGGAACCTCCATAGCTAAAGAAAGGCAAGGGAATGCCGATAACCGGAGTCAATCCCGTCACCATGCCGACATTAATCGCCAGATGGAAAAAGAATATGGAGGCTACGCTATAGCCATAGACTCGCCCGAAAGCATTATCTTGCCGCTCCGCCAATACAATCAGACGAAGAATAAAAAGTCCGAATACGATCAATACGGCAGAGGCTCCCAAAAAGCCTTGCTCCTCGCCTACCGTACAAAAGATAAAATCCGTATCCTGTTCCGGCACATACTTCAACTTGGTCTGCGTCCCATTCAAGAATCCTTTTCCGGATAATCCTCCGGAACCGATAGCGATCTTGGACTGATTCACATTATACCCCGCCCCGCTTGGATCATCCTCCAAGCCTAAAGAGACTTTAATACGAATTTGTTGGTGAGGTTCCAATATGTCATTAAACACATAATCCACAGAAAATAGGAAACCGATAGAACCTAAAGCGAACAGAGCGATTAACGCATAATGCCATACCCAGTTTCGAATGGATAAATAGAATAAATAGATTGACGCGGCTCCTACCAAGCCTATCGATATCCAAGCGAAGTTTACCGGGACAAACAAAGAAACGACATACCCGATCAAGAATGTCGAAGCAATTCCCCCAAGCATGATCTTAACGCTTATATAATCCTTACGGACACTCCCAACTAATCCCATGGTTATTAATAAGACAAGGCAAGAGACGATTAATTCACCCAATGGGGTAATACCCACCATCACCTCTGAATATTTCATTCCCGTAACGAAAAAGACGACCGCACAAACTCCTATCAACAAAATATATCCAGTCATTCCTTCCCGGTATAACATCAGAAAGAATGCCAAGTAAACCAATGCCGACCCCGTCTCTTTCTGTAAAAGAATACAAACCATCGGCAAGAAGATCAAGAACAAAGTGATTGAGAAATTCTTGACCGTCGTTAGCTTAAAGCCATAGCCATTCATAAACTTCGCCACGGCCAAAGCGGTAGCGAACTTAGCCAACTCCGCTGGTTGCAAACGGATAGGTCCCAATACGAGCCAAGAATGCGATCCCTTGATATTAGGTGCTAAAAATATAGTGGCGATCAACAATACGATCACGCACGCATAGATCAGATAGGCGAATATATCGAAGAAGTCACTTTCCAGCATCAATATGACGAAAATAAGGGCGAGTGAGGTACCGATCCAAATCATCTGCATCCCCGGACGGCCCGACGGGTCGAACAAGCCAACGTTATCAAACTCGTAGCTCGCCCCACAAATACTAAACCAACCGGCGATTACCATAATCAAATACAACAAAATGGTAATCCAGTCTACCGACTTCCATATTTCCGTTTTCCTATAGCGCATTGTTCGGTAGTATTACGGCATTCATAATATATTCCTCCGTCGCCTTGTTAGCCTCGGATATTTCTCCTTTCAAATATTTCTCCAACATCAATTTACCGATAGGCACCGCATAGGTAGCACCGAATCCGGCGTTTTCCACAAACACGGCAATGGCGACCTCTGGCTTTTGATAAGGAGCGAATCCCATAAAAATAGAATGGTCCTTACCATGCGGATTCTCCGACGTTCCCGTCTTTCCACAAACCTCGATATCCGGTAAAGCCGCCCCACGGCAGGTTCCACCATAAGCGGTTCCCGTAACAGCTCCTCGCATACCCTCGGCAATATAACTATAATAATGCGTATCCACCGATGTGTAATGCTTCTTCGTATATAACGTATCCAGCGGAGTATCTTGGATCTCTTTCACGACATGCGGAGTAATATAATATCCCCGGTTAGCGACAGTAGCCGCCAAATTACAGATTTGCAAAGGCGTAGCCAATATCTCACCCTGACCGATAGCGATCGAGATAATCGTACTGGAATTCCAACGTCCCCGGTACACCTTATCGTAGAACTTACTATTCGGAATGAACCCTCGCTTCTCCCCCGGAAGATCGATTCCCAGCTTATAGCCATACCCCATAGAAACCATATAATTCTTCCAAACCTCAAAAGCCTCCTGTACCGACGGATATCGCTTCCGGCTGTCGATCATATCATGCAGTCCCCAAGGGAAAAAAGAGTTACAAGAGGTCGCCAACGCCCCGACCAGATTCAGAGGAGACGGATGCCCGTGACAAGCCGGCTTACCTCCCCGGAAGGTATATCCATGCGCACAGGTATATTGAGTTTCCGGAGTAATCACCCCTTCTTGCAAGAAGATCAAACCTTGGGTCGGTTTAAATGTAGATCCGGGAGGATATTGCGCCATGAGCGGGCGGTTGAATAAAGGTTTCAACGGGTCCTTCTGCAAAGCCACGTAGTTCTTTCCCCGCTGGCGCCCGATCAAGATACTCGGATCATATGTAGGAGCGGAAACCATACAAAGTACCTCCCCTGTCTCCGGCTCTATCATCACGATACCCCCTAATTTATTCTGCATTAACTTCTCCCCATAAGCCTGCAAGTCCATATCCAAGGATAATTTCAAGTTCTTGCCGGATTCCGGCTGGATATCGTGCCTGCCTTCCTCGTATCGCCCCTTGATACGTCCGTGAGCGTCACGCAACAGGATCTCGACTCCTTTCACGCCCCGCAAATATTCCTCGTATGATTGCTCGATCCCGGTCCTGCCGGAGTAATCGCCTTGTGTATAATAAGCGTCATTCTCTATATCTTTCCGGTTTACCTCGCCGATATTTCCCAGCACAAGAGCGGCATTGGGATACTCGTATTGGCGGATCGTGCGATTCTGGATATAGAAGCCGGGAAATTTGTATAACTTCTCCTGCAACACGCCATATTCTTGTGCGGAAAGCTGGTTCATAAATACTTGAGGGACATAGGAAGAATAACCGGGATTTAACCGCCGGTTCTTAATATCCGCTATACGTTTGAGGAATTGCTCTTTCGTGATGCCCAGCACATCACAGAAATCGAGGGTATCGAAAGGCTGTATCTCACGCATGATAAGCATCACGTCGTAAGCGGGCTGGTTATAGACCAATAATTTACCATTACGATCGTACATCATGCCTCGGGAAGGATACAAGGTTTTTTTCAAGAAAGCGTTACTATCCGCCCAAGCTTTATAATCGTTGTCGACCACCTGAAGGATGAACAAACGGATAATAAAGATGATAACCAACAGGATCACCGCCCCACCTAAGACATAGCGCCTGTTCTCAAACTCATACTTGGTATTATTCTCCACTTTTCTGAGACTCTATATTGAATGCTTCTACCGTACAAATCAATAAGGTTGTCATCACCACGCTCGAGAGGATACGGACAACCAGAAACAACGGGTCAAATAAAGTCAACGACTCAATCACAAAAAGAGTCGTATGTTGTATCAACACAAACGATAACACATATCGGAAAAAGCCTCCGAAACCAAAGGTCTTATAAGACGGGTAAATACCTTCCGGCAAATCTTTCCCCATGAATACACGGATTAACGGCTCCCTGCAAAATCCCGCCAATGTACAGGCGGCCGCATGCATACCCGGTGTGTTGCTGAACGTATCAATAACCACCCCGGCTATGAAAGAGAAGAAAACGACTTGCGTCCGTGAGCTACCGACCGGCATCTTAATAATGAAATAGAGATACAGAAACGGGGTAGCGATCCGCAAGAAATGAATGTTGTTCAAGACCAAGACCTGAATCAACACAAACACCACGAAATATATGAAACCACGCAGTAAATTATTAATCATTTCTTTTCGCCTCTTGTTCTACACCAATTTGCTCCGTCTGACGGAAATTCTTGATAATACGCACGTTGTTCAACGCTTGAAAATCCGTAGCCAGCTCGACCTGTAATGAATAGAAATTATCATCGTGTTGTTTCTCGAAATCAGCGACCGTACCTACGATAATACCCGAGGGGAATACGGCGGAGTAACCGCTCGTCACGATCGTATCGCCTTTCTGGAACTCCACATGGCGCGGCAACTCATCGAGGTTGGCGTACAGCGTATTGCGTCCATTCCAGCTTAATGACCCGAAATAACTACTACCTAATACCTTACAACTCAACCGGAACTTAGGATTCAGCAACGGAATGATCACGGAGAAATGATCGGAAACCGTCGATACGATACCAACCACACCTCGTTCCGAGACAACTCCCATATCGGGCATGATCCCATCCAGCTTCCCTTTATTCACGGTAATATAATTGGACAAATGCGTGACACTGTTGTTCACTACATCCGCCACGACAAACGAATAAGGAAATTGCTCCGTCGAATCCGGCGCGAATCCCTTAAAACTAACCGTATCCGCAATCAGCGCATCTAACTGATCTTGCAGATCCAGCATTTGCAATTCCAACTGTCCGTTACGCTCCAATAACTCCTTATTGATATCCCGAAGATTCAAATAAGAAGTGAAAGATCCGGATATCGAGGCGATATATCCTGTCACGACATTCGCTGAGCTGAATATAATATTCCGTTGGTACGCGTTATTACGATAGACCAACATCAACGAAACAGCCTCAAGCAGAATGAACAAAAACCAATGCCTCTTCCCGATCAGGAATTCTAGTAACTTACGCATAGGAATTGAAAACTGAAAGTTGAGAATTGAAAATTGAAAAGAACTAGACCTATCGGCTCGCTAATTTTCAACTTTCAATTCTCAATTCTCAATTATTTACTCTTATCGGATTAAGAAATTAAACTTCTCAATATTCTTCAAAGCGACTCCCGTACCTTTCGCCACGGCATGCAACGGATCCTCGGCGATATGGAACTGGATATTCATCTTATCCCGCAAGCGCTTATCCAAACCGCGAAGCATAGCACCACCGCCAGCCAAATAGATACCATTTTTCACGATATCGGCATATAACTCGGGAGGGGTTTGCTCCAAGGCACTCAAGATAGCCGCCTCGATCTTCGAGATAGACTTATCCAAACAGTGGGCGATCTCCTGATAAGAGACGGGTACCTCCATAGGTAAGGCAGTCATCTGATTCGGGCCGTGAACCACGTAATCCTCCGGAGCGTCTTCCAATACCGTAAGCGCGGAACCCACGTTGATCTTGATACGCTCGGCCATACGCTCACTCACCTTCACGTTGTGTTGGCGACGCATATACTCCACGATATCAGCCGTTAAATCGTCACCCGCCATACGGATTGATTTATTCGACACGATACCACCTAAGGATATGACAGCGATCTCGGTAGTACCACCTCCTATATCCACGATCATATTACCCTCGGGGGCCAAGACATCTATACCGACACCGATAGCGGCAGCCATCGGCTCAAAAACCATGTACACATCACGTCCACCGGCATGCTCGGCAGAGTCTCGCACGGCACGTATCTCTACCTCCGTACTACCTGAAGGGATACCGATCACCATACGCAAGGACGGAGCGAACCAGCGCTTCCTTCCGCTCGCCATCTTGATAAAGCCGCGAATCATTTGCTCGGCAGCGTAGAAATCCGCGATAACTCCCTCACGAAGCGGTCGTACGGTACGAATATTCGGGTGCGTCTTCTCGTACATCTCACGGGCCACCTTACCGACAGCCAGCACCTTGTCCGAGCGAGCATCCAAAGCAATCACCGAAGGTTCGTCTACCACCATCTTATCATTACACGTGATAATGGTATTAGCGGTACCCAAATCTATGGCAACTTCTTGTGTGAAAGAAAACAATCCCATTAGTCTTATTATTAATGTTTAAAATGACGAACACCTGTCTTCACCATAGCCAAACCATGTTGGTTACAGTACTCGACAGACAACTTATCATTGATAGAGCCTCCCGGCTGGATTACGGCCGTGATACCTGCTTGGTCTGCGATCTCAACGCAATCGGGGAACGGGAAGAAAGCGTCGGAAGCCATCACGGCGCCATTCAAGTCGAAGCCGAATGATTTAGCCTTCTCTATGGCTTGTCTCAAAGAGTCCACACGAGAGGTCTGCCCGATACCGCTGGCGCAAAGCTGCTTGTTCTTCACCAAGGTGATCGCATTGGACTTGCTGTTCTTCACGATCTTGTTGGCGAACAACAGGTCCTCAACCTCCGAGGCTGTCGGCTGCTTATCCGTCATAGGCTCCAAATCAGCCTTACCTTGGATACTCAAGTCCTTCTCCTGCATCAAGACACCATTCAATAAAGAACGGAACTGCATCGGGCAAGTCTTGCAATCCTTACGGATCAAGATGATACGGTTCTTCTTCTGTTGAAGTACCTCCAGCGCGTCAGCGTCGTAAGCCGGAGCGATAATCACCTCGAAGAAAATCTTGTTGATTTCCTCGGCCACTTCCTTGTTAATCGTAGTATTCGTGATCAAGATGCCACCGAAAGCGGAAACCGGGTCACCGGCCAAAGCCTCTTTCCAAGCCTCAACCACATTACCGCGGGAAGCGATACCGCAAGCGTTATTATGTTTTAAGATAGCGAACGTCAGCTCGTCGAACTCATCGATCAAGTTCACGGCAGCGTCGATATCCAATAAGTTGTTGTAAGAAATCTCTTTTCCATGGATTTGATCGAACATATCGTTAAACTTACCATAGAACTTAGCGGCTTGATGAGGATTCTCGCCATAACGCAAATGCATCGGACTATCTACCGTTGCACGGAAATGGGAACCTTCGCGGCCATCAAAATAATTGAAGATAGCGGAGTCGTAACCCGAGGAAACGGCGAACGCCTCTTTGGCGAACCATCTACGATCCTCGATGCTTGTCTCAGCGCCCTTCTCGTTCAAAAGATCCATCAACGGCTGGTATTGAGCCTTGGAAGCTACGATTACCACATCCTTGAAGTTCTTCGCGGCGGCACGTATCAAAGAGATACCGCCTATATCTATTTTCTCAATAATCGCTTGTTCCTCAGCGCCGGAAGCGACAGTCTCCTCGAAAGGATATAGGTCAACGATAACCAAGTCAATCTCCGGGATCTCATATTCAGCTAATTGTTTCTGGTCATTCTCGTTCTCACGGCGAGCCAAGATACCACCGAATACCTTCGGATGAAGCGTCTTCACACGACCGCCCAAAATAGACGGATAAGAAGTCAAGTCCTCTACCGCATCACAAGGCAAACCCAATGACTCGATAAATGATTGAGTACCACCTGTTGATACAAAGCTCACACCCTCGCTATGCAATTTCTTTAGGATTTCGTCCAGCCCGTCTTTGTGAAACACAGAGACCAAGGCACGTTTCATTCGTTTCGTTGCAGCCATCTTTCTATTTTCGTTTACTTTAATGTTTTAGAGCACAAAAGTAGATATTTATTTCCAATCCAGCCTTATTATTCAGATAAAAACAAGGCAACCATACCAAATTTCATCCATAGCCAAAGAAACATGAATCCATCGCACATGATACGGGAGACGGGGCACGCCCCGTCTCTACAACCTATGACATTGCCCTAAGATAATGAGATTTCCTTTGTTAATAATAGAAGATCGCCCAATTTGACATTCTGACATTTTGTATTCTAAAGCTCCAGAGAATCGAATATTTCGCCCCAGAGTACAGTCGGTTTCCATATTTGAGAATAAAAATCCGCAATTAGTTATCTTTCAAGGACATATCGTTTTTGGGGCTTTTATTCTAGCGAGGATTCCCGTCTCTTATCACCCTCAAACATACAAACAATAGACTTCTTATTCGAAAACAATAGACTTTTCACTCGAAAACAATAGTGTTTCGCTCCGAAAACAATAGCATTCGCAGTCGAAAGCAACTAACAACGCCGCCGTAAACACCCTACAACTGGATCGTAACAACCTTACAATGCCTATCCGCAGACCCGAAAACCGGTAAAAACCGACCTTTTTCGCTCTCCTTTCCCTCCAGTTCACGCTGCCTATAAAAAGGCATTGTCAGCGTAAAACGCCAATCCTGACCAAATAGTCATAACAAAGCGCCTCCCACTGACAAGTCATCGCTCCACGGAAAGCTATCGGCCTCCCGTGATTGCAGAGAGAAGCTTAGGCAGGAAGCGCCGAAGCATGGCATAGAAAGCCAAGCAGATCAAAATAGCTCCCAAAGCAACCCCGAAGTAAATCCCAATAATCGCCCATTCCGCAGAAGACCGGAAGAACCATAATATCAATCGATATATAAAGATCTGCACGATTACATGGGACGCAAAGACAAAGAAACTAGCCCCCTCCAAGAAGGAGTTAGTCCGCCAAAGAGCTTTTTCCAATCCATACGCAGAAAGAGAGATCGCAAAGACACAGCCCACAAGAATGCCTACATTATGCACATAAACATTCCATCCTAATTCCTTTGAAAGAAGATCCGCTAAAGCCAAAACCACATAAAGCAATGCCGCCCCCCGTAATAAAGGACGCGTCTCCACTACAAAATTCCGCCGATGCACGCTATAGAAAGCACCAAGCGAGAAAAAGAACCAAGCGGTCGGACTTAAACCCGGCGAACTGGCCCCATCGTAAATGAGCCAAAGAAAGCCAAGTAGCGCTAACGCATATTGCCGTAAATAGCGTACCATAGCATACACCAATGGCGAGAATACCACCAATACCATCAAATCACGGATAAACCACAACGGATAGTTGATCGGCATCGGCATTCCTCCCGGCTCACTAGGTTCTCTCGCCCAAAAGATATCCCACCAATCACACCATCCGTAATCCAGCACAGGTTTAACCTCACCGGAAAGCACAGATGGAAACAAAAGTTCTATCAAGAGGTGCAAACCCACCAATGCTCCATTCCAAAATAGATAAGGCAACAGCAAGGTTTGTGCCCGCTTTCGCAATTTAGAGCCATACATAGGCCAACTAAAGGAACTCTTATAAAAGAACAGATAACCGGATATCAAGAAAAAAAGGGGTACGGCAGTACGTGCCAGCACTTGAGAAAACAGGTCCGCTATTAATTTATAAATGGGATATTCATCCATTACGGGAACCTTAACACCACCTATCGGCAATTCTTTATAATAGCAATGTATCAATACCACCCCCACGATCAAGGGAAAGCGCAAAAAGGCAATCGTCTTCGATTGCAACTCATCATTTGTCATCGTAAAAAGATTCGTTTTTAAATTGTTTGAAACTAAAAGTGCGCCACGCTCTGCATCTCCATCCAACAGGGAAAAGAATGCAAAAGCGTGTCGCACCCATTTCGAAACAAAATAAAACGGGGGCGCATCCACCTTTACCTTTCTCTGGGCTTTAAGAATAAAATTGGTCGTTTTTCTTCCGGAGAAATGCGGCGAAGCATAAATTAAGGAAATAAGGAAAGAATGGGTTTAAATCATAGGCTATACTATTATGGGGTTAATAAATAAGAGGCATAAGGACACAAAAAAAGGTGTGAACCCTACTTATTCAGAACGTAGAAGGTACGACCAAGCACCCAAGCCCAAACCAAATAAGCACTAGGAACACACCCCGTTTGGGTGTACTCGCTAACGAACTTATTTCTTCTTGAGCTTTATTATTTGGTCGTTTTACTACATTAAGAAATAAATAGCAAATACTAATATGTCAATCTCTTATATCTCTATCGTTTACTCTCTGTTTCTTATTATTTCGTTTTTATATTCGCCGCAAATATACGACATAAAACTGTTCCATGCTAGATAAGCACCTACGAAATAGCAGGGTTTCTAAACATATCTAACACAACAACTCTCTCAACGACTCTGTTCTTTCTCTATCACCGCTTCTATTTGAGGTTGCAATTTTGGAATAATATTCTTTGCCACATCCCAAACAATCAGATAATTAACACCCATATAGTCATGAATCAACCGATCTCTCATTCCAGCCATATGTTTCCATTGAATGTCACTCCATTGATATTTAACATCTGCGGGAATTTTCTTAGTCGCTTCACAATCTCCAAACTACGGCAAACCGCCCTCTTTAACGTTTCATCCGAAAGAAATTGATACATAGGCAGATCATCCGTAACTACAGAAAGGATGTAGTTACATTCCTCCAATATATGCAGCAAATAAGCGATAGGGGTCTTACACATATTCTACCTCCTTTAATATCTGCTGGCCAATAAAAGGGCTTAACCCTTTAAGGGTGACTATATCCACTTTCAATCTGTCAAAAAGCTTCTCTAATATCTCACAAGCCAAAAGGAAATTGGAATAAGTCTCTTTATCATCCTCAAAGTCGATCAATATATCCACATCACTACTTTCCGTATTGCTCTCACGAACAGTAGAGCCAAAAAGCCCCAACTGCTTTACACCGCAACTCTGCGACAAAGGCTGCTTTGCTTTCCGAAGAAGAGATATGACAGATTGTTTAT
>OJRL01000950.1_pt1 | contig 13620 bp, 9 predicted proteins | sample 1599191 | NCBI WGS metagenome assembly OJRL01 (sample SAMN03922537, study PRJEB24848) | human gut metagenome | isolation source: stool sample | host: Homo sapiens | place: Germany | collected 2010-05
GTCAAGGACGGCTTTACCAAGCTGGGCTTCTCCGGCGGCGGCGGCGGCACCAATCCCGCCTGCTGCCGGTTCGGTTACGGCTATGTCCAGGGCGCCAACGCTGCGGCGCTTGAGAAGGGCATCACCGTGGATATGAACTACTCCTGGCAGTACGGCTCCAACTTCTCCGCCTCCACTGACCTGCAGACCATGATCAACGGCTGGTATGTGAACGGCACCGAGATCGTCTTCGCCTGCGGCGGCTCCATGTTCCAGTCCATCGTGGCCGCCGCCTCCGCCAATGACGGCTATGTTATCGGCGTAGACGTGGACCAGTCCGGCGAGTCCGAGTACGTCGTCACCTCCGCCATGAAGGGCCTGGCTGACGCCGTGCAGTGGGCCGTGGCCAAGGTCTATGACGGTACATTCGACACCATCGGCGGCCAGCAGGCCTCCCTGGGCGTCGCCGACAACGCCGTGCAGCTGCCCACCGGCGCGGATTCCTGGCGCTTCGAGACCTTCACCGTGGAGGAGTACGAGTCCCTGTACCAGCAGATGGTGGACGGCACCCTGGTGGTGGACGACGACTACACTGTGATGGACAACGCCGAGACCGCTACCAACTGGAGCAACGTGAATGTGAATATCATCTGATTCACACAATCACCTCAGAAAGAGGGAGAGGGCTTTGTGCCCTCTCCCTTTTCTTGTGACAGAAAAGGGACAAATTTCTTGTGTTTTCCATGGGGGTATTATATAATAAAACTATACTGTATAGAGGAGGCGGGATGAGGACTATGGAAGCGGAAAACGTCATTGAAATGCTTCACATTACCAAGGAATTCCCCGGTATCATCGCCAACGACGATATCACACTCCAACTCCGAAGAGGGGAAATCCACGCCCTCCTGGGGGAGAACGGCGCAGGCAAATCCACCCTGATGAGCGTGCTGTTCGGTCTGTATCAGCCGGAAGCGGGCGAAATCAAGAAAAACGGTAAGGTGGTGAAGATCAACAATCCCAACGACGCCACCGCGCTGGGCATCGGCATGGTGCACCAGCACTTCCAACTGGTGGATGTGTTCACTGTGCTGGACAATATCATTCTGGGCGCCGAAACCACGAAGCTGGGCTTCCTGCAGAAGAAGGAGGCCCGCAAAAAGGTAGAGGCCCTGTCGGAGAAGTACGGCCTAAAGGTGGATCTGGACGCCAGGGTGGAAAACATCACCGTGGGCATGCAGCAACGGGTGGAGATCCTCAAGATGCTCTACCGCGACAACGAGATTCTGATCTTTGACGAGCCCACCGCCGTCCTCACCCCCCAGGAGATTGATGAGCTGATGGCCACCATGAAGGAGTTTGCCAAGGAGGGCAAGAGCATTCTCTTCATCTCCCACAAGCTCAACGAGATTATGGCCGTGGCCGACCGCGTCACAGTGCTGCGCAAGGGCAAGTACATCGGCACCGTGGATACTAAGGACACCGACAAGCAGTCCCTGTCCAACATGATGGTGGGCCGCCCGGTGCAGCTTGAGGTGGTCAAGGAGAAGGCCAGACCCGGTGAAACGGTGCTCAAGGTGGAGCACCTGACGGTCCCCTCCCATACCCAAAAGAGGGATGCGGTCCATGATGTCAGCTTCGAGGCCCGGGCGGGTGAGATTCTGTGCATCGCCGGCATCGACGGCAACGGCCAGAGCGAGCTCATCTACGGCCTGACCGGCCTGGAGAAGTGCAGCGGCGGCACGGTGACCCTCTGCGGCCACGATATCAGCCACGCCTCCATCCACCACCGGAGCGCGGACATGAGCCACATCCCGGAGGACCGCCATAAGCACGGACTGGTGCTGGACTTTACCCTGGAACAAAACATGGTGCTCCAGCGCTTCCGGGAGCCACGGTTCCAGCACATGGGCTTTGTCAAGCAGGGCGAGGTGCGCGCCTACGCGGAAAAGCTGATCGAGCAGTACGACGTGCGCTCCGGACAGGGGCCGGTGACCATTGCCCGCTCTATGTCCGGCGGCAACCAGCAGAAGGCCATCATTGCCCGCGAGGTCGACCGGGAGAAGCCGCTGATTGTGGCGGTGCAACCCACCCGCGGCCTGGACGTGGGCGCCATTGAGTACATCCACAGCCAGTTGGTGGCCGAGCGGGACAAGGGCAAGGCGGTGCTGCTGGTCTCTCTGGAGCTGGACGAGGTCATGAGCCTGTCCGACCGCATCCTCGTGATGTATGAGGGCGAGATCGTGGGCGAGCTGGATCCCGCCGCCACCGACGTCCAGGAGCTGGGCCTCTATATGGCCGGCGCAAAACGAATGAAAAAGGAGGGCGAGGGGGCGTGAAGCAGAAGCTTTCCAACCTGTGGGGCAAAGACGGCACCAAGTCTGTACTGGCCTCACTGATCTCCATCCTCATCGGCATGGTGGTGGGTGCGCTGATTATCATCATCGTGGGTGCCGCCAACCCGTCCCTGGGGCTGAACAGCGCGTGGGAGGGCATCCGCCTGGTGTTCGGCGGCCTGTTCAGCACCGGACGCGACGCGGCGGGCACGCTGACCTTCGGCTTTAACTCCACGAACTTGGGCAACATGCTCTTCCGGGCCACCCCGCTGATCCTTACCGGCCTGTCGGTGGCTGTGGCCTTCAAGACCGGCCTGTTCAACATCGGCGCGCCGGGCCAGTACCTGATGGGCACCGCCGCCACCCTGATTCTGGCACTCACCATCCCCACTGAAACGGTTCCAGCTCCGCTGGTGTGGCTCATTGCCTTCCTGGGCGGCATGCTGGCCGGCGCCCTGTGGGGCTGTATCCCCGGACTGGTGAAGGCCTTCCTCAACATCAACGAGGTGCTGGCCTGCATCATGACCAACTGGATCGCCGCCAACCTGGTGACCTGGCTGTTCGACAAGGGCAGCCTGTTTGAGAGCCTCCAGAATCACGTGGAGAACACCAAGACTGCCTATATCTACAAGACCAGTTTCAATGGTGTGGAGACCGCCAAGCTGGGTCTGGACAAACTGTTCCCCAACTCTCAGGTCAATGGCGGCATCCTGATTGCCATCGGTATCGCAATTCTGATCTATATCCTTATGAACAAGACCACCCTGGGCTACGAGCTCAAGGCCTGCGGCGCCAACCGCCACGCGGCCCGGTACGCCGGCATTGCCGACAAGCGGAACATCGTCCTGTCCATGGCCATCGCCGGGGCCCTGTCCGGCGCGGCCGCCTCCCTGTACTACCTGTCGGGCAACACGGAGTTTTTCTGGTCTACCTACCAGACCCTTCCCGCCACCGGCTTCAATGGCATTCCCGTGGCCCTGCTGGCCGTCAGCAATCCCATCGGTGTGATCTTTACCGGATGCTTCATGTCCATGCTGGATATTGTGGGTCTGCAGCTTACCAACCTGACGGCTTACAATGAGTATATCACCGATGTCATCATCGCCATCATCGTCTACCTCAGCGCTTTCTCCCTGGTCATCAAGATGTTCATCAGCGGCCAGCGGAAGCGCCGGAGCAAGGTTGCCCTGCCCGCGGCAGAGGCGGCGGCCAAACCGCCGGAGGGCGGAGGTGGCGCAGAAGTGGAGAAAGGAGGCGAGTCGGCATGACGTTCCTCATTCAGCAGACCCTGATCTATGCCGTCCCGCTGATGATCGTGGCGCTGGCCGGCGTGTTTGCTGAGCGCAGCGGCATTATCAACCTGGCCCTGGAAGGCATTATGATCTTCGGCGCGTTCGCGGGTGTCCTCTTTGTCAACGTGACCCAGAAGGCGGGTATCTTCTCCGAGGCCAAGGCGGCTGGGGACTGGGTGGCGCTCCAGGGCTTCATGCTGCTTGCCATGCTGGTGGCGGCCATCCTGGGCGCAGTGTTCTCCCTGCTGCTCTCCTTTGCCTCGGTCAACCTGAAGGCGGACCAGACCATCGGCGGTACCGCACTGAACCTGATGGCCCCCGCCCTGGTGCTGTTCTTCATCCGCATCATCGCCAACCAGAACACCCTGCAGATGGCGGAGGGCGACGCGGCAAGCTGGTTCATGCTCAAAAAGAGCTTCTTCGGCTACGGCCGCAGCGACGAAATGGGCTTCTTCGGGGACACCTTCATCAACAAGGCATATCTGGCCACCTACATCTGTATTATCCTGTTTGTGGTGCTGTCCATCCTGCTCTACAAGACCCGCTTCGGACTGCGGCTGCGCTCCTGTGGTGAGAATCCACAGGCGGCCGACTCCCTGGGCATCAACGTCTATGTGATGCGCTACGCCGGCACCACAATCTCTGGTGCGCTGGCGGGCATGGGTGGCTTCGTCTACGCTCTCACCACCGCCAACTGCGCCTCTACCGGCGACGTGGCCGGCTTCGGCTTCCTAGCGCTGGCCGTTATGATCTTCGGCAACTGGAAACCTTTGAACATCGCCGGCGCGGCCCTGCTGTTCGGCCTGTTCAAGTGCATCGCCGCCTCCTATGCCAGCATCGACATCAACGGCGACGGTGTATTCCTGCTGGCCGAGCTCGGCATCAGCCCCCACTTCTACCGGATGCTGCCCTATATTATCACGCTGGTCGTTCTGGCCTTCACCTCCAAGAAGTCCAGGGCTCCCAAGGCGGAGGGCATCCCCTACGACAAGGGAAAGCGGTAACGGAGTATACCTGTACTTTAGCAGATGTTCTCCACTGGAAGGTAGGCCATATGTCCTACCCCAGGAAAGAAAAGTGCCCCGCCGTTCCATCGGAACGGCGGGGCTTTTTTCAGAGAATGCGGGAGGGCTCCACGCTTTCGGCCAGGGCCTGCAGCGCGTCGGGCTCTTCCAGACGCCAGCCCTCGGGGGTACGGCGGAGGTATCCGGCCTGGGCAAAGCGGCTCATCACCCGGGTAAGCTGCCGGTAGCTGGTGCTCAGCGTCTCGGCGGTGCGGGTCAGGGTGCCATGGAACCAGCCGTCCTCCGCCTGGGAGAGCAGATAGGCGGCCAGACGGTTTTCCAGCGGAAGCAGCAGGTCGTTGGTGGCGCGGAAGGTATTCATTACCACAATGCGGGCCAGCCGCCGGGAGGCATAGCGCAGAAACCCCAGGTCGGAGCATAGAGCCTCCCGGTACTCCGCCAGTGGGAGGGCCGCACATAGCGCGCCGTCCTCCTGGGCGCGCTGGTCGGTGGTGGCCTGGACGTTGCCCAGCACCACCTCTACGTCGCCGCCCACCAGCTCCCCCGGCTGGGCGGTGGCCACCAGCCGGGTGCGGCCGGCGGCGTTGGTCAGGCTGGTCTGGATGCCGCCCTCCAGAAGCAGGTAGAGGCTCTCCATGGGTTCCCGCAGGCGGCAGAGGTATTCTCCCTTCTCATAGTACTGAAGTGTCCAGGGATAGGCGGCGGTCCAGGGAAGGCGCTCGGGAATCCGGCAGCGGGCAAACAGGGCCGCCAGCCGCTCCGGATCTTGGAAGCGTTCCATGCGATTCCCTCCTTGTGCAGTCAAATCACGCGGATGCGTTTCCATCTGCCCCGCCAGTAGCGGAACAGGAAGAATGCGGCCCGTACCACCCAGTCGGCGATCATGGCGAGCCATACCCCAAGCAGTCCCAGGTTCAGGCCCCAGGCGCAGGCAAACACATAGCTGAGCACCACCCGGCAGACAAACATGGAGCCCAGGGAGACCGCCATAGTGAAGATGGCGTCCCCAGCCGCCCGCAGGGAGTTGGGAAGGGTGAAGGCCAGGGGCCAGAACAGGACGTTGCCTACGGCGCAGGCCCGGAGCACTTGGGCAGCCATGGTGCAGGCCTCTGGGCTCAGGTGAAACAGGGTGACCAGTCCCCCAGCCGAGAAGAAGAGGGCGGCGCTCATGACCAGCATGCAAAGATAGCTGGCCCCCACGAGACGCTTGGTGTAGTAGACCGCCTGCCCTGTCTCGCCAGCCCCCATACACTGGCCGATGACGGTAATGATGGCCAGTCCCAGGGCCATGCCGGGCACATTGATGACCCCGGCCACACTGTTGGCGATGGCGTTGGCGGCCACGGCGGAAGTGCCGAAGGTGGTAATCAGGTTGAGGACCATCAGCTTGCCTGCCTGAAACATGCCGTTTTCCATACCGTTAGGGATGCCGATAAATAGGATGCGCTTGACGATGGCACCCCGGAACTCAAAACGCAGCAGACCCTCCACCCGGAGCACATGGTCGGGGTGGTTGAGCAGCGCCATGATAATGACGGCCGCCGCGATGCGGGAGACCAGGGTGCCGATACCGGCGCCGGCGGCCCCCATGCCGAAGCCGAAGATCAGCACCGCATTGACTGTGATGTTGATTACATTCACAACCAGGGAGCAGAACATGGACACCTTGCTGTTGCCCATGGCCCGGAACAGGGCGGCCCCGGCGTTGTAAATGCCCATGAAGGGATAGGCCGTGGCGGTGAGCAGGAAATAGACCAGGGCGTTCTCCATCACGTCGGCCTCCACGCGGCCGAAGATCAACGCCAGAATGTGCTGCCGGAGGACCAGCGCGGCCCCCATCAGCAGCAGGGACAGGGCGCACATGGCGTACAGAAGCTGCTTGGAGGCAGCCTTGGCGTTGTCGGTGTCCTGCCGCCCCAGATACTGGGAAACCACCACCGCCCCGCCGGTGGAGAGGGCGGAAAAGACCTGAATGATGAGTGTATTGATGTTGTCCACCAGCGAGACGCCGGATACGGCGGCCTCGCCGGAGGTGGTGACCATGACGGTATCCGCCATGCCGACAGTCATCAGCAGAAGCTGCTCAATGACCAGGGGAATGATGAGCCGCAGCAGTGCGTCGCGGGAAAAGAGCAGGCTGCTGCGGGCCGGTGCCTGTTCCGGCATTCTCCCGCCTCCTTTACATGAATTTTACATAGCTCTACCATTTTACTCCTGTGAGGCAGAAATACAAGCGCCGAACTGCACAAAAAACGGAGGCCGGGCGGAGAAAAACCGTCCGGCCTCCGGGCGCGGGCTCAGCAACGGCCCAGGTAGCGGCACACCGCCGCATTGGCCCGGGCGGCCAGCTCCCCCTCGTCGGCGGTCACCAGCTCCCCGTTCTGCACCACGGCCATGCCGTTGACGATGGTATAATCCACCGGGCCCTTGAGCCCCACCGTCCCCAGCAGGGAGAGGGGGTCGAACTGGGCGCCCGCCAGCTCAATGCGGTCCAGGCTGATCAGGAAGCAGTCGGCGGCCATGCCGGCGGCCAGGCAGCCGATGTCGTCCCGGCCCAGCAGGCGGGCGGAGCCGCGGGTGGCCAGCTTGAGGATGTCGTACCCGGTGGGGGCGCTCTGGCTGGACTGGAGGCGGTGGAGCAGGTAGCACACCCGCAGCTCCTCCAGCAGGTTGGAGCCGTCGTTGGAGGCGGCTCCGTCCACCGCCAGACCCACCGGCACCCCCAGGCGGAGCATCTCAGGCACCCGGCACACGCCGGAGGAGAGCTTCATGTTGGAGATGGGGCAGTGGGCCACGCCGGTACCGGTGGCGGCCAGCGCCTTCAGCTCGTCATCGTTGAAGTGGATGCCATGGGCATACCACACGTCGGGGCCGGTCCAGCCCAGCCCCTCCAGGTAGGCAAGGGGGCGCAGGCCGAACCGCTCCAGGGTGTACTGCTCCTCGTCCCTGGTCTCCGCCACGTGGGTGTGCAGCCGTACCTCCAGGGAGCGGGCCAGGCGCGCACTCTCCCGCAGCAGGTCGGTGGACACGGAGAAGGGGGAGCAGGGGGCCAGGGCCACCTGGCGCATGGAGAAGCGGGACGGGTCGTGCCACACCCGCACCAGCCGCTCCGAGTCGGCCAGAATCTGGTCGATGGTCTGTACCACGCTGTCCGGCGGCAGGCCGCCGTCCTTCCGGGAGAGATCCATGGAGCCACGGGAGGCGTGGAAGCGCATGCCCACCAGCTCAGCCGCCCGGAACTGGGCGCCGATCAGATCCCCCGCCCGGGCGGGGAAGACATAGTGGTGGTCGAAGCAGGTGGTGCACCCCGTCTTGAGCAGCTCCGCCATGCCCACCAGGCTGGAGGCGGCCACCACCTCTTCGTCCAGGTTTTTCCACACATCGTACAGCGTCACCAGCCAGGGAAAGAGCTCCATCCGCTGCACCTCGGGCAGATTGCGGGAAAAGAGCTGGTATAGGTGGTGATGGGTATTGATGAGGCCGGGGTAGACCACCATGCGGGAGGCGTCGATGACCTGGTCGGCCTGCCGCAGCTCGGGGCCGATGTACTCGATGGCGTTGTCCCGGATGAACAGATTGCTCCGCTCATACAGGCGGTCGGTGTCGTCGCAGGAGACGATGTAGCGGGCGTTTTTAATCAGCAGAGTGGACAAAAAAACCTCCAATCCCCAATCAGGCGGGCGCATAGGTCAGACGGTAGAAGCTGCCGAGCTGGATGGTGATGGTGTCGGAGCGGAGAAAGAGAGCCCGGTCTACATACAGGGCGAACTGTTCACCTGGGCCCTGGCTGGCCAGCCGGGCCGCATCGGGGCGGTCCTCTCCGTCGGCCTGCACGGGCAGGTCGGAAACCCGGAGCTGGGCGGTGATGCCGCCGTCCTCGTCAATCCGGTAGGGGAGGAGAAGCTGTCCCCCTTCCCGGGAGAGCTGATGCTCCGGCTGAATGACGGCGTAGAGGGTGCCGGGGTCCTCGTCAGACCGGGCAAAGGCGGTGAGATAGAAGGTGGTGTCCCCGTCCTGGAGCAGGGGGAGCTTCAGCTCTCCCTCAGCCTGGCTGATGGGGACCTCCTCGGGAAAGCCCTCCGGCATCTGCTCCCTGGAAAGGGTGAGGGTGACGGTGGCCTCCTCCTGGCCGGTGATGGCGTAGCCCTGCCGGGCCGCGATGCGCTCCAGCGTGACGGGACGCCCCCGCAGGAGCAGAACGACCGCCCCGGCCAGAAGGACGAGGGTGATCAGAAAAAGTACAAGGGGAAGTTTTCTGCGTGACGCCATGGCAGCGCCTCCTTTCACCCCTTAATAATACCACAGGCCCGCGGGAAAAGAAAGTGCCCCGGACGTTGTCCGGGGCACTTCGGAGATTATTCGTCGGCAGTGATGGTGTAGCCGCTCAGGTCGATCTGGAAGGTATAGGTGGCGATGATATTGTCCTGGGAGCCGTCGGTGTCGATAAAGCAGAGGGTGTAGTCAAAGACGCCGCCGTCCTTGAGCCGGTAGCTCCCCTCCGCCTCCTCGGCGAAGACGGCGCCCCACTTGAAGTAGTAGTTCTCGCCGTCACGGGTCCACCAGCCGGAGCCGGCATTGGCCTCGGTGGTGCTGGGCATGGCCCAGGTGTTCCACTTGCCGCCGTTGACAGAGCGGGCAATTTTGTCAAACTGGAGGGTGCCGCCGGGGATGGCCTGGGGCACGGTGTAGTAGACGGTATACTCGCCGCCGCCGCCCATAGAGGCCACCTGGGTGTGGGTCAGGGTGCCGCTGCCGCCGTTCTGCACCAGGGCGGTGCTGCCGTCAAAGCTCAGGCCCTCGGCGGTGGAGGAGACCCCGGAGGGCATCTCGTGGGTGGAGACGGTCACGCCGGTCAGCTTGACGGCGGGCGTCTGCACGCCGGACAGGTCCACCACGTACTGCACGGCCTCCTGTCCCTCCCACTTCACGGTGATGTGGGTCTTGGGCGCGGTGGAGGAGGCGTTGAGGAAGAACACCGCATACTTGCCCTGGCCGATGGAGGAGTCCTCCGTGATGGCCGCGCTTTGGGTGGCCTCGGCGCTGGCCTCGGTGCCGAAGTGGTACTGGAAGGTGCCCTGCTCATAGCCCTCGGGGGCCTCGATGGCCACGCCTACCCAGGCGCCCTTGCCGGCACCCTCGCTCTGGTGGATGGGCACCACGCCGTCGGTGGACAGGGCGATGTGGACAAAGTTCTCCCCGGTTTTCTTGGTGGCCTTGGCGGTGACGGAGGGCATGTCCTCCTCGACCCCGTCCTGATCCACAGGGCGGACGCCTACGATGCCGGCTACGGCCTCCTCAGACACGGAGCCGCCGCCCCCGCCGGAACCGCCGCCACCCTGACCAGGTTCCTGGCTGTCCTCGGAGCCGGTGACCTCCTCGCCCTCACTGTTCTGGGGCGGGGCCACATCGTCGGCGACCTCCACGTGGGCGGGACGCTTGCCGTCAAGCACCACGTTGTCGGCCTGTACCTCCGCCTTGTTAATGGCGCCCTGGTTGTCCACCTTGACGGCGGCGCGGGCGGTCAGGGTCTCCACAGAGGCGCCGCTCTCCACGGACACGGAGCTGCCGGCCCCGTCCACAGCCAGACGGACAAGCTGCGCGCCGCTGCCCAGGGTCAGGCTGGCGCGGTCACCGGAGAGGGCCACGTCGCCCTCCACCTGGGAATCGGCCACAGTCAGGGTGGCGCCGTGGGTGGAAACCCGCAGATCCCGCTCCAGCCTGGCGTTCTTCACGGTCAGATTGGCCTCGCCGGCTTTGGGGGCTACAAGCAGATTGCCGGACACGGCGGCGCCGTCCACGGTGATATCATCGGCGGCCACCAGCAGGATGCCGTCCACATCCTGGTCGATGGTGGCGCCCTCCTCCACGGCATATTCGGCCACGGAGCTGTCCAGTATTTTGACCACGGAGCCGCGGGTGATGCTGGACCCGAGGGCCAGAGTCTGGTTGCCCACGCCCTGGATGATGCCATCCTTCGCCATGGCGTCAATGTACCCGGCCGACCAGTCGGCGGCGTCCTTGCCGTCCACAAAGCCGCTCAGATCCGGCTGGGCGGTGGGACGGATGCCCAGGGCCCGGGCAAAGAGCACGGTGGCCCGCTCCCGGTTCATGGGCTCCTCGGCGTTGCAGTTGGTGCCGTCGCCCTGGAGAATCCCGGCGGCGGTGAGCTGGAGGATGTAGGGGGCGTACCATTCGGTGCCCTTCAGATCGGCATAGGGGTTCTCCACAGTCTCGGTGTAGCCCATCGCGCGGCTCAGAATGGCGGCAAACTCGCCCACGGTCATGTTGGCGTCGGGACGCATGCCGCGGCTGTCACCCTCTACAATGCCGTAGGCGTGCCAGCGCTCGAAGGCGGACTGGCTCCAGTGGCCGTCCAGCTCCGGCAGAGTGCTTCCGGTTCCGGCGGCCGAGGCCAGCGGGGCGGTCAGGGAGGCCGTCAGGGCCAGGGAGAGCAGGGCGGCAGGAATCTTTCGCATAGATGATGCTCCTTTTTGTTGAACGTCCCGGCCGGCGTCCGGCGCGGGCTGTGGTGTTATCATACTAAAACAGTAGGAGCATTTCAATGCAGAAGTTCTGGAAGGGGAGGGAGGGTCTGTACAGCCTGCCACAAGACTCCGGCGGGGGAAGGACGGTTACAGTTCCTCGGTATGCAGCCTGAATTTCGCAGCCTGCTCCCTCAACAGCTCAGCCTGTCCGGACAGCTCTTCGCTGGCGGCGGCGCTCTCCTCCGCTGTAGCGGAGCTGGTCTGTACAACACTGGAGATCTGGTCAAATCCTGCCTTGGCCTGGTGAATGGAAGACTTCTGCTGTTGGGAGAGCTCACTGATGACCTGGGCGCTGTCGGACGCCAGGGTAACCCCTTGGGTGACGAGTCGGAAGGAAGCGGCGGTTTCATCGGCGAGAGCCTTGCCCTTCTCCACCACTGAGAGGGCATTGGCGATCAGCTCCGCAGTTTCCTTGGATGCCGCTGCGGTCTTGCCGGCTAAGCTCCGTACCTCGTCCGCCACCACTGCAAAGCCTTTTCCGGCGCTGCCGGCACGGGCGGCCTCTACCGCCGCGTTCAGGGCGAGAATATTGGTCTGGAAGGCGATATCCTCAATATTTTTGACAATCTGCCCGATTTCATTGGAGGTAGAGGTGATCTCATCCATAGCCGTCAGCATGCGCTCCATTTTGCGGCCGCCCTCCTGAACCTCCTGTGAAACCTCCTGCATTTTTTGGTTGACCTCAGTGATTTTTTCCGTGTTCAGATCGACATCGTGCTCCATTTCCGACATCATGGCAGCCAACTGCTGGACGCTGGATGCCTGCTCGGTGGCTCCCTGCGCCTGGGACTGGGCGCTGATGGCAATTTGTTCTGCTCCGGAGCTCACCTGGTCCGCAGACGACGCAATGGATTTCAGTGCATCGGATACCCGGCCTCTCGTGTTGAGGAGCCCCTCCTTGATGGAGGAGAATTCTCCGGCGTAATCATGCTGGAGGGCAAAGGAAAAGTCTCCGTCCGCCATTTGGGTCAGAACAGCAGATATCTCGGAGATGTAATCAATATACAGCCTTAACCGCTCCACCATCTGCTCCAGGGAAAGGCTTACAGCCCCAAATTCATATTTGGAATTGCGCGGGATCTCCACAGACAGGTTTCCGTCCGCGATTTTCTGTGTGGTAGCCTGGAGGGTGTGGAGGGGCCGGACGATGCTCCGCCGGAGATAGGCCAGAAGGATGAAAAACAGAAGGGCGGCAAATACCGCGCACAGGATGGAAAGCGTGATGCCAAGCGTATGGGCGTCCGCCATCAGCTCCTGCTCCGAGGCTGTGGTGACGATATACCAGCCGCTGTCCGGGATCTGGCGGTACCAGGCCAGATAGGTTTGACCGTCTGCCGTGTAGCTGCCGGAGCCCTCCTGCTGGCTCAGAATCTGCCGCCCAAGCGCGGCGAATGAAGGGTTGTCATCCTCCAATATGTTGGCGGACAGGAGCTTCTCGCTGTCCTCGTCTGCAATGTATACCCCGGTATCATCAATCAGAAAGGCACGGCCGTTGGCCACAACGTCCAGCGAGAGCACCATCTGCTGCATCTGAGTCAGGTCAATATCCGCTGTGGCGACTCCCAGCAGGCGGCCGGTCTCGTCGTAGATCGGTGCGGAGGAGGTCACCATGGAAATCTGGGCAAATTCATCGTAATATGGAGCAGACCAAACGGACTTTTGAGTGGTATTGGCGGCGTTTGTGTACCAATCCTGGTCGGTATAATAGACGCCCTCCCCCAGAGAATAGTTGTCTACATAAGTGACGGCTCCATTCTGGCGCATGCAATAGGGAGAGAAATACCGCTGCTCCGGTCGGTACTGGTAGGGCTCGAACCAAATCCCGCCGCCGAACGTCTCCGGGTTGCTCCCCACAAAGGAGGTCAGAATTTCCTGATAGGCTGCCGCATCCCAATCTGACGCGGTCTGCTCCCCCTTTACAGCCTGCCTTTGGACCGCCTCCACGCCGCGCGCCATAGTTTCAGCAACCATGCGGTTATTGGACAGCGACATTTCGATGGAACCCATGGCTACCGAAAGGCACTGGGACATTTCGTTGCCCGCGCTGGTTTGGATGATGGCCTTGGAGCTCAGGTATCCCATCAGCGAGAGGACTGCCATGGATATAATAACTGCCGGTACGATAACGAATAGAAGTGAGGTCTGAATGGAGCGAAACCGTGTTGCATGCTTTTCCTGTGTTCTCATAAGGCATGTTCTCCTTTATTCTCTATCTCTCATAACAGATGCATCCTTGAACGCGAATTGGCTGCTGCGCCGCGCCCTCCTTTCTGTTTGAAAACGTGTACCTTTTAAAATTAAAAAAATTGTAGCAAAGGCTTAATTTGAACCAAAATTGCTCCGATTAAAAATTGGAGAACAGAGAATCTCAAAACCAGCTTTAATTGTTTGGAAAAGTGTACTTTTTCAGCTTCATTTTATGATTTAAATAACTTGTTGCTAC
>OJRL01000967.1_pt1 | contig 13329 bp, 10 predicted proteins | sample 1599191 | NCBI WGS metagenome assembly OJRL01 (sample SAMN03922537, study PRJEB24848) | human gut metagenome | isolation source: stool sample | host: Homo sapiens | place: Germany | collected 2010-05
CTTTTGTCTCGGCGCTTGGCGCTCAAGTATAATACCATACGCCGGGGTGGATGTCAACACTTTTTTGCAAGCTTTTTCAGGTTTTTTCGCGCTGACTCAAATCCGCTTCATCCTCTTGGATTCTTCAGGCAAAGTCTTTTGTCTTTTATAATGTATTATACAAGGGAGGCACAGTATAGACAATGGCCTTTATTACCCTGCGGAAAGCATTACTTCCTTTGCGCAGATTGTCAAGAGATTTCGTCTCAAATTTTGTTCCGGAAATTTTCCTCTATTTTTGGTGAAAGCTACAAAACACAAAATGTAGTGGTTCTTCCATTGACATATCACTAAATAGTGATATGATAGTATCAACGACCAATGAGAGCTGCGGGTGCCTCTTGTATCAGGAGACACCCGTTCACACTGTATACGCGAAACAGGAGGAGCGCTATGAAGATCATCAAACGCAACGGTGCGGAAGTGCCTTTTGACATTACCAAGATCATCACCGCTGTCACCAAGGCCAGCGATTCGGTAGGCGGCAAGGCCCGTCTCTCCCGGGAGCAGATCACTGACATCGCCGCAGCCGTGACCGACCAGTGTCAGGCACTCAACCGCGCTGTCAGCGTGGAAGAGGTACAGGATATGGTGGAAAACCAGCTCATGGACATCAAGGCCCATGACATCGCCCGCCACTATATCACCTACCGCTATATCCAGAGCCTCAAGCGCCAGACCAACACCACCGACGAGCGCATCCTGAGCCTCATCGAGTGCCAGAACGAGGAAGTCAAGCAGGAGAACGCCAACAAGAACCCCACCGTCAACAGCGTCCAGCGCGACTATATGGCCGGTGAGATCTCCAAAGACCTGACTGCCCGCCTGCTGCTGGACCCGGAGATCGTTAAGGCGCATCAGGATGGCCTCATCCACTTCCACGACTCCGACTATTTTGCCCAGCACATGCACAACTGTGACCTCGTCAATCTGGACGACATGCTCCAGAACGGCACCGTCATCTCCGGCACCTATATTGAGAAGCCCCACAGCTTCTCCACCGCCTGCAACATCGCCACCCAGATCATTGCACAGGTGGCCTCCAACCAGTATGGCGGCCAGAGCATCAGCCTGACCCATCTTGCCCCCTTCGTGGACGTCTCCCGCAAGAAGATCGCCGCCGAGGTCGAGGCCGAGATGGAGGGTCTGGATGTCTCCGCCGAGCGCAAGCGTGAGATCGTGGAACGCCGCCTGCGCAGCGAGATCAACCGCGGCGTCCAGACCATCCAGTATCAGGTCGTCACCCTCATGACCACCAACGGTCAGGCCCCCTTCATCACCGTGTTCATGTATCTGGGCGAAGCCCGCAACGCGCGGGAGAAAGCGGACCTCGCCATCATCATCGAGGAAACCATCCGCCAGCGCTATCAGGGCGTGAAGAACGAGGCCGGTGTCTGGATCACCCCCGCCTTCCCCAAACTCATCTATGTGCTGGAAGAGGACAACATCCACCCCGGTGACCCCTACTACTACCTGACCGAGCTGGCTGCCAAGTGTACCGCCAAGCGGATGGTCCCCGACTACATCTCCGAGAAGAAGATGCTCGAGCTGAAGGTAGACAAGAATGGCGAGGGCCACTGCTACACCTGCATGGGCTGCCGCAGCTTCCTGACCCCCTATGTGGACCCCGAGACCGGCAAGCCCAAGTATTATGGCCGCTTCAATCAGGGCGTCGTGACCATCAACCTGGTGGACGTGGCCCTCAGCTCCGGCGGCAACTTTGATAAGTTCTGGAAGATATTCGACGAGCGTCTGGCCCTCTGTCATCGCGCTCTGCAGGCCCGCCACAAGCGCCTGCTGGGCACCCCCAGCGACGCCGCCCCCATCCTGTGGCAGTACGGCGCACTGGCCCGCCTCAAGAAGGGCGAGAAGATCGACAAGCTGCTCTTCGGCGGCTACTCCACCATCAGCCTCGGCTACGCCGGCCTATATGAGTGCGTGAAGTATATGACCGGCAAGAGCCACACCGACGCCGGCGCAAAGCCCTTCGCCCTCAGCGTGATGCAGCACATGAACGACAAGTGCAGCGAGTGGAAGAAGGACGAGAACATGGACTACTCCCTCTATGGCACCCCGCTGGAATCCACCACCTATAAGTTCGCCAAGTGCCTGCAGAAGCGGTTCGGCATCGTACCCGGCATCACCGACAAGAACTATATCACCAACAGCTACCACGTCCATGTCTCCGAGCACATCGACGCCTTCACCAAGCTGAAGTTCGAGAGCGAGTTCCAGAAGCTCTCTCCGGGCGGTGCCATCAGCTATGTGGAAGTCCCCAATATGCAGGACAACCTCGAGGCGGTCATGAGCGTGCTGCAGTTCATCTACGACAACATCATGTACGCCGAGTTGAACACCAAGTCCGACTACTGCCAGTGCTGCGGCTACGACGGCGAGATCAAGATCGTCGAGGACGACGGCAAGCTGGTGTGGGAATGCCCCAAGTGCGGCAACCGTGACCAGAACAAGCTGAATGTCGCCCGCCGCACCTGCGGCTATATCGGCACCCAGTTCTGGAACCAGGGCCGGACGCAGGAGATCAAGGATCGGGTGTTGCACCTGTGACCCTCTCAGGCGCTTCGCGCCAGCTCTCCCAAGGGGAGAGCCATTGGCAAGCTGCCCAGGCACAAAAAAATTGCAAGGCAAAGCAGCGCGCTCTGCTTTCAGGTCTGATTTATGAACTACGCGACTATTAAATATTACGACATCGCCAACGGGCCGGGCGTCCGCACCAGCGTCTTCGTTTCCGGCTGCCGCCACCACTGCCCCGGCTGCTTCAACGAGGTGGCATGGGATTTCGGCTATGGCCAGCCCTTCGACAAGCCCGTCCGCAACAAGGTGTTCGCCTCCTGCAAGCCGGACTATATCACGGGTCTCTCCCTGCTGGGCGGCGAGCCGATGGAGCCGGAGAACCAGCGGGAGCTGGTGACCTTCGTGCAAAATTTCAAAGCCCTTTACCCGAAGAAAACGGTCTGGTGCTACTCCGGCTACACCTGGGAGCAGCTGACCGGCAAAGTCCCCTGCCACGCGCGGTGCGAAGTCACCGACGAGCTGCTGAGTCTGCTGGATGTGCTGGTGGATGGCCGCTTCGTGGAGGCTGAGTACGACATCTCCCTCCGCTTCCGGGGCAGCCGGAACCAGCGTCTGCTGGATGTTCCCAAGTCCCTCGCCGCCGGGCAGCCGGTGTGGTGGCAGGACGAAAAAGTGTTCTCCACCCATACGATGGAATAATAAGCAAAAGGCGCAGATCTTCCACAACGAGCCTCTCTGCTCGCGGAAGATCTGCGCCTTTTCTTATTCCCTGCTCCCCACCATATCCTCAATGGCCCGCAGGAAGGCCATGCCATAGCGGGCGGCTTTCTTTTCGCCGACGCCGGTGATGTTCAAAAACTCGTCCATGCTCAGGGGCTTGCTCTGGACCATCTCGCGGAGAGTCGCGTCGCTGAACACCATGTAGGCCGGAACATTCTGCTTCGCCGCAAGACGCTTGCGGAGGGCGTAGAGCGCGGCCAGCAGCTTCTCGTCGGCCTCGCTGAGGTCGCCGCCGGCAGCCGCACGGCGGGCCGACAGCCGCCGGGAGTTGGCCGCGGCCCTCTGCTTCGCGGCGGCAGCACGCTGTTCCACCTCCTGCGCGTTCTGCTCGGCAAAGAGGCAGCAGGAACAGTTGCCGCACTTTTCAGGTGCGGCCTCGCCGAAGTAGTTCAGCATGAACCGCCGCAGGCACTTCTGGGTGGTGGAGTAGAAGGTCATATACCTGAGCCGCTCTTCCGCCTTGCGGGCGGCCTCGGCCTTGACGTCGGCGGGCAGGCCGTTGTCCGCCTCCATCTCTTTGTCGATGAAGAAGCGGATGGTGCGCACATCCGTACCGGAATAGAGCAGGATGCAGCGGGACGGCAGACCGTCGCGGCCCGCGCGGCCCGCCTCCTGATAGTAGCTCTCCAGATCCTTTGGCATATTGTAATGGATGACGAACCGGACGTTGGGCTTATCGATGCCCATGCCGAAGGCGTTGGTGGCCACCATGATTTGAACGCGGTCGTAGAGGAAGTCGTCCTGATTCTTCCGGCGCACCTCGGCGTCCAGCTTGGCGTGGTAGGCCGCTGCCCGGATGCCCCGGCTCTGGAGCAGGCGGGCCGTCTCGTCCACCTGCTTCGTGGTGCTGCAATAGACGATGCCCGCGTTGTCGCCCTCCCGGAGCACAAGGTCCAGCAGCTCCTTCGGCTTCTGGCTGGGCAGGGCGCGGCGCGTCTCGAAGTAAAGATTGGGCCGGTCGAAGCCGGTCGTCACCTCATAGGGCTGATGGAGCTCGAGGTGGCTGCGGATGTCGTCCCGCACCCGGGCGGTAGCCGTGGCCGTGAACGCGCCCACCACCGGGCGATTCGGCAGGCTGTCCACGAACGCCTTGATGCGGAGATAGCTGGGGCGGAAGTCCTGCCCCCACTGGCTGATGCAGTGGGCCTCGTCCACCGTCACCATGCTGATGAGCTTTTCCTGCGCGAAGCGCTGGAAGCCCGGCATCTCCAGCCGCTCCGGGGCCACATAGATGATCTTATACCAGCCCTCCCGGGCGCGGCGGAGCATGAGGGCCTTCTGGTTGTCGGTGAGGCTGTTGTTGAGGAAGGCCGCCGCCACCCCCGCCTGCACCAGCGCCCCCACCTGATCCTTCATCAGGCTGACCAGCGGCGACACCACGATGGTGATGCCCGGCAGAAGCAGGGCCGGCACCTGATAGCAGATGGATTTGCCCGCGCCGGTGGGCATCACCGCCAGCACATCCTGCCCGGCAAGCAGCCGCCGGACGATGTCCTCCTGCCCGGGGCGGAAACTGTCGTATCCAAAAACTTTTTTCAAGATAGAATGCGGGTCTGCCATGGGTGCCTCCTGCGTTTTTCAAATCTGTATCCGTATTATTATAGCACAGCCCGGCCCGAAATGGTATCAGATCGCTCTTCTGTCGTCGTTTTTTGGCAGGTATTTGCTGGTGTTCCTAGCTTTTTGTGCGCGAAAATGCTATAATAAGAACACATATCTCCATCTCCGGCCCATTTTGTTCTGAACATGGCCGGGCAAGCACGATAAGGAGCTTTATCTTATGCAACAGAAACTCATCACCTTTGCCGTCCCGTGCTACAACTCGGCGGCATATATGCGCCACTGCATCGAAACGCTGCTCTCCGCCGGGGAGCAGGCCGAGATCATCCTCGTGGACGACGGCTCCGTGAAGGATGAGACCCCGACCATCTGCGACGAGTACGCCGCCAAGTACCCCACCATCGTCAAGGCCATCCATCAGGAGAACGGCGGCCACGGCGAGGGCGTCAACCAGGGCATCCGCAACGCCACCGGTCTCTACTACAAGGTCGTGGACAGCGACGACTGGCTGGACACCGACGCCCTCCAGAAGGTGCTGGCCCGCCTGCACACCCTCGTGACCCGCGGCACCGCCCCCGACCTCATGATCTGCAACTATGTCTACGAGCACACCGAGGACGGCACCAGCCACACTGTGCGGTACACCAACATCTTCCCGCAGGAGCGTCTGTTCACCTGGATGCACGTCGGCCACTTCCGCCCCGACCAGAACCTGCTGATGCACTCGGTCATGTACCGCACGGAGGTGCTGCGCAAGTGCGGCATGGTGCTGCCCAAGCACACCTTCTACGTGGACAACATCTTCGTCTACCAGCCTCTGCCCTTCGTCAAGACCATGTATTATATGAACCTCGACCTCTACCGCTACTTCATCGGCCGCGCCGACCAGAGCGTCAACGAGAGCGTCATGGTCAAGCGCGTGGACCAGCAGCTCCGCGTCACCAGGCATATGATCGACTGTCAGGACCTCGACGCCCTCAAGGGCGAGAAGAAGCTGCGGGCCTATATGCTCCACTACCTCTCCATGATGATGGCCGTCAGCGACATCTTCCTGCTGCTGGACGGCAGCGCCGAGGCGAAAGAAAAGCAGAAGGGCCTGTGGCAGTATCTGCGCGAGCACACCAGCGCCGCAGTCTACCGCTCCATCCGCTTCGGCTTTGGCGGCGTGACCAACCTGCCCTTCCCCAAGGGCGACGCCATCGTGGTGGGCGGCTACCGCATCGCACGGAAGATCTTCAAGTTCAACTAAATTCACGATTGTTGCATACAACAGGGCCGCTGTCTGCGCAGCGGCCCTGTTTTTTTGCCTTTTTCGGCCATTTATTAAGAAATCTTCACTTTTTCCGCCTGAAAGGATGTTGCTTTTCAGAAAGCGGAATAGTATAATTTATTACGGTGCTGTGTTTTTTGGCTTTTGGCAAGCGGCAAGGAAACGCGCCTGACTGAGAAAAAAGAGGAAAGGGCGGCTGCGCGTCGGTATCGTGCTGCTGCCCGCAATATCGCATGGAACAGCTTCTCATCTGCCTTTCCGCGGCGCTCATCGCAGGTCTTTTGATGTCGCGCCTCGCAAAGGCGATCCATTTGCCGGCGGTCACATCGTATCTGCTGGCGGGCCTGCTGCTGGGGCCTTTCTTTCTGGGGCGTCTGAGCCTGAGTAATTTTGGCATCGGCTTCGGCACCCTCGAGCAGGTGGACAGCCTGTCCATCATCACCCAAGTGGCGCTGGGCTTCATCGCCTTCGTCATCGGCAACGAGTTCCGCCTCTCGACTCTTGAGAGCATGGGCAGACAGGCCATCACGGTCGGCATTTTGCAGGCCGTCATGACCACCGCCCTCGTGGATGCGGCGCTGGTCGTCCTGCACTTCATCCGGCCCGACATCATCTCCATGGCCTCGGCCATCACGCTGGGTGCTATCGCAGCAGCCACGGCCCCTGCCGCCACCCTGATGGTCGTCAAGCAGTACAAGGCTGACGGCCCCCTCACCCGCCTGCTGCTGATGGTGGTCGCCCTCGACGACGCCGTGGGCCTCGTGCTCTTCTCCGCCTCCTTCGGCATTGCCAACGCCCTCGAGCAGGGCCGCATCGACGCCATCAGTATTCTGGTGGAGCCGGTGGTGGAGATCGTCTTCTCGCTGGGTCTGGGCGCTGTGGCGGGCTTCGCGCTCAACCAGCTGGAAATTTATTTTCACTCCCGCTCCAAGCGCATGAGCCTTTCCGTGGCCTTCGTGCTGCTGACGGTGGGCCTGTCCATGGTCACCTTCGACATCGGGCCGATACACTGCGGCTTCTCGCTGCTGCTGGTCTGCATGATGACCGGTACGGTGTTCTGCAACATCTGCCCCACTTCCGATGAGCTGATGGACCGCCTCGACCGCTGGGTGTCGCCGGTGAGCATCCTCTTCTTCGTGCTCAGCGGTGCAGAGCTGGATCTGAACATCCTCTCCGACCCGCTGGTGCTCCTCATCGGCGTGGTGTACATCGCCTTCCGCTCTCTGGGCAAAATTTCCGGTGCCTTCGTCAGCGGCCGGGCCACCCGCTGCAGCCGCAACATCCAGAAGTACCTCGGCATCACCCTGCTGCCGCAGGCTGGCGTGGCGCTGGGCATGGCAGCCGAGGCCGCTGAGCTTTCCGACGGCCACATGGTGCGCAACGTCGTGCTCTTCTCGGTGCTGGTGTATGAGCTGGCAGGCCCCACCCTCACCAAGCTGGCGCTGACCGCCGCCGGCGAGATCATCCCCGAGGGCCGCACCAATGCCCGTATGGCCAACAAGCCCGAGTTCCCGGTCTCCCTCGACTAAGTCTGCCTATGACAAACGGCACTCCGAACTGCTTCGGAGTGCCGTTTACTGTATCTTTTGGTCGAATTATATGTTTTAATTGTCTCACGGTCCTTACCGACCCAATTTCATTGGGAAGGGAGGTGTGTCCTATGCACGAGATGTTGTCTTTCATGGTATCTGTCGCAGCTGGTGTGACTTCGAATCTCATCAGCAAGTGGCTTGACAGAATGCTGAACAAGGACTGTAAGCACTAAAAAGAAGACCCCTTCTTTGGAGCGGCAACTCCAGGAAGGGGTTTTCTTCTTTTGGTGTGAATTCTATGCACGAATCCATTGTCTTTCTGTCTTTATTATATGCGATCGTACAGAAAAGTCAAGCATTCACTTCAAGATAACTTCACCATTTTCGGCATCCACCGTCAGGCTGCCGCCCGCTTTCAGGGTGCCGTCGATGATGCGCTCGGCGGCGGGGTCCTCCACAGCCTTGCGGATGACACGGCGCAGGTCGCGGGCGCCGAATTTGCCGCCCTGACTCTTGGCCACGAGGGCAGAGAGAGCCGCCGGGGTGTAGCTATAGGCGATGCCCTTGGCCTCCATGCTGGGCTTGTACTCATCCAGCATGAGAGCCGCGATGCCTTCCAGCGTCTGCTGGCTCAGCGGCTTGAAGGCGATGACCTCATCCACACGGCCAAGGAACTCAGGCCGCAGGAACTGGCTCAGAGCCTTGCGGGTCTTTTCCTCACTCAGCTGCTCCTCGCTCTTGTTGAAGCCGAGGCCGGAGGTCGTCTTGTCGCTGCTGCCGGCGTTGGAGGTCATGCAGATGACCGTATTGGAGAAATCCACCGTCCGGCCCTGTGCATCGTTGATCTTGCCCTCGTCGAGGATCTGGAGCAGGATGTTCATGACGTCGGGGTGGGCCTTTTCGATCTCATCGAACAGCACCACGCTGTAGGGGCGGCGGCGCACCTTTTCGGTGAGCTGGCCGGCCTCCTCGTAGCCCACATAGCCCGGAGGCGAACCGATCATGCGGGACACCGCATATTTCTCCATATACTCGCTCATGTCGAGACGGATGAGGGGGTCGGGGCCGTCGAAGAGCTGGTTTGCCAGCTGCTTGACCAGCTCCGTCTTGCCGACGCCGGTGGGGCCGACGAAGATGAAGCTTGCGGGACGGCGGCGGTCCGACAGGTCGGCGCGGCTCCGCTTGACGGCCTGTGCCACCAGATGGACGGCCTCGTCCTGACCGATGATCTTCTTTTTCAGCTCCGCTTCCAGCCCGGCCAGCTTGACGAACTCCGTCTCCTGGATCTTCACCGCCGGGATGCCCGTCCACAGCTCAATGACCTTTGCCACATCGTCCATGGTCACTTTTATCTCGCTGGCAGCAGCCTGCTTTGCGGGCAGCTCTGCCTCGAGCTTGGCGATGCGGGTCTTCCGCTCGGCCACCTGCTCGTAGTCGATGGCCTCATTGACGTCGGAGGGCTCCATGTCCGCCTCTTCCTGCCTGAGGCCGTCCAGCTCCTTCCGCATCTCGAGATACTCCGAGATGACCGGGTGGGCGAGATTGCAGCAGGCGCAGGCTTCGTCCAGCAGGTCGATGGCCTTATCGGGCAGGTAGCGGTCCGTGATATACCGCTCACTGAGGGTGACGATGGCGCTCAGCACATCGGCATCCACCTGCACATGGTGGTGCTCCTCGTAATACTTCTTGATGCCGTTCATGACGGCCAGCGTGTCGGCCACGCTGGGCTCTTCCACGCGGACAGGCTGGAAGCGGCGCTCAAGGGCCTGGTCCTTCTCGATATACTTGCGGTACTCGTTGAAGGTAGTGGCGCCGATGACCTGTATCTCACCGCGGGAGAGGGCGGGCTTGAGGATGTTGCCCGCGTTCATGGCACCTTCGCTCTCACCGGCGGAGGTGATGGTGTGGATCTCGTCAATGAACAGGATGATGTTGCCGGCGGCCTTGACCTCGCTCAGCAGACCCTTGACCCGCTGCTCGAACTGGCCGCGGAACTGGGTGCCGGCCACGAGGCTGGTCAGATCCAGCAGGAAGATCTCCTTATCCTTCAGGCCCACAGGGACATTGCCCTTGGCGATGCGCTCCGCGATGCCCTCGGCGATGGCCGTCTTGCCGACGCCCGCCTCACCGATGAGGCAGGGGTTGTTCTTCTGGCGGCGGCTCAAGATCTGGATGGTGCGGTAGATCTCGCGGTCGCGGCCCACGATGTCATCGAGCTTGCCCTCCCGGGCTTTGCGGGTCAGGTTCTCGCAGTAGGTGTCGAGGAATTTGCGGCGGGGCGGCTTTTTGCCGTTCTTCTGGGCCTTTTTGCTGTTTCCGGCATCGCCCTCCGCCTTGACGCCCAGCGGGAAGGTAGCGCTGGAGCCGGGGACAAGGTCGTCGTCCCCTTCGTTCTCCTCGCCGCCCATGGGCTGGCCCATATTCATCATGAGGGAGAGGGGGTTCGCGTCCCCCATCTCATCCATCATGCTCTCCATCCGGTTTTCCATGTTATCCATGTCCTCGTCGGACATACCGAACTGCTTCATCAGGTCTTCCACCGGCTTGATGTGCAGCTCACGCGCACAGTGCAGGCAAAAGCCCTCATTTTTCATCTGGCCGTTCTCCATCCGCTGGACGAAGATGATGGCCGGACGTTTCTGACAGCGATTGCAGACCATATAGGTTCCTCCTAAAGCTCCCTTTTACAGGAAGGGGTTGAACAGATTGAATGCTTTATAGTAAAGGCTGCTGCTCATGACCGTATCGTTCAGGACGGTCAGATTGCCGCCGGTGATGACGATGACGGCCCACACCACGCAGAGCACCAGATAGATGTCCATGGTGCTGGCGACACAGCCGGTGACCCAGCCCAGCCAGCGGTTGACGGTGCCGATGACCGGCAGCCGGTTGACAAGGCCCAGCACGGTGACCAGCATACTCACCAGCATCCGCAGCAGGGCAAAGGCCACGAAAAAGAGCACGACCGAGATGACCGGCGTGAGCAGCGGAGCCAGCACCTTCTGGACGATGACGTCCGCCAGCACCACGGCGTTGTCGCTGAGCACAGCCGAGATGGAGCGCTCGCAGGTCTCCACGATGGAGGCGCGGAAGCCCTCGGGCAGAAAGCCCGCGTACTTGTCCGCGATGCCGGTCAGGTCCACGACCCCTCCGGCCGAGATGCTCTCGGCGATCTGGGTACGGAAGCTCCCGGCCAGAAAGCGCTGGAACACCTCGGCAGCGGCCCAGCCCGAAAAGACCCGGGCGCCCACGAGGCTGAAGACATTCCCGCCCAGCTGGACACTGGCTGCGAGAAAGCCCTTGCGGGCATAGCGCACAGCCAGAAGCAGCCAGACCACGGTACATACTATATCAAAAAGAAATGACGGATTCTTGAACATATCTTGTTTTCCTTATTATGTATTGCTTTGCGCGTTATTTTCCGCCGCGGGCGGGGTCAATCCCTGCACCGTATTGCCGCAGAAGACCAGCAGCTGCCTGCGGCCGGCCAGCAGCCCCTGCGGGCGGGCCGAAAGGCTCTGGGTCCACTGGGAGGTGCCGTCGGTGGAAAGGCACTCCACGCCGTTGTCGGTGAGCAGATAAAAGGTGTCTCCTGCCCGGACGATGCGGTTGGACGCCTGCACCTGCGTGGTGTTCTCGACGCCGAGGTCACGGCCCAGCATCACGGCCTGACAGAGCTGGCCGGAGGCCAGCAGAAGGGCAGTATTGCCCGAAGCGTCCACTGAGATGTCGCGGAGGGTCTGCCCGGTAAAGTCATAGGCTGCCCGCTCGCCGCCCGATGCGTTGTAGAGGACAGCGCGGCTGTCACAGACGGCCAGAATGCTCTGGGAACCGGTCCAGCTCAGCCACTGGGCCGCGCCGCTTCCGCTGCCCACCAGCAGGGGGTCGCCCTGCGCCAGGGTGACGACATAGAAATTCGTGACCATCTGGCCGCCGTTCACCGTCACCGCCGCCACTGCCAGCCGCCGCCCATCCGGCGAAAAGGCCAGCCGCAGCGGGGTGCCGTCGGCGATGGTGAGGCTCCAGCTCAGCAGCTGCTCCATTGAGGACGAGTAGACCCGAAGCCGGGCCGCGCTGCCGGGGTCCTCTGTGACGACGGCCAGCGTGCCGTTTTCGGCCATGGCACAGAGGGTGATGCTGCTCTCCATCGTTTTGGTGTAGAGATTCTGGGTCCGGCTCTCCACCCGCAGCTCATTGCCCGAGCGGTTGTAGAGCACAAAGCGGTTCTTGCCCACAGCCAGCGCCGGGCGGGCGTAGCCGCTCTGGATGGAGTTGAGGCGGGTGCCGGTGCGGGACCAGACCACGCACCCTTCCTCGCCCAGCTCCACAAAGCTGCTGTTCATGGCGGCCAGCTGTTTCACCTCCATGACGCCGGTCTGCTGGGGCCAGCCCGTGCCGGGGAAGAGCAGGATGCGGGCGGTGTCGGCCCAGTCCTTGGCCATGGCCACAGAGCTGCCCACGATGCCGGTGGTGAACAGCACCACCAGCGTCAGCGCCACGACGATGAGTGCCGTGCGGCGGATGCGCCGGTTCCGCACCCGCTCGCGGGCCTGCTCGAGGTATTCGACCCGTCCCGCCGAAAGCGGCTCGTCCGACACAGGCCGGGGGCCGCGCTGTCTTTTTCTCATACTCTCCTGTCCCTTCGTGCAATGACAGTGCTCCCAAAGGGGCGTTTTCCCTCCGGGAGCATCGGTCGTGTTTGCGTTATTCTATGGGCGTGTCGTAGTCCACGCTCTTGAGGAAAAGCCCTTTCGCCGCCAGCGTCGGCCCGGCGTTTTTGCGGTCGCGGCTGGCGAGGATGCCCGGCACGGCCTCAGGCGCAAGACGCCCCGCGCCGGCCTCACAGAGGGTGCCTGCAAGGATGCGCACCATGTTGTAGAGGTAGCCGTCTGCCGTCACCGTGATGTCGATGTCGTCGCCCCGGCGCTGAACGTCACAGGCCGTGATGGTGCGCACGGTGTCGCCGTGCGCCGCAGCCGAGCTGCCCGAGGCGCAGAGGGCGAGGAAATCGTGCTTTCCCACAAAATACTGCGCCGCCTGCTGCATCCTGTCCGCGTCCAGCCGCCCCGGCACTTTGGTGTAATACCGCGCGGCAAAGGGCGAGTCGATCGGGCTGTTGTGGATGCGGTAGAGATAGGTCTTGGTGTGGGCCGCATAGCGGGCGTGAAAATCGTCCGGCACCACCCGTGCTTCCAGCGCCCGGATGTCCGGGGGCAGATGCTGGTTCAGCGCCAGCGGCAGCTTTGCCGCCGGGATGCGGGTGTCGGCGTGGAAGTTGAGCATGAAGCCCAGCGCGTGGACACCGGCGTCGGTGCGGCTGCAGCCCTTGATGTCGGGCCGACAGCCCAGCACCGCCTCCAGGGCGTCCTGAAACGCAGCAGCTACGCTCCGCCCGTTGGGCTGCACCTGAAACCCGCAGTAGTTCGTGCCGTCGTAGGATAGTTTTAAGAGATAATTCATTCTGGCTCTCCTCATAAAGGCTCTCCCTTTGGGAGAGCTGGCGCGAAGCGCCTGAGAGGGCAAGGATGCTGACAAAGATACATAAGCCCTGCGATAACATCGCTCTGCCAAAGGCTTCTGTCTATCGCTGCATAGCGGCACTTTCGCTCCTGGCTT
>OJRL01000977.1_pt1 | contig 13210 bp, 9 predicted proteins | sample 1599191 | NCBI WGS metagenome assembly OJRL01 (sample SAMN03922537, study PRJEB24848) | human gut metagenome | isolation source: stool sample | host: Homo sapiens | place: Germany | collected 2010-05
TAGCACAAGGCTGGGCGATTGTAAAGCGTTTTTACGAGTTTTTTGCCCCTTTGGCCTTCTGGGCGAACAGGTCGATGTGCAGCCATTTCCCACGGTACAGGCGCACCATGAAGATGAGCCCCCGGGCGCACAGCTCGGCGGCCATGGCCAGCCACACCCCAATGAGGCCCAGGCTGCCCACCAAGGCCAGCGACAGGGTGATGCGCACGCCCCACATGGTGGCCAGGTTGATGAGGAAGGGCCCCTTGGAATCCCCCGCGCCGCGCAGGGCGCCAGAGGCCACAATGGACGCGCCAAACAGCGGCTCGGCAAAGGCCACAATCCGCAGCACCTGGCTGCCCAAGTCGATGACCTCCGGGTCGGTGGAGAAAATCTGAATCAGCTGGGGCGCGAAGAAGAACAAAATGGAGCCGCCAAAGGTCATGATGACTATGCCCATCCAGCTGACCGTGCGGGCGAACCGCTGGGCCAAATCCTTGCGGCCCGCGCCGATGGCCTGGCCCACCAAGGTGGTGCCCGCCACCGCCACGCCAGAGGCCGGCAGGTAGCTGATGGACTCCGCCGTAACGGCCAGGTGGTTGGCCGCCACCGCCACCGTGCCAATGCCGGTAATCAAGGCGGTGATGACAATCTGGGCCAGGCTGATGATGGAGCGCTCCAAGGCGGCGGGCAGGCCCAGCTTCCAGGCGGCCAGCAGGCACTGGCGGTCGAAGCGGTAGCGCTGCTTCAGGTTGATTTGCACTGGGGACTTCTTGCGGAACACCACCATCAAGAACAGGCAGGCCACAATGGCCGTGGAAAGCCCCGAGGCAAAGGCGGCGCCGCCCACGCCCCAGCCAAAGCCCCACACATACACCTGGCTGCCGAACAAATCCACGGTGCGGGGGGCGTAGATGAACAGGGTGTTCAAGATGACGTTAAAGACGTTAATCATCAAATTCAGCACCATGGGCGTGCGGGTATCCCCCGAGCAGCGGATGATGGCGCTGAACATATTGGAGCACAGCGTAAAGGGCATGGCGCAGGCCATGATGCGGAAATACAGGGAGGCGTCCCCACGGATGGAGGGGTCGGCCCCCAGCATGGCCGGCAGGAAAAAGCTGAGCACAAAGGCGATGGCGCCCATCAGCACCCCAAAGATGCCCACAAAGCGCAACGACTGCCAGGTGACGCGCTTGGCGTCCTCCTGGCGGCCGGCGCCCAGGTGCTGGGCCACCTGCACGGAAAAGCCGATGGCCGCCGCGTTGAAGAACCCGTTGAACAGCCAGGTGGTGCTGGAGGTGACGCCCACCGCCGCTGTGGCATTGGAGCCCAAAGAGCCCACCATGGCAGTGTCCACGTACTGCACCAAGGTGAGCATAATCTGCTCGATGATGGCGGGCCAGGCCAAGAACAGCACAGAGGCCAGTGTGGAGCGGAGATGGGGCGTCCCCGGGGCGGCCAGCATGGAGGCAATGCGTTCGTTGCCCTTCATAGCTGGTAGTCCATGCAGGCCCGGCCGTCCGGCTCCCGCAGCTCCGTTACATATTTCCCAAAGGCCACGTGGGCGGGATGCTTCTGGTAGATTTCCAGCTCCTCCATGCTGTCAAACTGGGAAATCAAGATGTAGTCGTAGTTCCCCGGGGCAGAGCCAGGGGCGGCCAGGCGCACTTCCATCCCTCGGATTTGTGGAATCTGCTCCCGCAGGGCCAGCATCCGCTGCCGGGCCTCTTCCAGGTTTTCCGCCTTGGTCTTGCCGCAGGCGGTTTCCTGAAACTTGAACATGACGATGTGTTGAATCATTTTTACCTTCCTTCCCTTCTGCCGGCCGTTGCCGTATACCTATTCATAGTAGCGCATTTACCGGCAAAAAACAAGGGCGCAGGGCCCCAGGATGGAAAAACTTTTCCCGCGGCCATACGGCAAAGTTCTCCTATCCATAAAGGGGCGCTTATGAAAGGGCCTCCCCCACCCCCTGGAAAAACCGCTGGTTGTAGAGGAACGCCGGGTCCTGGGGCTTATACTGGCCCGCCCGGCGGTTGTACTCCCGAGAGCGCTCCACGTCCCCCATGCGGTAATAGCACACGCACAGCTGGATGCAGGGCAGGTAGCCGTAGCAGTCTGGGGAGACAAAGGCTCCCGAGCGGTCCTCCCTGGGCCGGGTGAGGGCCGCCTCATACCAGAAAGCCGCGGCGGGATAGTCGCCGCGCTCCAGGAAAAAGGCGCCGAAATCGCAGCAGAGCTCCGCCCGGGGCGGCCCCAGGCGCAGGGCTTTGGCCAGGGCGCGGAAGGCCTCCTCCCCCTTGCCCTGGCGCAGGTAGCAGGCGGAAAGGTCCCGGCAGGCCTCCCGCTGGTTTTCCACCCAGCCCTCCCCGGAGGCCAGGTACTCCTCCCACTGGGCAGCGGCTTCCTCCTCCCGGCCGTGGGAAGCCAGCTCCCGGGCGTAGTAGAACCGCTCCCGGGGAGAGAGGGTTTTCCCCTGGGCCAGCAGGCCCTGGTAGATGCCCAGGTTGCGGTCTGGGTCGCCGGGGCCCGGCTTCCGGTGGGAGATAGCAGCCTTATCCCAGTAGACCACGTTGCCCACCGGCGGAATGGCCTCGTGGACAGCGCCGCTCCACCGCAGCCCCGCCAGCCGCCGGATAAGCCGCTCCCGGTAATAGGTGAAGGTGGGCGCGCCGGCCTGGTCAAAGGCGGTGTGGTAGGGCAGCATCACCACGTCGGTTTGGGGCGGCAGGGCGGCTTTCAGCTGGAGGAAGCCGGGGCGGTACTGGGCGTCCAGCACGTCGTCGGCGTCCATCCACAGGCAGTACTGCTGGGTGGCCTTGGAAAAGGAAAAATTCCGGGCCTGGGAGAAATCCCCCACCCAGGGGAAGTGGTACACCTGGGCCCCGGCCTGCTGAGCCAGCTCCACGGTGCGGTCGGAGCTGCCGGTGTCCACCACAATGACCTCCTCCACCAGGCCCTGGATGGATTCCAGGCACCGGGGCAACAGGGTCTCCTCGTCTTTCACAATCATGCACAGGCTGATAGTGACCAATGGGCTCCTCCTTGTTCCGTTGGAAATGATGTAGAGGGAGGTTGCATAAAAATGCAACCTCCCCGCGGGTTTGGCTGCGGGATGGATGGCATCCCGCTTTTGGCAGAAGGGCGCTGCCAAAACTGCCAAACACCGGCGCGAAGATAGCAGGAAGCTTTTCGTGCAACCTCCCCGCGGGTTTGGCTGCGGGATGGATGGCATCCCGCTTTTGGCACAAGGGCGCTGCCAATACCGCCAGCCGCGGCGGGTTCGCTATGGGTTTTAAGCGGTGGGGACGTCGCCCAGGCGCACCACCGTCAAGGAGGACTCGCCAAAGGGGAAGCCCGTGTCCACCGGCACCGCCGTCAAGGTGGAGGGAGTGGTGCTCACCTGGAAGGGCACCGTGAAGGACAGGGTGGAGGCCTCCGCCGAGGTGGTGAAGGTGTGGGTGGCGGCGGCTCCCGGCAGCGTGGCGCCGTTGAGGGCCAGGTTCACCGTCAAAGAGGCGGGAATGGACTCCCCGGCCTGGGTGGAAACCGTGCTGTGGAAGGAAGCCTGGTAGATGCCGGGCTGGGTAATGACAATGTCCGGGCTGCCCGGGGCGTGGGACATGGAGCCGCCCACAGCCAAAGCGGTGGTGGCAAAGTTGATGGGCGTGCCCGCCGTGGAGGTCTGGGAGGTGTCGTCCGTGGCCGCCAGTACGTCGGAGGAATCCGGACCGGTGGGACCCGTTGCGCCGGTAGCGCCGGTGGCGCCCGTGGCGCCTGTAGCACCAGTGGGGCCCTGGAGACCTGTGGCACCGGTGGGCCCTTGGGCACCTTGGGCGCCCTGGGGCCCCGTGGAGCCCGTGGCGCCTGTAGCACCAGTGGGGCCCTGGAGACCGGTGGCGCCAGTCGCTCCGGTGGGGCCTTGCGGCCCGGTTGCGCCGGTGGCACCGGTGGCTCCCGCAGGGCCTTGGGGGCCGGTGGGGCCAGTAAAACCCGTCACACCGGGGACGCCTTGAATCCCCTGAACACCTTGGGGGCCGGTGGCGCCAGTGGGTCCTTGGGGTCCTTGGGGACCCTGGACGCCCTGCACGCCCTGGGGGCCCGTGGGACCGGTAGCCCCGGTTTTTCCAGGCCAGCCCTGGGGACCCATGGGGCCTTGGGGACCTTGCGGGCCGGGCACCGGGCAGCAGGGGGGGTACTTCCCACAGGGGTCGCAGCCGCCACAGCCGTCGTTTGGCCGGTAGATATTCATAAGCAAGCATCCTCTCGTGAAGATTTGGGAGGGCGTTGCCCTCCATTGCCAGAATATGCGGACAGGCCGAAAGGGTGCCAGTCCTAGGGGAGTTTTTTGGCGGGGCGGGCAGAAAAATAAGCGCCGGCAAAAATATATAGCCAGCGCTTAAACTTGAGAAGGGAGATTCGGGAACCGCAACCAGCACGAAACCCCTACTTGGGATTGTAGGCCCCAAACAAAGTCTTGAGCAAAATTTCCATAAGGTTCCAGTTGCCCTTGAAAAAACTGATTTTCGTAGGCGTCTTCCCTGTTTTGGGATAGGCTCGCGTCACGGGGATCTCACAGGCGCGCATTCCCAACTGCGTGGCCCTCACAGAGAGATAGGCCAACAGCTCATACGTCCTAAAGACGTCCCGCAGGGGCTGCACCCTTTCGTCGGTAAGATACTCCATGGAATAGGCCCTATAGGCATTGGTGGTGTCGGTAAACCGAAAACCTGCCGCCAAGGAGATAAGGGGCGCATGAATCAGTTTCACGGAAATCGTCCGCAACAGCGGGGTATTGATAGCCACACCTCCCGGCACAAACCGGGAGCCCTGGACAAAATCGTATCCCTCACGAAGCTTCTCTATAAACCGGGGCACATCCTCTATGCTGTCCTTGTTGTTGCCATCGATGGTAATCACCCCTTGATAGCCCCTTTGCATGGCCCACCAAATGCCCATCCGCAGCTGCGCCCCTTGCTTTCCTTCATCCTGTTTCACCAGCAGGGTGTTGACATCCAGCGCTTTCAGTGCCTCTTCTGCGGTAGAGCCATCTTGGGAGCCGCCGTCGCAGATGACAATATCCACGTGGTCAGCCACATGGTGCTCCTGCGCACGCCGCAGCTCCTGGTGGATGCGGTTCCCCTCGTTGATAATGGGGATAAGCAGCACAAAGTCTTTGGATTTCGCGCCATATTCCTGCGCTTCAAACCGGGGAACCCCCGGCTGCTTTTCGTACGTCATCGGTCCAGCAACCCCCATACATAGTGCAAAGTGTCTTCAATCTTTTCCAACTGGCTTTGTTTCCCCATCTCCACGGAAACAAACCGGCTGTACCCCTGCTGCCCAAGGAACGCCAGCAGCTGCCTGTGCAGCGGCCGCTTTTGCAAAGGGCTCAATCCCGGCTCGCTGATATGCACATGGCGGACCAGATGCGCTCTTCCCTCCAACACAGCGGGCGTTTCGCCGCAAGCCACCATGGTTCCCACATCCAGATTGAGCAGAAATCCCCGGGAGCCCACTTTTTCAACCAAATCCAAAGCGGCCCGAGTATCGTTGATGTAATTGGTGTGGTAAATAGGCGGGTTCGCCTCTATGGAAAGCGCCGTGCCTTTGGAATAAGCATACTCCCCCAGCTCATGGAAAAAACCACAGGCAATTTCTTCCACCTGTTCTGGGCGTATCCCCTCCGGCACATTCCGGTTGCGTGGGCATCCAAAGACCAGGTTGCCACAGCCCACAGCCGCGGCAAAATCAATGGCTTCTTTGGTGTAGGCCAAAAGCATCTGCCGCTCTTCCTCGTTTCCAAACAGCTTCTCCTGCCGCCCATACCAGATAGACTGCATCGAAGACACCCCAAATCCATACTGGGCTTTCAAGTTCTCGCTCCAGCGTTTCGCCGCCTCCCGTTGGGAGTACGGCGCCTCTGGAAAAATGCGTGTGGGGGCAATTTCCAGCCCGGAAAACCCATAGGCACCCATCAGCCGGTAGACTGCTTCGTCCTGTTTCGCATCCCAGCCAATATTTGAAATGGACAGTTTCATGCTCTGGCCCCTTCCACAAACTTTTTGATGTCGGACAAGACTGCGTCCTTCCCCATCAAATACCCATCTCGGCCGCCAAACACATCCGCGTATTTTGTCTTGTAATTGTAGTAAATCGGCTGCGGGGCTATATGATTGACAAATTCCTCGCCGGTGAGATAGCGGTACACTTCGCCGGCGGAAACCGGCTCTGTGGCCGGGTGCCACAGCGGGATAGAGGCTTCCAGAGCGGTTTGCAGGTCCTCCCACAGCCGGGAAAGGGGATAGAACTGGTAGGCGTTCCGGCTATCTGTAAAGTTCAGCGCGGTAAACCCAAGGCCCTGGAAGGTCTCTTTTAACAGCTGTTCTTCCTGGGGCGCCAAGGCTTGGCATTTATAAAAGCCGTTCTCCTGGGGCTGGTAATACTCCCGCAGCAGGGCCGCCTGCGCCGCAAGCTCTTCGAATGTATCCCCTTTCAGCATGGAGGGGATGACATGGAGGAAATCGTAGATAAAATTCTTTTTCATGTGGAGACCATAGAGCGCGGGCAGCCGCACGATAAGGGCATCCGGGTACCTCTCCCGGACCCACTGCTCCAGCCGGTACCGGTTGAGCCCATAGGCATGGAGCCCCTCGGTAGTGACAGGCGCGTCTTCATCCTTGCCATTGGGATTGTGAAAAACATCGATGGTGGAGATGAGCACCAGCTTCTTGGGGGCAATCTTGGCTATGTTTTCCTCTGCCCGAAAAACCAGCTCCATATCTGCCTGGGGCGCTGTGTTGGCCAGGTACTTCTCCGCCCGCATGCCAGCGTAGATTAGCAGGTCCGGCGCGGTCCCATAGGCCTCTTGTACATTTTTGGAATTGTAAACACAATCGATGGCGTCTTTCCCGGCAGCGTAGATATTGCTGCCCACAAACCCTGTGTACCCTACTAACGCAATCATAGCTCTCCTTTTCTGCCTCTGGCCACTTGAAGAATCTTACGGGCGATGGTGTAAAAGCAAACCTGCACGAACCCAAAATACCACAGAACAAAATTCATGTGGGTGTGAATATACGAGTGACTCTTCCCCAAAACAAGCCAAGAGATGCTGGTGACGAAGAACACCACATACAACACAACTGTTTCCACATCCAGCTGCTTTTTGACATAGTCATAGAGAAAGATGACAAGGGGCAGGAAGCACAGCAGCGGGAACACGTTGCCATCTACCCCGGCGATTACATCGGTGGAGAAGTGGAAGTACATCTTGAGCGTTTCCCACACAGAAGCGTTCAGCGAAGGCCAAATTTTGGGCTCGAAATAATTCAAGTTGCCGCCGCCCACTCTGCGAAGCACATCCCGCTCGATAATGCTCTTGACGCCAGCCAGAATATTTCCATCGCCGCGCAAGGTGGCGTGGATAAAAATGGCGGCAGCGAATCCCGCTAAAGCGGCTAGGCCCAGCATGAAAATTGTGCGGAACAGCAGCCAGCTTTGCTGTTTATCACGCCGCACCAAAGCAAGAATCCAATCGGCCAGCAGAAAGGCTATCAACCCCAGCATAATGGTGGTGATGTACTCATACCCGCACAAGGATTTGCCCAAGATGCAGACAAACGCCGCCACATAAGCCGCTATCCGCGCCGCTCTGCGGTGAATCCACAGGGCGCAAAGCAGCCCTACCAGCATGGGCAGAAACCAGGTCACCTCCACCCAATACACGCTGTTTGAGAAATTCACAATCCAGGGGGACAGCAAGAAGGTAAAGCCAAAGCAAAGCCCCAGCAGCACATTGTACTTGCGGCCCACCAGCACCGTAATCAAAGCCAAGACAAGGGCCAAGGAGAAGGTGCAAAGCAGCCACAGGCACTCCTCTACATCCTCCGCGTCGATGTACCGGGCAATGTGGCGGAACACCTTCCCTTGCAGGCCATACTGGGAGATGTAAGGCGACAGGCTCCCCACTGTGTAGGGTTCCCCTTCCGCAGAATAATAGGTGACATCATTTAGGCTGCCATATTTAAAATAGTTTAAAGGCGTGTCGCTGTTCAATGTGAAGATATAGGTTTCCCCTGTGTCCTCCACCTGGAGAATCTCATACTGGTCGCCGTTTGCAAACTGGAGAATGGTGCCCACTTTCGCCACCATCTCCGTCCCTTGGTTGTGGGCAATGGTGATTTTGGGCTCTGTTTTGCTGTAGCCATAGGTCCAGGTATCGTCATTGGGATAGTCCAAATTCCACGTGAGATAGTACATTCCCTCCGGCGTATACAGGTTGCCAAGGCCATAGCTGTATCCAAGCTCCACGCCAGACCGCTCCGCTTGAATCATGGACATGACCAATGTGTCTGAAACATCCTGAAACTCCGGGAACCGGCCGCTGTTTTCCTCGTCAAACGAATTGAACATATAGTTCCAATTCAGCACAGCGGTTATACTCAACACCAGGGCAACCGCCCGGGTGGCCTTTCTCTGTTTCGAGGCCTCCCCAAACCACAGCTCCCCCAGCAACATGCTCCACACCGCAAGGGAAAGCACCAGCAGGATACATTTCTCCGCTATGGTAAACGTGGGCTGGGCGTAGCCGTACCAAATCAACAGCTGGCCGTCTAGGCTTTCCTCCTGCAGGTACCCGTTGTCCACCAGTTGTAAGCGGGGAGCCTCCGTGCAGTTGCGCGCCGAAATTTGCAGCTGGTACACCTGCCCCACCTGATACTCCTCCCCTGTGGTGATGATATACCAGGTGTTCTCGTACATGGTGCTGATTTCCGCCTCCAGGGATTCCAGCATCTCCCCCTTTTGGTTGTAAGTGGTGAACACCAGCTCTCCCGCAGTATCCTCGGGCAAATCAGCAATAAAGACCTCAAAGCCTGCAAAGCGCTTTTCTTGAGGAGAAAAGGTGGTGGTATACGCCTCCTGGCTTACGTCCACGGTGCTCAGCAAGTCCTCCTCACTGATGTTGCCATAGGCAATTGGCTCGCAATAGAACCCATGGTAAAAGAAATCCAGGGGGATTAAAAGCACCAGGGCAAGGGCCATCACAACTGACAGCAGCAAAAACAGTGTTTTTTTCGTTCCCAATTTTCTAAAAGCCTGTTTCATGTCTCTGTATCAAACCTTATTTCGTCAATTTCTCAATGCTGTTAAAGGTGTATCTCTTTCTTTGAAACACAAGATTCACAATAATCTGCAAATATTTAATCACAATGGTCAGTATCCCAAACAACCCAAAAAAGCTGAATGACAAGAACATCACCGTGGTTGTCCAACCCTCAATAGGAGAGCCAATCAGGTAAACCACCAGCGAGTACACCGCCATAAACAGCGCTGCCAGAATCATCACCACTGTCATGGTTTTGGCAAAGCTATATCCAAAGTTCGTAAAAAGCACCAAAGAATCCACTGCCAAAGAGGACCTTTCCCGCTTTTCCAAGGTGTCTGCTGTGGTGTCTTCGCCGGTGTTTACCACGGGATAACGAATGTTGTCCGACTGAAGCCCGCAGCTGGCGTACACCACTTTTCGGTATGGCACCGTTTTGTTCATGCTGGAAATTCGGTTAATCACACGCCGGCTGAGAATGCGAAAACTTTCCGTGGTCATTTTATATTTGAAGTCCGCGAATTTATCAAACACATAGTAGAACATCCGCGAGGAAAGCTTCTGCTTCTTGTCGGGAGAAGCGCTGACAATATCGTACCCCTCCAAGCTTCTGCGATATATCTTCATGATGATGTCCTTGTCGAAATCCAGGATGGTTTTATCAAATTCAAAGACAAAATCGCCTATGGCCAAATCCATGCCCGCGTTCATCGCCACTTCGACACCGTGGAAATAACTTAAATTCACAATGGAGATGCTGGCTGTGGAAGCGCCCCGGCTGACACGCTTAATCACATCGGCCGAGTCATCTGTGGAGCAGTCGTTGACACAGATGACTTCGGAATGCTCAAAGTTCTTTTCCAACACAGAGATAATAGTTCCCAGAAACCGCTCTATCCGTTTTCCCGCATTGTGAACATACACCACCGCGGAAACAAAATTTTTCTCTTTATTCATCATCGCTAAGCGCCTCGTCCAAATCGTAAACTGTGTTAATCTTCCCAGAAAGCACACCCACACAAGTGGGGTGGCTGGAATATTGCCGAATCACCGTGGGCCTGGAATCGTCGATTTCCGAGCTCATAAGGATGGGCTTCATGGAAAACAAAGACGAGTGATAGGAAAAACCGTAGTCGTCCTTGAGATACTTCCGAGCCAGATTGGCCATATAGGGAAAGGCTGTGGCCGGCTTCGCGGGGCAGGTGTTGCAGTTGCCCAGGTGTTCCGTCGAGCAGGTCCCACCGCTTCTTTCCTGACAAGGGAATGTGGGAAGCGGAGCATAGCTTGTGGTGTGGGGCGTAAAGGTGACAGACGTCAACGAATGCAGTCCGGTTTTCCCAAAGGGCATGATGGAGAAAAAGGGGCCGTCCATTACAGTGAAGCCATATTGACGCAAAGAATCGTTGACTTCGCAGAGGATAATCTCGCAAAGCTCATATTTAATGCCAAATTTCTCATATCCCATCATCCCCAGAATTTGATTGGTGGCAGCGTAGGTGGCGTTTAAAAGGAAGCCTGTTTCCACATCCTCTTTCCCCTCCACATGGAGGACAAAGCTGTCTGTAGTTTTCTCTATCCCCGTAAGCTTGGCCCCACACAAAATGGTGACATTTGGGAACTCTCGCAGGCGTTCCAAATAATAATTTTTTAGGATAGTGGCATCGTAGGTATACTCCCGCGTTAGAAAGGCCCTGTCGCACATTCCCTTTTTAAAAAACAACTCTGCGTGAAGCTCTTCACAGGGGATATGAGCCGCTTCGCAGAACTTTTTAAACTGCGCGCCGTTGGTCCACGAGTACACAGAGGAGGTGGCGTACACCTTGCGAAACTCCCGGTTGATGCAGAAGGAAAAATCTTTATGAAACCGTTCAAAGTAGCCGGCGGATTTCATGGCTGTGGAAAGGGACCTGGGGTAATGGTATCCCTGGTGTACGCGCGCCTGGTTGATGTAGGTGGCACGGCCAAAGGGCGCAGGGTCGCATTCCAGCACCAGTACGCGCTGGCCTTTCTCTCCACAGAACAGAGCGGAATACAGGCCATAGAATCCGGCCCCAATGATAATCTTGTCATACTTCTCACTCATATAAGAAAAACCTTCTTGCTTGTAAGGATTGCCCGCAAACTGAAAAAGCTAAATCCAGCTGCCCGCAAAAACAAGGTTTCCCAGCTGGGAAACCCATAAAAATTACGCTTTCATTATATAATGAGACCCATCCCTTTGTAAAGAGAAAGCCCCGCTTTTTTCCCGGCCGCCGTCTTTCCCCTTGCTGGGAAACCGCAGCTTAGTAGAGATAGCGGGCAGTCTATCCATTTCGTCTCGTGCCGCCCTTTACCAGGGCGTTTCCTTAAACTAAAACGCGCTCACGCGGAGCTTCCTTTCCGCTGCCATGGGCCCTCTTTTGTAACGACAGCATGTAACGTTCCGCCACCCTATAACAATCCCCCCAATGTAGTTTCGCTTTTCTACATTGGGGGGACCTTGTCTAGTAAATGTTACTTAAAGCAGCCCGGTTCGCAGCAGCTCCTTCCTAAAACGATAGTATAGCACGGGGCGGCAGGTTCCGCACGCCTGTTTACTGCTTCTTCCCGTGGCGCTTTTTCACCAGGCCCACGGCCTTGGCCAGCTCCATGACCACCAGGGGCACCAGAATCAGCCCCAGGCCGCAGAGGTACAGCCAGGCGGGAAGGCTCACCATGCCAAAGGCGATGCCCACCGGGGTGAACAGCACCAGGCACACCAGCACCACAGACAGCAGCGCGGCCCAGTTCAGCTTGTGGTTGGTGAAGACGCCAATCTTGAACAGGGAGTGCTCGCTGCGCATGTTGAAGGCCTGGACGATCTGGGTTAAGGAGAGCACCATAAAGGCCATGGTCTGGCCGGCCTCCAGGCTGCCGCCGTAGCGCTCGCCCAGCAGAAAGCCGATGAGGGTCAAAACGGCGAACATGCAGCCCTGCAGCACCACCTGGATGCCCAGCCCGTGGGCGAAGATGCCCTCGTCCTTGGGCTTGGGGCTGTGCTCCATCACGTCGTTTTCCACGGCCTCCATGCCCAGGGAGATGGCCGGCAGGGAGTCCGTCACCAGATTGATCCACAGCAGCTGCATGGAGAGCAGGGGCGTCTTGTGCCACAGCAGCATGGCGGCGAACACGGTGATGACCTCGCCGATGTTGGTGCCCAGCAGGAAGCCCACCACCTTCTTGATGTTGGCGTAGATGCCCCGGCCCTCCCGGACGGCGTCCACAATGGTGGCGAAGTTGTCGTCGGTGAGGGTCATGTCCGCAGCGCCCTTGGCCACGTCGGTGCCGGTGATGCCCATGGCGCAGCCGATGTCCGCGGCCTTGAGGGCGGGGGCGTCGTTGACGCCGTCGCCGGTCATGGAGACCACCTGGTCCTTGCGCTGCCAGGCCTTGACAATGCGGATTTTATTCTCCGGGGACACCCGGGCGTACACGGAGATGTTCTCCACCTCCTGGTCCAGCTGCTCCTCGCTCATGGCGTCCAGCTGGGCGCCGGTGATGGCCTTGTCGCCCTCCTCCAGGATGCCCAGCTCCTTGGCGATGGCAGAGGCCGTCACCACGTGGTCGCCGGTAATCATCACAGGCTTAATGCCGGCCTGGCGGCAGGTGGCCACAGCGGCCTTGGCCTCGGGGCGGGGCGGGTCAATCATGCCCACCAGGCCCATCAGGGTCAGGCCGCTTTCCAGCTCCTCGCTGGTGGGGTTCTCCGGCACCTTGTCCAGGATTTTATACCCCACAGCCAGCACGCGCAGGGCGTCCCGGCTCATCTCCTCGTTTTTCTCCTTGGCGGCCTCCAAGTCGCCGGCGACGCACCGGGCGGCCATCATGTCAAAGGCGCCCTTGACAATGGCCACGATTTTCCCGTCCATCTGGTTGACAGAGGTCATCAGCTTTCTATCGGAATCAAAGGGCAGCTCGGCCAAGCGGGGGTACTGGCTGTTCAAGTCCGCCTGCTCCATGCCGTTTTTGTGGGCCGCCACCAAAATAGAAGTCTCGGTGGGGTCGCCGATGTGCTGCTCGGTGCCGTCCTCCTTGTAGAGCACAGAGCCATCGCAGCACAGGGCGCCGTAGCGCAGCAGTTCCCGGGCGGCCTGGGTGTTGGAG
>OJRL01000984.1_pt1 | contig 13121 bp, 14 predicted proteins | sample 1599191 | NCBI WGS metagenome assembly OJRL01 (sample SAMN03922537, study PRJEB24848) | human gut metagenome | isolation source: stool sample | host: Homo sapiens | place: Germany | collected 2010-05
TATTGGCGAGGCGCAGGACTATTTGACTGCCACGGTATTGGGGCCCATCAAGCCAAGTGTCAATCTGTGCGGAGACGTACTGGAAGGCCTCGGCATCAGATCGGTGACCAAAGGCAGTCGCAAAGCCATGAACTTGCTTGCCGATCTCGTAGAACAGGCCATTCGCCCGGTTTCGGGAGCTTCTCACAAGGACCAGTGATGCTATGGCTGCGGTCAGCACGCGAGCCAATGAGGCTGGCACAGCGCTCAGAACCATATTCTTCGGTCTGCTGGATGACGTGGCATCCGACCCGCAGGTTACCGATCTGGCGGTGACCTGTGATGGCCGCGTTTGGGCGGACCGCGGCAACGGCATGCGAGAAACAGTATTGCGTGTGCCGTTTCGCTCGCCGCAAGTAGTTCGAGAATACGCCGTCCAACTGTGCGCGCAGCTTGGGCGCAGACTGGATGATGCCTGCCCGATAGCGGACGCCGCCAGTCCAGACGGCATCCGCGTGCATGCGGTGATTGCCCCATTGGTGCCACAAGGTGCCGCAATCTCCATACGGTTCCCTGACAGGACCATGGCATCGTTGCGACATCTGAGCCAATTAGGTGTATTCCCGGCTGCTTGGCTGCCGATGTTCGTGGGACTGGTGCGCAGACATGCCACAGTGCTGATTACCGGCGGAACAGGCGTGGGCAAGACCACCTTGCTCAAGGCGCTGCTGGCGCAATGCGATGTGAACGAGCGCATCGTCACCGTAGAGGAAGTTCGTGAACTGGGAGAACTGGGGCGTGGCGATCATGTGTCGTTGGTAACGCGCGAGGCGAATGTGGAGGGCGTCGGAGCCATAAGTCTGACGGACTTGGTCAAAGCGACGTTGCGAATGCGCCCCGACCGCGTGGTGCTGGGCGAATGCCGTGGCGCGGAAATCGTCGACCTATTGCGCGCGTTCAATTCTGGTCATCACGGTGGCATGACCACTGTGCATGCGGACGGCGTGAACCGAGTACCGTCCAGGCTGATTTCGCTTGGATTACTCGCCGGAGTCAGTCCACAGGCGTTGGCCATGCTGGCGGCAGGCGCTTTCGACGCGGTGGTGCATTTGGAGCGAGTGAACGGACAGCGGCGTATCACGCAGATCGGCGAACTGCGTGTAGCACATGGTGAACTGGCAGGAACACCGCTGGCGGTATGGAATGGCTGCCATCCTCCTCGGTATGCCGCCGAATGGGGGCACTTCATTGAACGATGGGGCATCGTTCCCGGGCCGAGTGGTGGTGGGTGATGATGTGGTGTGCTGTTCTGGTGGCGCTCGCCGTGCTGATATGGCCGGGGAACAAGTCCGGGAGGCTGTATCGGCTGGCTTACCGCGGGCGTGCGGTCGATTCCGCAGCCATAAACGAACCTCGATATGCCGGCTCACCTCGCGTGGGCGTTGCGCAGGTGATTACGTCCGCCATCGCGCGATTGCGAGGTGGCGGCACATTGGTTGAAGCATTCGAGGAACAATCCAGCAGACGCTTCGCCACTCAGCGCATTACTGTGGAACGGCTCATAACGGTGTTCGAACAGCGGCGTCTGCCCGACGAATCACCAGCGCAGGTACTTGAAGCTGCACGCGGGGTCACCGCCGCAGCGGTTTTGAGCGATGAGCTCGGTTGCCAAGCAGTGCCATGTCTGGAAGCGGTATTGACTGCTTACCGGCAGATGAGGCTGATGCAGAACCTGCGATCGCAAGCATGTGCCGTTCCTAAAGCCACTGTGGGGCTGCTGAGCGCGCTTCCGGCCGTCACTGTGGCATTGGGCGAGCTTCTGGGAGCTAGACCATTGGCGTTCTTGCTTGGATCGCCACGCGGTGTGGTCTGCTTGGTATTAGGGGGATGTTGTTATGCTGCCGGCTTGGCATGGATGCGGGCATTGTTGAAAGGCAGCGGATTATGAGTACGGTGTGGGTACACGCCGCGGCAGGCTGTGCGGCGATCGCTAGTTGGCTGTATAAGGCTCCGTCTTGTCATGACAGCCGCTTGCCGGGCGAGGAACCGGCCGTAGCGCATGATTGCGGGTCGTCATGGACCATACTCATATTGCGTATGTTGCAGGTGTCCTTGCGTCAGGGCTCCTCGATTCCCCGGGCGCTTGACATGGTGGGCAAAGCCGTCGGCGGCGACTGCGGCGCTCGCATGAGCGAGGTCGGGAGCTCCCTGGCCAGAGGGGTTCCCTGGGCTGATGCGTGGCATGCCGCTATGGCTGTTCAGCATGAGGGTGCGCCAGCTGATAGTTCATCCGGAAAACGTACCAGCAGAACGCAACGAGATCTTGGCCTGCTGCAATCGGCTTTGGAATCGTCATGGACGCATGGCGATATGCCTGGCGTGCGCCTCGAATCCGCCATTGAACAGCTGGACCGTGACGAGCGTGCCGCCATCGAACGGAATGCCGCGAAGCTGTCGGTAAAGCTACTGATGCCTACAGGGCTATGTTTTCTGCCGGCATTCGTGCTGGTAGGAGTCATTCCGGCGATTGCGTCCTTCATGATGTGAATATAGGCGTGAACTGAGTGCGCTTAGGGTGAATCTTGTTGTATTGCTCGGTATTGCACTTGGCTGCGTTTGGTTATCCACATTGGTGGTGGACGACACGTCGGGGTGTGGATAACTCGGCAAGCTAGAACCACATACCCCGTTTTCCCTGGTGCATGAAGCGTTGATAGTCCACAGTGGTATGCACCCCGCGTCAACCCGGCGCGGGGGCCAACCACTCACACACGCATGGGGAAGGTGCGAAGCCACTGCGCAGTTTCCCCTCCTTACCGAAAGGAACGCCAATGAATACCCCTATCCCCGTCATCGTCGACGGGCAGGCCGGCATCTTTGCGCACAGCAAGGCTCGTGTGGCCACGCTGAACGCCAAGGCGAAAGAACGGCTATGCCTCATGGACGCACGCATCCGCACCCTCATGGCTGAGCCCGAAGAAGGCGCGGCCACTGCGGAATACGCAGTCGTACTCGTTGCGGCTACAGGCTTTGCGGCGGTGCTGGTCGCCATCCTGAAGTCGGATGCCATCAAGACGTTGCTGACCAACATCATCAAACAGGCTCTGAAAGTCGGGTGACAGCCATGAAGACCATGACATGCCGGTGGCGGCTCGCCAGACTGCCGCCAGACCTATGCACGGGATCGGCCACCGCCGAATTCGCAATCGTATTGCCCAGCATTATCGCCATCGCCGGGCTGATATTGGCAATAGGACGTGTGGTCATCGTTTCCATGGACTGTCAAAGTGCCGCGGCAGCGGCTGCACGCGAGTTTGTGGTTACCGGTGACGAATCATCCGCGCGCAGCATAGCTGCGGACGTTGCCGGGGGAGAGCCCCACGTCAGCATTGCCCACGACGGCCAATCGACGAGTGTGACGGTCGAATGTTCGGTATTGCCCGGTCCGCTGGATGTAACTCCAACGCGGGTTACCGGCAACGCTACGGCGATAAGCCAATAACGGTCGGCTGGCTGGGCGGCCGCAACAGAAAGGAACTGCGGTGCAGGGAATGCGTTATGAGGAGGGATCGGGCACGATGGCCGGAGCCATGCTGGTTATGGTGGTGGGCATTGCGCTCGCGGTGGCGGCAAGTGTGGGCAACCTCATGATCTGCCAGAACCGAGCGCGTTCCCTCGCCGACCTTATCGCCTTTGACGCCGCGTATGCGCTGTGGCATGCGGATATCGGTGATCCATGTGCGCTCGCCGCCAACATGGCTGAAGCGAATGGTGTAGTTTTGGGCTCCTGCTCCGTGCGGGATGAAGACGTGTTGGTAACCATCAAGGTGGAAACCATGGTCCTGGTGGCATCATCCGTGGAGCGGATGGCTCGGGCCGGACCGGTGAGTTGTACGGAAGGAGACAATTATCACAATAATGGACCGTAAAGCACCGATACTCTGGCGGGCTTCTGGGCCTTTGGCTAAGGTGAGAGCATGAGCGAGAGTGAACGCAACGAGCGCCGTCGCGTGGTGGCCATGGTGGGCAACCCCACTTCCGATAAAGGCCGTGGCGCTAAGGTGGACGCGCAGGTATTGGGTCTGCTGGAGGAAGCCGGCCGTGCCCATAACTTCGACGTCATCGACATCACCGGCACGAGTTTCGACGATTCCCTGAACCAGGCGCGTGAACGCGCGCACGAGTACGACTATCTCGTAGTGGTCGGTGGCGACGGCATGATCGCACTTGGAGCGAACGCCGTGGGCTGCAGTGGCAAGCCGTTGGGCATCGTGGCCACGGGGTCGGGCAACGATTTCGCACGAGGACTGAAGCTGCCGGTCAACCGTATCGAAACCGCAGTGGAAGGTATCGTCGGTGCTATCGTGCGCGGATCACACATCGATGTGGACATGGGACGCGTGACCTCTTTGGACGGCGGCTATGCCGTGGATCCCTCCACTGGCGAGGAGTACGAGTACCAGGAGAGCAAGTCCGCCGAGCATCCGATTGACCGGTACTATGCGGGCATGCTGTCCTGTGGTCTTGACGCGAGCATCAACGACCGTGCGAATCATTCGCATCTGCCGACCGGCACCATGCGCTACTTTGCGGCGGTGCTGGTGGAGCTGACGCATATGAAGCGTTATGGTTACCACATCAAAGCCACATTGGCGGACGGTACCACGGATGAACGAGACATCATCACACCATTGCTGACGATTGCGAATTCGAGGCATATCGGTGGCGGCATTGAGGTCTCGCCGTACTCCTGCTTCTCCGATGGATTGTTGGACCTGGTGTGGATGGACCACGTGCCGAACTTCGGCGAATGCGCGGTGGCCATTTCGAATGCCTATAACGGCAAGCTACTTGCTTCAAAGGTGTTCGGCTGGAAACGTATCCGTGAAATCGAAGTCACGCGGGCAGCGGAAGGCGACGAGCCACCGGTGCTGATGGCGGACGGCGAATATATCGGGCATTTGCCATTTAGGGTAGTGGCCGAGGACTGCGCGTTGCGCGTGCTAGTGCCGCCGGCCGTAGCCGCCCGTGAGGTGGATTCCCGACAGGAAGTGCTCAACGCCATTGCCCGAGATGGTCGCGATCCCGTGACCGGCCAGTTCGCGTGACCCGATTATATTGGCTCCCCTCATTAGGCTGAGCCGTAAAGCAAACAGCCCAGTGGGCTGTTTGTAGGCGAGGGTTCGACGATAGTCGAACCAGAAGAAAGTCAGCCGTAGGCTGTCCGCAATTGCGGACGAGCTGGCCGCGAAGCGGACTGAGGGGAGTGCGGGAGAGCGGTACCAGAGCCAATGCCCGTCAGACCTCAGACGACATAGCTTTCGATATGCAGCGTCTGCGCCATGACCTCTTTGATGGTTCGGTCGCTGATGTTCGGATGCGAGCGAATCAGCGAGATAAGCCCCACAATCAGTGTGAAGAACGTCTCATGGACGTTGGTGATTGGCAGGCCATGCATCTGCTCGAAATCACGTACGGTGGTCTGGGCAATGTAGTCGGCAATACGGTCCGCCGCGCGGTCAATGAACTTGATATACAGTTCGGCGTTGCCGTCTTGGATCATACGGTTTGAGAAGGGGCTCTCGTCGGCGATCAGGGAGCGGAGCACATGCACGATGTCGTCTAATGCCTTGTTCACGTTGCCTGTTTCGCGCGCTTGGTTCCACTGCTTCAACGTGGTGAGGATTTCGTCGATGACGTTATCGAGTACTGCGTCAGCTACGGCTTCCTTGTCTTCGAAGTAGTGGTAGAACAGCGAACGCGTCATACCGACTTCGCTTGCGATGTCGGAAACGGTGATTTTGGAGAAGCCTTTTTCCAGACACACCTTGCGCGCGGCTTGCACGATGGCGTCGCGCCGGGCATCGCCGCGGGTGGGGCGTTTCTCGTCGAGGATATCGCTCATGGGTGCCTCCTGACCACAACCGTTATTGACACTATGTTAATACAAAGAAAGCGGTTAATAACAATAAAAATGCGGTAACCGTTGTCAGGTGAATGTCGTTGGAATATAAAGAGTTTTCCCGATTCGGCAACTATGAGCCCGGTTTATCTTGACTTTTTATCGGTTAATTCTGAGGGCAAAGGTAGGTTAGTAGCTATGGCACTTGCACTGTATCGTCGCTATCGTCCGGACACCTTCGAAGGGGTCATCGGCCAGGACCAAGTCACGGTCCCGCTGATGCGCGCCTTGGACGAGGGCAAGCTCACACATGCCTATCTGTTCTCAGGGCCGCGAGGCTGCGGCAAAACCAGCTCCGCGCGTATCCTGGCCCGTTGCGTCAACTGTGCCAAAGGGCCGACTTCCCACCCCTGCGGCGAATGCGAAAGCTGCAAGGACCTGGCCACCGGCGGTCCGGGTTCCATCGACGTGGTCGAAATCGATGCGGCCTCGCACAACGGTGTGGATGATGCTCGAGAATTGCGAGAACGCGCTGGGTTCGCCCCTGCGCGCGACCGCTATAAGATTTTCATTCTCGATGAGGCCCACATGGTCACGCAGCAGGGCTTCAATGCGCTGCTTAAAATCGTTGAAGAGCCGCCTGAACATGTGATGTTCATCTTCGCCACCACCGAACCAGACAAGGTGATCGGCACCATCCGTTCGCGCACCCACCACTATCCGTTCCGTCTGGTGCCGCAGGAAGTCATGGGTCCCTACCTGGAGACGATCTGCGACAAGGAAGGCATCAAGCCCGAGCCCGGTGTGCTGAAACTGGCGATGCGCGCCGGTGGCGGCTCCATGCGAGATACCCTGTCCGTGCTTGACCAGCTGATGGTTGGTTCGGTCGAAGGCGTTATCACCCATGATGCCGCTGTAGCCCTGCTCGGCTTCACGCCGGAGGCACTGATCGGCGAGGCCGTGGATGCGGTAATCGATCACAACGGCGAAGCCCTGTACGGCGTTATCCAGAAAGTCGTGGTCGGCGGATTCGATCCGAGACGATTCGTCGAAGACCTACTGGCTCGTGTGCGTGATCTGCTGGTGCTTACGTTGGCCGGGGACCGTGCGGAATCCGTGCTGTCCGACACGGCTGAGGCCGAGGATATGGACGATCTGCACCGCCAAGCCAAGGCGCTGGGACTGGGCGCACTGACCGCAATGGCAGACATCATCAACACTACGTTGGGTGCCATGACCGGAGCCATTTCTCCGCGTATGCGCTTGGAACTGCTGGCCGCGCGATTGTTGGCCGGCAGTGAATCAGGCTTTGCAACAGCCGCTCCCGCGCCAGCTTCTTCTGGTATGCCGCCTGCGGCTGCTTCTTCGACTTCGACTACGTCAGCCGCTTCCGGTACGGGTGCCAGTGGTTTTGCCGGCGCATCGCGGGGCGGGTTTGCCGGAGCCTCACATGGCGGATTCTCCGGTGCTGCACGCAACCAGCAAGCAGCCGCGCCTCAGAGCACCGCTTCCCATGAATCTGTTGGAGGCAACGGCCCGGTCAGCGACCGACCTGCGGACTCTCCGTCTGTGCAACCTGTTGTAGCAACTGCTGCTGCCGGTGCCGGGTGGGGCGCTCCCGCCGCGTCGCCGGCCGTCCCGGCTCAACCGGTGGCCTCGCCTGCGGCATCGGATAATCGGTCCATCGACGAGAAGTGGGATGCAGCCGTCGCCGCTTTGCCGGAAACCATTCGTGAATATGTGTCACGAGACAAGGTGCCGACCGTAAAATTCGGCCCCAACCGTAAGGGTCTGCCTTGCTTGTCGATGACGTTCGACAAGTCGCTGAGCCAGCACGCTTTCGCCTTGGCCGTGGATAACAGCGGTAAGAAGGCGGCGGCCGTGGTGATGGATGCCGTGCGCAACGAGTTCGGTGCCAATGCAGTTATTGCACCTTCTGCGGTCGCGGCGAATGGCGAGCGAGTCGAATCCGTCAAACGTATGAGCCCGGAGCAATTGGCCAAGGTCAAGCAGCAGATTGCCATGGCCAAGGCCGGATTGGCCGCGTCGAGTTTGGGCGCGGGCCTGGGCATTCATATGGGGAGCGAGCCGAAAGCTCCGAAGCTGGCTGCAACAGGCCAAGCCGAGGATACGGACGACAGCCATCGAGCCGATCAATCCGGTGCATCCACGGCGGCGAAGAGCTGGAGTAACGATGACCCTTGGGCCAAGCCGGCCGTAAGCAACGCTTCGCCGCAATCTGCAGACGGGTTCGCACCTAACGAGCCCGCTACTACGCCTGCGCCCGAAGAACATCACAAGAAGCATGTTGCGGTTCCGGACATCAGTGATGGTGTTGATCCGTGGGCCGCTCCGGCCGCTCCTGTTGCACCCGCTGCGTCCGTTGCGTCCGCTGGACCCACTGGACAGTCCACTGGGCAGCCAGCCACCGCATCTTCCGTTACGGCAGTTGCCGGCGCGAGCGACGATCCATGGAATCAGACGCAGTCTCAGGCCGCGGTCTCACCGGCGTCGCAACCGGCCGAAGCCGACCCGTGGAACCAGCCATATCAGCAGTCTCCTCACGATGATCCGTGGAATCAACCGCAGGGGAACCATGCTCAGGCGGCTCCGCAGCCAGGAGACGACCCGTGGAATCAGCCGCAGTCCCAGACTCCGGCTTCTTCGGTTCCTCAGACAGTGTCGGGCAATATGTCGGGCGATGACCCGTGGAACCAGCCCCAATCGGTTCCGCAGCCGGCTGCCGGCGATGACCCGTGGAATCAACCACAGCCCGCACAGCCGACGCCGAATGCCGACCCGTGGAATAGCCGGCCCCAGCCCCAGCCGAAACCACAACCGCAAGTCGCGGCCGAGGATGATGAATACTCGATGAGCGACCAGTCGCTCGGCGAGGCGACGGCCATGAATCTCGACGATCTGAAAAAGCTATTCGAGGTCAAAAAAGTCGAGCAATTCGCGGCAGATGATCCGAAGAACCCCAAGAACATCCAGCCTGCCAAGAAGCACTCGGATGAATAATGAGGACGAATAACGAGGAATACCCATGGCACTTGCTTATGACGGCGCAATACAACGACTGATCGACGCTTTCGGGCGGCTGCCCGGCATCGGGCCGAAGGGCGCGCAGCGTATCGCCTTCTACATGCTGTCCGCGCCCGAAGACGAAGCGCGCGATCTGGCCGAGGCCATCGAGGAGGTCAAGGCCAAGATCCGCTTCTGTGATATTTGCGGCAACGTGTGCGAATCCAGCCCCTGCCCGGTATGCGCCGACCCGAGACGCGACCGTTCGGTGATCTGCGTGGTTGAAGAGCCCAAGGACGTGATGAGCATCGAGCGCACGCGCGAATACCGCGGCCTATACCATGTGCTCGGCGGCGCAATCAACCCAATGGCCAACGTTGGCCCTGCCGACCTGCGTATTCCCGGTCTGCTCAAACGCTTAGAAGGCGATGAGGTCAAGGAAGTGATTATGGCGCTCGACCCGAATATTGAAGGCGAGGCCACCACCAGCTACTTGACCCAGCTATTGCGACCCGTAGGTGTCAAGGTCACCCGACTTGCCAGCGGCCTGCCGGTGGGCTCCGACTTGGAGTACGCCGACGAAATCACGCTGGGCAGGGCGCTGGCCGGTCGGCGTGAGGCCTAGGCCAGCGTATCATTGGCGCTTTCGCCCTTGCGGCGCATCCACGGCCAGAATGCGCCGTGGCGGATGATGCGCGCGGCCTTGTGCCGTCGTGCCAACCAGATAATGAACAGTCCTGCCGCCAGTATGCCCAGACCAACACCAAGGGCGATATTGCGCGCGTCAAGCACGTCATTCGGCTCGGGGGCCGGCATCGGAATTGCCACGCGGTGCCCGGAGATAAGCAGTCGATGCGTGTTCACGCCGTATGGCGTACAGGTCATCAAAGTGACGCGATCCTCACCCGGCACGATCTTGAGCTTCGACGTGTCATCCGGCAAAATCACCGAAATGCGGTCCACTTTGTAGCCCAAAGTTTCGCCCATGACTTCGATGTAGAAGAAGTCGCCCTCTTTCACCTCGTCCAAACGGGTGAACATCAGCGCTTCAACCAACCCGCGGTGCCCGGTAATGACCGAATGGGTGGATTTACCTCCCACCGGCAGCGACGTGCCGTACAAGTGGCCGGCGCCAGAAGCCAGTGCTTCCTCGGAAGTGCCGTGATAAATCGGCAGATTGATGGACTGTTTGGGCACTTTGATTGTGCCCATCACGCCGTTTCCGGTACTAAGCAGTGACTGGTATTCCTTGTCTTTCTTTGAGGCGGAATCCTCGCCGCTGGCTTGGGATCCTCCTTGGGCGGCGGAGAACGGATCGACGGCTTCACCCAAGATGGGCTGGCCGGATTCAGCGAGTTTCTTGTTGTATGTGCGGGCCGCCGTGAGCTTGTCTTCCGCCTGCGGATAAGGCCAGCCGGCTACTTCTTTGGCTGTGGTGGCGGTGGCGGCGGCCAAGTTGCGGTCGGACTCGAATTGCAACGCTAGCGGGAAGCAGGCCACGGCGATTGCGGCGATCAGCAGCACAATGGTGATGATGCGCATCGCCCACAGGTTGCGTTGCAGGCGTCGGCGCTCGGCCACGAGATCGCTGATATCGATGACTTCGTCAAATGGTGTTGGAGCGAATGCTGCGGGCTCGGGACACGCTGAGGAAACGTTGTCATTTGCAGATGTGGCATCCGGCATGGCCGCGTTGTTTTCCCGCATTTCCTGTGAGGCGCGCTTACTCGTCGAACGTCGATGCAGCAATGCCATAGTCGCCTGTTCCTCCGTTTGATCTGCTCATGATTTGCTTATACAAGACGGCCGGGTCTGTCTTAGTCGTGCATGGCATAGGTGCTGTCGCAAATGGCAACGCCGCACGTGCCACACTGCGAAACGTTACTCCGCACCAAGCCTTTCATGCAACATGCCGACGGGGCCATATGGGGAGCAATGTAGGGGGGCATAAGAAGTCTGAAAAATGCGATACGAACAACGTTGCTACGGCTGTCAGTGATGCGGCTTACTTCGGACAAGCCGTTGAGATGCAAGGGGATGCAAAGGATTGCAAAGTATGGCAACATGATAAGTCGCGGCGTCGGCGATATTTGGCAGAGCTTTCAAATAGGGGGGTATGAATGCATAAAGAGGGAATATGTTACCTCGATAAAAGAGGCGCTATTGCTGTTTTCGTGGATGTCGGTTCGTCGTCGAGCCGTTGGTTTCGTAGGCGTGAGAGGCGTTCCCGCGTATTCTGTTTTCCGACCAAAGAAATGAATCGCGAAGAGCGCCTGAGCAAAAGCTCATTCGCCGGATTGCCGAACGTCAAAGGCGCGGTTGCAGAGGATGCGCGGATCACGGATTCGCCGCTGCGTTCCGAATTGGCTAGTGTGATCAGAGAAAAGATGGCACTGTCTGGGCATCTCTCTTTTTAGGTCAAGGAAAAGGGTCTGGCGATAGGCGGTGATGACGCCCATCGTGTCGGTGGCACTGTTGCTGCAAAAAGGAAAAGTCTAGTTCGTAATCTAGTGTCCAACTTCCCTAATAGGAATGGTCCAACTTCCACAACGAAAATAGTCCAACTTCCACAATTAGAATGGTCCAACTTCCGCAATAGAGTGATTTATAGGTTGATGTTTCGACGGTTTGCGGGAGGGCACATATGGCAGTGGAGAGCTCGGAGATTCAACGTGGCGAGTACCTTCCTCGAGTGGCTGATGGGTTGCTGACTCAGGCATTGCAGTCTTCTGGTGCCGTTCAGATTAAAGGTCCAAAATGGTGTGGCAAGACTGCAACGGCAGAAAGGCAGTCGGCGAGTCAGGTCTTCATGCAGGACCCGGATCGCAGTGCTACGCTGTTGGCCTTGGCTGATACAAAGCCTTCTCTCATCCTGCGAGGTGAGGAGCCGAGACTCATTGATGAATGGCAGATGGCCCCGCAATTGTGGGACGCGGTGCGTTTCGCCATCGATCGAGGGCGCGGTCGTGGCCGATTCATCCTAACTGGATCGGCGACTCCTCAACAGGAACCAGCTCATTCCGGAGTGGGAAGAATTGCCCGATTAACCATGCGTACCATGTCCTTATTTGAATCGCAGGAATCGACGGGCGTTGTTTCGTTGGGAGAGTTGTTCGATGGCAACCATGATGTTTCGGGTTTCTCCGATTTCGATATTGAAAACACCGCGTTTGCGCTATGCCGCGGTGGCTGGCCTGAAGCAGTAGTCGAATCTCGAGTAAATGTTGCCTTGCGCATGGCCGCGGATTATGTCGAAGAACTACTTGATTCTGACATCAATCGTATGGATGGTATAAAGCGCAATAAAACTTGGATGCGTCTGATTATGCGCTCGTATGCGCGCAATATTTCTTCTCAGGCGTCGCAATCCACTATCGCGGCGGATATGCAGGGTGAACCGCCTTCGGAAGGTACACTCTCCGATTATTTAGATGCATTGTCGCGAGCTTGCGTAACTGAAGATCTTCCAGCTTGGAACCCTCGTTTACGTTCTAAGACTGCAGTGAGAACGAGCCCAACCAGACACTTCAGCGACCCGTCGATAGCTTGTGCGGTACTGCACGCGACCCCGGAGAAACTCCTTAATGATTTCGAGACCTTTGGCTTGCTGTTTGAGTCCATGTGTATTCGCGATCTGCGTGTGTATGCTGATGCGCTTGGCGGAGATGTGTTCCATTATCGGGATAAGACGGGATTGGAATCTGATGCGGTCATTGGCCTGCATGATGGACGATGGGCTCTCATTGAGGTCAAGCTCGGAGAAAAGCAGGTTGATATTGCGGCGGCCCATTTGAAAAAGTTGGCTGACAGAATTGATCAAGATCACGAAGGCCGTCCGTCATTCTTGATGGTGCTGACCGCTACGGCTGCCGCTTATCGCCGGGATGATGGGGTATTGGTAGTGCCGTTGGCCACGCTTGCTCCGTGAGCTCGTATCGTGCGTTTGACCCATCGTTCCCAACACAAAAGGAAAAGGCCCGGGCTGCGGGACCGGGCCTTGAAAAGGAGAGAGGAAGAAGAAGGTATTCAGTTATGGGGTCTGCGGAAACCTCGCCGGTTTGCTTTCGTTTGCCGGTAATTGATAGTTAACCGCTCGAATCTCAAAGGATGGATGCGGCTGCCTCAAAGAACCACCGGTGAAAACTTGAATATTTGCTGAACAACGTAGGCCATGCCCGTGTCCACATGTCGGCGCGGGGTCGCGGGGTGAACGCGG
>OJRL01000996.1_pt1 | contig 12941 bp, 10 predicted proteins | sample 1599191 | NCBI WGS metagenome assembly OJRL01 (sample SAMN03922537, study PRJEB24848) | human gut metagenome | isolation source: stool sample | host: Homo sapiens | place: Germany | collected 2010-05
CCCCGGCAGCGCCCAGTTGCCCCCCGAAAAGGCGGATCTCCCCCCCGGAAAAGCCCAATAAAGGCCTCACCGCCTCTTTAGACGAAGGTTCGCCCGTAGACAGATCGATCACTTTCCCCGTCAGGATCGGCCCCTCGTATTCCGCCAAGAATTTACGATCGGCAGGCGATGATCCCGTAGTAGGCATGCTTTGTTTCCAATCAACGATACCGCTCCGGGCGGAAGGTTTATACAAGTCGATCCCGGCGATAGAGACCGATAGGGTCTGTAGATCCGGGGGCAGGCCGTTTATCCGGATCTCCCCCCCTGAACGGGTATCATAGGTCATACGGTCCGGCGATACGGAGACCGTGCCCCCTTGTCTCGTAAAAGAGTAAGCGGGCAATAAAGTATCCGTCAGCAGGGCCTCATTCGTCACGAAGGTGTTCACCACCGTCAGCGGCTTCTCAAAGAAGACCTCCTCCCCCTCGTTCCGCATATAACGGGTATAGGCAACCAGCCGGTAGTTTCCGGTCGGCAAGGTAGAAGGCAATTGCAGGCAGCCATTCCCTACCCCCTTCTCCAGCACGAGTCGGGCTTGCACGACCGCCGAGGCGCTATCCAGAAGCTCCACATATCCCACCTTGCTCACGTCGGACAACCGTTGGTCCAAATCCGTGGCAATGAATTTCATCCATACAAGCTCGCCCGACAGATAAAATTGCTTATCCGTTTGCAGGTAAACCCGCTCACGCAATTCCCCTGCGAGAAGCGTTTGCCCCGCCCATAAGAGGCAGAGGAGCGACAAGATACATTGTTTTATCATAGACTTCTTCATAGCAACTAAATTATAAATGACTGGTAGGCCACCAAGAGGGCTTCTGTTTCGAACCAAAACGGCCGCAATCCATACAACGTTTCAGCGCATACGTATTACTCGCCGCATTCATCGGATTATAGGAAACATATCCGTAATCCGGATTATTATCATATTCCGATCCCTGTACGATCGTGCTTGCGCAGCCCGTAACCTCGGCCTCATATACCTTCTCTATCTCCGGAAAGAAACGCTTGAGGCGAGTCACTGTCGCTACTTCCACGAAACCGATCACCGGAACCTCCGGGTCCGTCACGCAGCGGATATTCCCTTTCATCTCGGAAGGAATAGGGGCAAACAAGCTACCAGACTCCTCTATGTTCTTCTGCAAATTAAAATAGTAGTCGTAAGCCTCCCGGTGCAACGCATATTGTTCCACCTCCGCATGATACAACATCGAGAAACGGCGATCGCTGGGATGATACGAGGCGATACTTTTGTTAGCGATCACGTTCTGCGTCAGCCTATCGGAACTGCCTAGGGAGATCACCTTCGAGCTGTCCTTCCCCCAGCAATAATACCAATTATTCGATGTAAGTAAATCATATATTACGACCGTATTACCCATTTTCTCGGCGGCCATGAAGATCTCCGCCTTCACCTCCCAATTCTCCTTATACATCCAGCGGAAATAAGAGGATCGATCCGGGGCATTATGCGTAGACACACAGAGACGGACCTCCTCTCCCGGCCCCTTCTTCAGCAAGGAGAGAGAGTCGATCGGAGGCGTTATCTCCGGTCCCAGATAGTCCGACTCATACTCCAGCCCATCCAGCGAGATATGTAGCCGGTACCGGCTACCCGGGTCCAGCTCTCCCATATCCACCTTATACTCTCCCTTCCCGGAAGAATTAGCGCAAGTGAAAACAGCTCCATCCTCACGCTCCACCACCACCTTGGCGTTATTCACGAACTCATCCTCCGTGAAATCGTCGGTCAGGCCCACGCTTCTCCGGAGCTTTATCGTAGTCTCGCCATTCGTGATGATACCATCCACGACCAACAAATCCCGTACCTGCTCCAAGCCCTTCGGCTCGTAATCCGTGACACAGGCGGACAATAACAACAGCAAAGCCCCCAGCCACCAATGAAAGCCTTTTATAGAATCTTTTATCTTCGCTTCTTTCCTCATCTCAACTCCCCCCTAAAATTTAATATTATAAGAGACAAACGGGATAGGCACCCCGAATATCGCCATCTTATATCCCTTTAATTTCCCGTTCTCCGATATATAATACACCGAGTAGGCGTTCTTTCGCCCCGTCAGGTTATAGACCCCGAAAGAGATCGTGCTATGCGTGAGCAACGTCAGGTGGTGGCTCGGCTCGATGTTGAACGAGGCGTCCATCCGGAAAAAGTCCGGGATGCGGTATTGATTACGGTCGGAATAATAGACAAACTCACCGCCCCCGTAATGATATTTGGAGACCGGCAAGGTGATCGGCCGTCCCGTACTATAGTCGCAATTCAGCGAGAAGCTGAAACGATGCGTGAACTTATAGTTACCCACGAACTTCAAGTCGTGCGGCTTATCGAAATCGGCGGCGTACCAATCCCCCTTGTTCACGGGAGTGACGATCATCGGATCGTTCTGCCGCAGTTGCGTGCGAGAGTAGGTATAGCTTACCCAGCCGTTCAACTTTCCTTGCGTTTTCTTCACCATCAGCTCCACGCCATAGGCACGCCCCTCGGTCCTCAGCACGTCCGTCTCGATGTGGTGGTTCATCAGCAGCTCGGCGCCGTTCCGGTAATCCAGGTAATCCTTCATCGTCTTGTAATATCCCTCCAAGGAGACCTCGATCGTATTGTTCAAGAAATTCCGGTATAGCCCGGCGGCCACTTGCATACCCGTCTGCGGCTTGATGTTAGCGTCGCTCAACTTCCACGTATCCGTGGGCGACATGATCGTCGTATTGGATAGCTTATGGATATTCTGGCGCATCGTATTAAAGCCGGCCTTCACGGAGAAGTCCTCGGTAAAGGCGTAGCGGGCGGATATGCGGAACTCCGGCCCGTGGTAAGTCTTGAACGCCCCGGTCTTATCCACCGTACCCGTCACGGTAGCCAAGGAAGGCAGTTGGTCGTCGGCATAGAGATTATAGGTACGGGGCCCCAATACGTTAAACATGGAATAACGGACCCCCACGTTCAAGGAGAGTTGGGAGGTGATATCCCAACGATCGCCCACATAGATAGCGGACTCCACCGCTTTCTCCTTCTCCATCCGGTCCTCCTTCACCAACGACTCCCCGCCATAGGGTAGGTATTTCCCCGGCTCCAAGTCGTAAAACAGCGAGCTGGCACCGAAATCCAGCGTATGCTTATCGCTCAGGTAATGCGTGAAGTCCATCTTCCCGTACATCTGGTCGATACGGAAAGCGAGGGAATAAGCGTTCACCGGGTTATCCGTATTACGGGTATTGTAGCCATAATGGTCGTAGCCAGCGGTGAGGACTCCCGTGAAACGATCCGAGAAGATATGCCTCCATTTCACCGAGGCGTTGGCGTTCTCGTAGGCATACCGCTCATCCGCGTTAAAGCGGAAACGGTCGTGGCTGTAGTAGCCATTCAGATAGAGGTTGTTCCGCTCGTCGAATTTATGGTTGATCGTGGCGTTCAGGTCGTAAAAACCGGCGTTGCCATCCTTATAGCCGCTCTTCTCGGGGAGTTTCTTCAAGATCCAGTCCGAGTAAGTGGTACGTCCACCCACGATAAAGGAGGTCTTCTCGGAGAAGAGAGGCCCCTCCAAGGTAAGGCGGCTGGTCAGCAAGCCGATGCTCGCCGATCCCTTGAACTCCTTCTTGTTACCCTCCCGGCTGTTGATGTCGAGCACGGAGGAGATACGTCCGCCATACTTGGCGGGGATGCTGCTCTTGTACAGCTCCATGTCCTTCACCACGTCGGGGTTGAAGACGGAGAAGAAGCCGAACAGGTGGGTCGGGTTATAGACCGTGCCGTCGTTGAAGAGGATCAAGTTCTGGTCCGTCGCCCCGCCCCTCACGTTAAAGCCGCTAGAGGCCTCGCCCACCGCCTTCACGCCGGGGAGCGACATGACTACCTTCATGATATCCACCTCGCCGAACGCCATCGGGATATTCTTTATATCCTTCACCTTCAGGCGTTCCACGCCCATCGTCGTATTCCGCACGTTGGCGATCTTCTCGGAGGAGATCGTGACCTCCTTCAAGGTGTAGACCTGTTCCTCCAGCTCTATATCCAGCTTGCCGTCGGAATGGAGTATGATCTGCCGCCGGGTGTCCTTCATGCCCATGCCTTGTATGTACAGCTCGTGCCGTCCGGGAGGGAGGCGCAGCGTATAATAGCCGTAAGCGTCGGTAGTAGCCCCGATCATCGGGTCCTTCACGAACACGGCCACGCCCACCATCGGCTCGCCGGTCTTGAAATCGCTGATATTGCCGGTCACCGTGACCCGGTCCGCCGCCTTGCCCGACGCGTCGCCGATCTCGTAGACCTTGTTCTCGGAAGTAGCCTTCTGCTGCTTCCGGCCCGCCATCAGGGAGATACCGGAGCCTTCCTCGTCGCCATCGCCCTCTCTCCGCTTCTCCCGCAGGAAGAAGTTCTCGGGCAGGGAGGTCATCAAGGTGTTATCTCTCAATACAAAGAAGGCGCCGCCATACGAGGATACTTGGAAGGGAGTCCCCTCCAACGCACGCCGCAACGCCACCAAGGGCTCTTCCTTCTCACTGTGTACGCTAACGACCATGGAGTCCGTCTCCAAGGGTTGCCGGTAGACAGGCTGGCCGGTCTGCCGCTCGATAGCGTCGAACACGACATTCAAGGTTACTTGCCGGAAATCCAGATCGACCGTCCGCTGCGCCCTCACCGTCCAGCCGGACAGCAGGCACATTACCATACCGATATATAGGCTCTTTCTCATGGGATCTCGTTTAACTGTTCATACTGTCTCACCACGGCTACGATGGCTTCCTCGGGAGCGTGCTTGAAATCCAGCTTTCGCCGCTTGATATACCGGGCTAACTCCTTTTTCTTGGACTTGAAGACCTTCAACACGGAGCCCTTGCTCCTCACGGTATAGTAAACGCCCTCCTTCCGGATGTAGTATTTTACGGACTGATCGAAGGATTCATCGAGCTTCATATCTTTTATCGTCTTAGATAATATACAAGACCATTTCCCCAGTACGGTACACTTCCCTTCATACAACCGTAGGTAATAGCCTTCCGGCAGGTTGCCCGACCGCTCGTCCGGATACCTGTAGAAGATATCGTACCCATGAAACTCAGCGTAGTCTACCCGATCGCTCGGCAAGACGATATTATAGCGATTGTCCGGAGAGAGCAGTAATAACTCATTCTTGTACAGGTCTAAGCGCATTTTCACGTCCTTGTAGAGAATGCCTTCGAAGCTAAGATCCCCGGGTACGTATTTCTCGCTCTTCAAATAGGGGTGATTTCTTATCGAGGTGGGATATTTTAATTGCTCCTTCCCATGGTAGATCACGGCTTGGCCGGCGGCGGAAGAGACATAGTCATCCACCGCATCTTGTGCCCTAGCCGTAGCGATAGCCAACGCGCATACGCATAAAAACCCCAGAAGCTTTCTCATAAGATACAGATTTAAAGTTTCATGCCAAATATAGGCATTCAATCACAAGCCACCAAATCCCAGCCTTTAAATATCAGTGTTATCAGGCGAAGTTTCGTATTTCCCTTCGTCTCTCTCACTTTAGGATCTTCGGCATAACGTTTCAATTGCCCGGCAGCCTCAGTCCTCAGCGATTCTATCTCCGGGGTGGAGGCGTCACGACGGGCATATTTCACCTCTACGATATAACTATAGACGATCTCCGGTTGATGCAACAAATCGGGCATCATGTAGAAGTCCGCATATCCCTTATTCGCCTCATACTCCGGATGAATTATATAAGTACGGGTCAAGCCCAAGTAAGCCAACAAAAAGCCCTTTACGTGCGCCTCACCCTCGATAAACTCACGGATAGAGCTTTGTCGCTTCAATTCAGAGGCGAAGTACTCAAAGACAGGTTTCCAGTTTCCCTCGTAGGCCATGCTAGCCACGAGCATCCCCAGCCGATCCATCTCGAGGGAAAATAAATCGGCGCTCCGGTAAGCCTCCACCAAATAGGAGTACAACTGCTCACGAACCGTCAAGTTAGGGATCGCCAATAGGGTACTCCCCCATTTAGTACCCCGTATGGTAAGCAGCCCGAAATAATAGAGCAGGCTCTTAAAATTATCCGGTTTTGCCAGATCCTCGGCGGGGAAAGCCGTCTTGATGGTACCTACGGTCTCGCCATTCGTCACGATGTCTTGGATGATAGAGGCGTTCATGCCCATTTTCTTGTCCAAGCGAATCAAATGACGGAGCTTATTATAATCCGTACGGATGTTGTTATCGATCATGTTCTCCGGAACTTTTTTCAACGGAAGATAATGATTCAGGAAATACAGCACCATATCCGAGTTATACATCGGCTCGTGGAGCGAATCTCTCGAGAAACAGTAATTATCGTACCATGGCTTCATCACGCCGATCACCTCATCTACCTCTCCGGCCAGCATATCCACGTCTTTATAATAAGACAACATATCACGTACCTCCCGCTCGCTAAACCCGATAATCCCGTTAAACCGGGGATCGGTGCTCATATTGGCACCGATATTGAATCCACTTGTCACGTCATCCATGGTGACCGGAGAGACTCCCGTGATGAACATACGCTTGATCGGTCCGTTTCCCGTGGCACCTTCTTTCAGCTTATTAAAGAAATAGCGGAAGAACCCCGTGCCATGTGTCAATTTACGGTAATGCTCATTCCCCACATTGGCGAGTATGGCGTTCGTGAAATTATCATACTCATCGATGAACAGGTAGATCGGAAGATCCAGTAACGTAGCCTGCCCGATCAGGTAGTTCAATTTCTCGTCCGCGTTCTTGAGTCTTTTCAATTCACTGGCGAAACCGGGATTGAACATATGTCCGTAAAGCCCGGCGAAAAGATCGAAACGCATCGAGCAATTATCATTGAACGAGGCCAGCAACCGGTCCGGGTCCGGATTCACGCCGGCGAAATTAAAATCGAGCACAAGGTATTTCCCTTGCTCCGCCGTAGGATGCGAACCGATATACAGCCCCTCGAAGATTTCCTTGAAACGATCCCGCCTATAGATATCGTAATACCATCTAAGCATGTTGATAAACAAAGACTTTCCAAAACGCCTCGGACGGATCAAGAAGAAGAAATTGGCAGATTCCTCCAACCACTCGATATAATGAGTCTTATCCACATAATAATACGGCTCTTTCCTAATCCTCTCAAAATCCGTCAGTCCGTAAGGAATCTTCTTTATTATCATAGCGATCTTTGTTTTTATGAGTAATTACAAATATAAGCATATATATCCGGCAAAGCAACAACTTCCGAGGAATTATCACGCGGATAATGTACCTTTGCGATGTTTTTAACTTTAACAATTAATCATATATGAAAAAAAATCAGTTTCCGGGAAGCGGAAACAAGCGTGAGAAAGCTGCTGGATAGTCTGGAAAATGCCCAAAAGGCATGGGTGGACTTGAAAAAAGACGCGAAAGGGGCGCATAAGTTGTTTAAAGACTACCAGCCGGAGGAGGATCTGGTTAAACGGGAGAAGATCATCTACACGGGCTCCGTGAAAGACTTCGTGCGGCTGACGCTGCCCATCCTCAATGACCCGCGGTTCCGGGTGAACGGACAGACGAACCGGGAAGCCATGATACGGGCGCTGGACGAGGTGTTCGAGATACACCCCAACGGCTGCCCGGAGCCAAGGAGCTTCCGGAGCATCCTCTCGACGGCGCAGGAGGAATACGGGAAAGCGCATGAATAACAAGCTTCCCGTTTTTCACAACAAAAGTTAAAACTTGGGAGGCGTCCCAAAGCGCCTCCCTACCTTAGCGGCATCAAGCCAGAGACACTGGCTCTTTTTTTATCACTTAAAAATATAGTATGATAAACACGTCATTATTCGCCCTTTTCGGACGATACAAGGGAGACGCCTCGCTAGCGGGCGTACTGGAAAACATCCAAAGAGGAACGTACAAGCAGTTCATCGATGAGACGCGGGAGGCGCTAGCGTCGGGCGATAAGGAACTGGCCGCCAAACTAAAGAAAAAACTGCCCGCTTTCACCCCACAGGCCACCTACTCCGGGAAACGCCTCGACCCTCACATCACCCGCTATAACCAATTGGTGGTACTCGACATCGACCACGTAGGGGAACGGGAGCTGGAGCGTATCACCCCGCTCGCCACGGAAGCGCCCTACACCGTGGCGTATTTCCGCAGTCCCAGCGGCGACGGGGCGAAACTCATCGCCTACGCCGCCACGGACGAGACCGCCACGCCGGGTAATCACCGGAGGGTCTACGAGGCCATGAGCCGTTGGTACGCCGCCCGGCTCGGCGTGGAGCTGGATACCTCGGGCAGCGACATCGGGCGGCTTTGCTTCGTATCGGACGATCCCGCCCTATACCTCTCGCCTGCCTACCGCCCTTGGCTGGAGGGTACCGGCGAGCTACCGGAGGGCCTCGCCCCGCTACCCCTTACTTGGAAGGAGGAGGTTAGCGAGACGGCTCCCGGGGCGAAGGAAAGGAAGGTGGCCTCGCCACTGGAGAAGGCACGCCGGACCGCCGAGCGGAAAGGCGCCTACGCCGAGGGCAACCGTAATAACTTCATCTTCGTCATGGCCGCACGGGCGAACCGGCTGGGCGTGAAGCGGGCCGAGATGGAGGCTTACGCCGCTACCGCCTTCGCCGACTTGCCGGCGGAGGAACGCCTCGCCGCCATCGAGAGCGCCTACAGCCACGTGGAGGAGCACGCCGCCGAGACGAGCGCCGCCACCTCCCGGAAAAAGGGCGGGGGCCCGCTGGACGTGGTCGCCGTGGAGGCCTATATATCCGAGCGTTTCCTCACCCGCAAGAACGGCGTGAGGGGGTACGTGGAGGTGGCCTCGAAGAAAAAGCGGAACGGCCAAAAGCCGGTCTTCAAGCCGGTGACCGACTACTGGGTGAACTCGCTCTGGCGGAGTCTCCTGAAGGACGGCCACTACTGCTCGCATAACGACATCCGGGCCATACTGATGTCGGACTTCAGCGAGACGTTCCACCCTTTCCGCTCGTATTTCGAGGGGCTGGCCCCGTGGGACGGGGTGACGGACTGGATCGGGCAGCTGGCCGATACCGTGGACACCACCCGGCCCGCCTTCTGGCGGGGTTGCCTCAAGCGCTGGCTTATCGCCGGGGTGGCCGGCTCCATGGAGCTAGGCGTGGAAAACCATACCATCTTGCTGCTGGCCGGCGGGCAGGGGCTGGGCAAGACCTCGTGGCTGCGGAACCTCGTGCCGCCCGAGCTGCGGGACTATCTTTTCACGGGCAATGTCAATCCGTATAGCAAGGGTTTCCCGCAGATGATGGTGGACTGCCTCTTGATCGTCATCGACGAGATGTCCGGCCAGAGCTACGCCGATCTGAACCGCCTCAAGGCGCTCACCTCCACCGGGGTCATCTACCTGCGCCGCCCGTACGGACACTATGCCGAGACGCAGATACGCCACGCCTCCTTCGCCGCCACGGTGAACGACTTGCAATCGCTGCCGGACGATAACGAGTCTCGCCGCTTCCTCTGCTTCGAGGCCACACGGATCGATTACCAGTCGCCCGTGCGACACGCCGACATCTACGCCCAAGCTCTCGCCCTCTTCCGCCGGGGCGAGAAATACTGGTTCTCCGGCGAAGACATCCGGAAGATCAACGAGAACAACGAGACCTTCCGCCAGCGAAGCCCCGAGGAGGAATTATTCTTCACCTATTTCCGCAAACCGGAGCGTTTCGACACGCCACAGTATCTTACGGCGAGCGATATTATGACGAAACTAAGTGTATTTACACGTATCACGCCGACACGTTCTAATATAGTTACGTTGAGCAAGGTGCTGAAAAAACATGGTTTTAAGCTCACGAAAACTAGAGGAAAACTACTGTTTGAGGTCGCCGAGATCACCTCGGAACAGGTAAAAGCCAATTTTTTGCGCCCTAGGCAAGAGGAAGAGGATAGAGCCCAAAAGGAGAATGATATCTTTAAGGGTCAAGAAGATAAGCCGGAATAAAAACTGACTTTCTAAAATGAGCAGGGCGCAAAAGGCGCAAAAAACAGTGTCTGGAAAAACATTTTACAAAAAAATAAATATATATCACACTATAGCAGTGTGATGAAAAAATATATTTACAAGAAAAGTTTTATATAGGCACGTAAAGATGCGCCTTTTGCGCCCTAACCCCGGCACCGATATTCGTCGGGATTAAGAAACATGACCGGAAAACCAATGAGATACGGTCGCTAAGTCAATGGAATCCGTCTTGCGTTCCATTGACTTAGCGCCCCTATTCCACCCGGATACCATCCGGCTCTCACGGCTCGCCGAGCGACTCGATGATGGCCCGCACCATGGCGGGCGAATAGACCCGCTCGCCCTCGTGATAACCCAGCGAGAGGAGGCGACCGGGCAGGCCGGGATAGATCGTTATCCAATGTTGCAGCTTGCGGTGGGCCGAGCGGGGATGCAGGTCGGGCAGGTAGACCTCGGCCAGCTCCATCCGCCCGTATGCTCGTATCTTGAATGTCGTTTCCATATCCTAAAGATAGTGAATCTCCGGCATATATCCATCATTTTCCGGAGAAATAATTCACCCGAAATCACCCTAAGTCACCCAAAGCGACAAAGCCCTCACGCCCTGCCGTATCTTTGTATCAACATTAAAAAACAACACATTATGATCCGCTACAAGAAGTATCAAAACAAGAACGAGAAGAACGTGACAACCTTCAACAAGTGGTACGCCCGTGCCGTATGCGAGGAGACGGTAGACATCGCCGCCTTGGCCGAGCACATGTCCACCCACAACACCCCCTTCTCCACCGGCGCCATCCACGGCATGCTGAAGGACATGGTGAATTGTATCAAGGAGCTGCTGATGGACGGCAAGAACGTGAAGATAGACGACCTCGGCATCTTCAGCGTGGGCATCCGCTCGAAGGGGGCCGTCACGCCGGAGGATTTCTCCACGCAAGGCAATATCATCGGCGTACGCCTTCGTGCCCGTGCCACAGGCAACCTCTCCAGCGCCTCGCTCAAGCTGACGGCCAAGCTCCGTGAGTACACCGAGTACTCGAACGGAGAGGTGACCCCGGGCGGGGGCGATTCCGAGAGCCCGGACGAGATTTAGGGAATTGAAAATTGAGAATTGAAAATTGAAAATTAAGTGGTATGGAGATTTCTGTTTTTATACGTGAATACGCTCCGCTGGCTGGGGAGGCCGGGCGGGCGTTCCGGATCGATCCGGTGGTGATCTTGGCACAGGCGGCCATCGAGACGGGTTGGGGCGAGAGTACGCTCTGCCGGGAGTATCATAACTTTTTCGGCATCACGGCCTACGGGCTGCCCAACGTATGGTGGACCGGCCGGTGGACGGAGCTGTCGCCCCGCTCGCTACGTTTCCGGATCTACCCGGACGATAAGTGCTCGTTCATGGATTACTGCCGCCTGCTTCGCTCGGCCTATCCCCGGGCGGCCGACATGAGCGCCAACCCTACGGCCTTCGCCAAGGAGATCGCTTACAGCCCCTACATCAGCGAGGTGAACGGCGATAACCGGGAAGCCTATCGTAAGCTGATCGTCCAGCTTTGCCGAAAAATCAGCTCGCAACTATCAATCGTTAATCCAAAGGGCGGGCAGATGCCGCCCCTATCATCAACTGTCAACTAAAATGAAATACCTTGAACTCATCCTCCGTTGCCTCACGGCACTCCTCCGGGTCATCTTCCCGCAGCATCCCCCTGTTCCCGAAACGACAGACGCTACCGGCGCTGCTCCTTCTCCTGCTAGCCCTCCTCTCCCTCCTCATGCGGGAGACGGAGGTGACGCTGGCGGCGATCGGCGCCTCGCTGACGCTCTTCCGCCACGACGGCCCCCCTCCTCCCCACCGCCCCCCGGGGCGGACTGGCTGGGTATCTCCGGCTACACCCTCCTCATAGCGGGGTGCGCGGGGTGCCTCTTGAAGTACTGGGGATATTAGGGGAAATGGGAATATCAAAGATTAAGTTCTTTTACCGGGCACGAGTTACGTACCCGGTAAAATAGTGTCATATATCTTTCGTTTGTCGTAATTCGGAATAATGTTCCCTTGCGATTGATATCGCTCGCCTCAATTTTTCGGAAAGCACTTTCTTATCGGGTAGTTTTGTGTAATATTGCGCTACCTTTATCGGACTATCTTCGTCAAGCATTAGATATTCGATATGCTCTGTATTGCCTTCCGAACAAAGAATTAACCCGATTGGAGATTCTTCACCTTCTTTTCGCTCGTTCTTGTTCAAATAGCGAAGATATAGTAACATTTGCCCTTCGTATTCGGGCTTGAACTTCCCCAATTTGAGATCGATCGCTATCAGACGCTTTAAGCCACGATGGAAGAACAGCAAATCAATATAGTAATCAACCGCATCTACGGTAATCCGCTTTTGACGGTCAAGGAAAGCAAAATCTGTCCCCATTTCCTTAATGAAAAGCTGTATTTGGGAAAGAATTGCCATTTCGAGATCTTTCTCCGAGAATATATCAGGAAGCCCAAGCATATCAAGAAAGTAACTGCTGCGAAATATAAGGTCGGGCAATAGCTGGTTGTTTTCCTTTATCTCGTTCAGCTCTTTGCGTATCATATCTTCGGGTTTACGGCTAATGGCTGTACGCTCATAAAGTTGACAATCTATTTTTTCATCAAGTGTGCGAGTATCCCAATGCTCCATTCTGCACATTTCCACATAGAACGAGCGAGCTAGCTCATCTTTTACTCCCATAAGCGAACGAAGATGAGTCCAAGTCAATTGGGCTACGCACCGCATATCCAATCTCGTCTTCTGAAAAAAGATACGCACTGCGTACACAATGTTTGAGTTTACCATATCCCCATCCGCTTCCATATTTTACAGTTAGCCGGGTAGCCAATTTTTTGATGACTTGTTTACCATATTCGGCACGCTGATTGTATAGTAT
>OJRL01001001.1_pt1 | contig 12871 bp, 10 predicted proteins | sample 1599191 | NCBI WGS metagenome assembly OJRL01 (sample SAMN03922537, study PRJEB24848) | human gut metagenome | isolation source: stool sample | host: Homo sapiens | place: Germany | collected 2010-05
AAATTGCACTGCCAGCAACAATAATATTTGCTCCTGCATCCATCAATTCTTCCACGTTTGACAGATTTACGCCGCCATCTACTTCAATGTCCGTTTTTAATCCCTTCTCATCCACGATTTTTCTTAATTCACGGACTTTCTCCACCGTATAGGGAATCAGTTTCTGTCCTCCGAATCCCGGATTTACCGTCATAACAAGAACCATATCCACTTTTTCAAGGACACAGGATATTGCAGAAACTGGTGTTGCAGGATTGATGGCAACACCTGCTAAAAGTCCTTTTTCTTTGATTTTTTCAATAGTACGGTCAAGATGTCTGCAGCTCTCTGCATGAACAGTGATAAGATCTGCACCTGCCTCGGCAAACTCATCAATATAGCGTCCCGGTTCCTCAATCATCAGATGAACATCAAAAATACGGTCTGTACATGCTCTTATAGCACGGATGACCGGCATTCCAAATGAAATACTCGGAACAAACATTCCGTCCATAACATCAATATGGACATACTGTGCCCCGGCTTCATCAAGCTCTTTTATCTGTTCTCCAAGACGGCTGAAATCAGCCGATAATATAGATGGCGATAAACAGTTCATTTTTTTCTCCGTAATCTTAGTCATTTATTTTAATACTTTCGGACAGCCTTTAATTCCTCATACAGCAATTTATAGTTTTCATACCGCAGCAAACTGATACTTCCTTCTTCTAACCCCTGTCTTACACCGCAGTCCGGCTCACTGATATGATTACATCCCTGAAATCTGCAATATGGTTCCCATTTCCGGAATTCCGGATAAAACCCTTTTAAGTCTTCTTTTTCCATTCCCGGAATGTAAAGTGTGGAGAATCCCGGTGTATCCATAATATAAGTATCCCCGCCGATCGGTATGATTTCAGAATGACGTGTGGTATGTCTTCCGCGCTCGATCTTGCGGCTGACTTCCCCTGTCTGCATGGTGATGTTCGGCTGCAGGCGGTTCACAAGAGAAGATTTGCCAACTCCCGATGGTCCTGCCACCGCCGCTGTTTTTCCTTTCAAAAGTTCTAACAGCGCGTCCACACCCTTTTCCTCTTTTGCACTGACATAGAGTGTCCGGTAGCCGCACGCCGCATAGATGTCTGCAAACGCATGCAGTTCCTCCTCCGTAACCAGATCTGTTTTGTTAAAACAGATTGCAACCGGTACATTCTGATATTCCATCATAACAAGGAAACGGTCTAACAGATTAAAATTAGGCTGTGGTTTTGCCGCCGCAAAAATGATCAGCGCAAGATCGATATTTGCAACCGCAGGACGAATCAGCTCATTTTCCCTCGGCAGGATCTTTTCAATATTTCCTTTTTTATGTTCCTCATCTAACACAGCAATCTCGACATTGTCCCCCACCAGTGGCTTGATATTCTGATTTCGGAATACGCCTTTTGCCTTGCACTCATAAATTCCGGATCCCGCTGCATGAATGTAGTAGAATCCGGAAATTCCCTTGATAATTTTTCCCTGCATAAATCTTCCTATTGTCTTTATTCTTCCTGGAACTGTACATCAATCGTCTGGTCTTTTAAATCATTTCCATTTAAGTCCAGCCAGGTAACTACGATTTTACCACTGTCCGAAAGAATACCGGTCTTTGTCAGAATCAGTCCGCCAGTACCAAAATCTGCAATCGTTTTGCCGTACCAGGTCTGTAAAACATTGCCCTGATCATCATATAAAACAATGTCTGCACCGGAGATATTCGATGTATCTGATGGAAGCTGCAGGCTGACATTCAGCTTATAAGTCTTTGTGGTGATCTGCTGTGCTGGTTCCGGTCCAAGACTGACTGTGATCGTGATGGATGCTCCCGGATCTGCCTGTGTTCCCGACGCAAGTGACTGTCCGATTACGATTCCGGCATCCGTATCACTGTATTTTGTGACCGTTGAAACATTAAACTGTGATAAAAGTTCTTTCGCCTGTTCCTCTGACTTATAGCTTGTCGATACATCAGGTACTGTAATCTTCTCTGAGCCAAGGCTGATCTCAAGTGTGATCGTATCGCCCTCTTTTCCCTGGGTATCCCCATTTGGTGTCTGGGAAATTACATATCCTTCCGCAACGGAGGAACTGTAGGAAGTTGTCTTTGTGACCTGAAATCCCTTTGCCGTCAATGCCGCACTGGCATCAGTTTCACTCTGTCCCACAACGTTTGGTATTTCGACCGTATTCTCACTGGTTCCGGCGGCAGATCCGCTGCTGATGATAACTTCGATCGTTGTATTCTTTTCGACGGTCTTTCCATCCTGTGGATCCTGGCTTATGATCTGTCCCTTTTCTACGGTATCAGAGGATGCGGTTCCAGCCTGTCTGATGCCGAGTCCGGTTCCGTTTAACTCCTGTTTTGCCTGATCCATGGTTTTTCCTGTCAGGGAAGGTACTACTACACCGTCCTTGATCTGGGTACTCTGACTGTCTCCCGTCTGTGTTTCCGTTTTTGTTGTTTCTGTATTCGAAGAATTGTTCTTGTTAGACTTCATACCCCCGGCTAACGTGATGCACAGGTAAATAATGATGATAATGATCACTACACCTGCTGCGATTCCCATGATCGTGATTGCCTTTTCCATCTTCGGATTGATATCACCATCCTCGTCATCAATATCATCATCGTCGTCCTCGTCATCATCATCGATCACCGGCTCCTGTATTTTGATCGACGCCGGATCTATATAGACGTTTGCAGTCTGTTTCTTGATCTGATTTAAATCATCTGCTCCGATCACCCTCGTCTTATCCTGATTTGCAAGAGGTACCATCACAACAAAATCCTCGTTCGGGCTGATCAGTGCTTTTCTAAGATCGGCCAGAAGCGCTGTCATGGAAGCATATCTTCTGTCAGGGTTTTTCTGTGTACATTTTAAGATGATCTTTTCCATACTGATTGGAAGATTTGGTGCATAAACACTTGGCGGTACTATCTCTTCCTGCAGATGCTGGATTACAACTGCGACCGTCGTATCCCCGTCAAACGGAACACGGCCTGTTACCATCTCATACATCACGATACCCAGTGAATAGATATCACTCTTGCCATCCACAAATCCGTTTCTCGCCTGTTCCGGAGAAGAATAATGTACGGATCCCATCACATCCGAACTGATCGTATTTGATGTTGCTGCCCGCGCAATACCAAAATCTGTTACTTTTACTTTTCCCTCTGTGGAGATCATGATATTCTGCGGTTTGATATCACGATGCACGATATTTTTATTATGGGCGGCTTCAATACCTCTGCCCACCTGAATTGCGATGCTGACTGCCTCCTTAAAAGAAAGCTGTCCTTTTTTCTCAATGTAGGTCTTTAATGTGATTCCTTCCACATATTCCATCACGATATAATGCAGGCCATTCTCACTGCCGACATCATAAATATTTACAATATTCGGGTGCTCTAACCCTGCAGCTGCCTGTGCCTCGGAACGGAATTTCGTTACGAAATTAATATCCTCGGAAAATTCTGCCTTTAATACCTTGATTGCTACAAATCTTCCCAGTGTAAGATCTTTTGCTTTATATACATCTGACATTCCGCCAGCGCCAACTTTACCTAAAATTTCATAGCGGTCTGCTATGTACATACCTTCTGTCAACATTCTTTCACCTCATCAGAAAATGGTTCTATCAATACAACCGTAATATTATCCTTACCACCATTTCGATTGGCAGTCTCAATCAGCTTCTCTGCTTTCTCAACAATGTCCCTCTGTCCCAACACAATATGCCGGATCTCATCATCTTCAATCATATTTGTCAGTCCGTCGGAACACATCAAAATCTCATCCCCAGGTTTTAAACTGATCTCAAAGAAATCAGCTGTCACCTCCGGCAATACACCGACTGCCCGTGTAATGATATTTTTATCCGGATGATCTTTCGCATCTTCTTTTCTCACTTCACCTAAACGAACCATTTCCTCAACCAGAGAATGATCCCTTGTAATCTGTGTAATATCTTCCTGATTGATCACATACAGCCTGCTGTCTCCAACATTTGCGGCATAGAGTGTATTCCCGATCACCGTTGCAGCAACGATCGTTGTACCCATTCCATTTTTGGCCGGATCTGCCTGTGCCTCTGTCAAAAGCAGACTGTTCGTCATGGAAACAGCACTCTTCATAATCGCCACCGGTTCTTTTTCACCCGATTTACCAATCAGTTCCACAAGTTTCTCAACTGTAAACCTGGAAGCATAATCACCTGCTGCGTGACCACCCATTCCATCCGCTACTAAAAAAAGATTCGGCAGATTTCCCACAGCGGTCTCTGATGTAAACATATAATCCTGATTCATTTCCCGTCGCTGCCCGATGTGCGTCATGGAAAACGTCTTCATCTTCTCTACTTCCTACCTTTCTGCATGGCTGATATAACGTTTGCGCAGCTGTCCGCATGCACCGTCTATATCCCTGCCCATTTCCCTTCTAATTGTAACGTTAATCGCATTTTTTTCAAGCCTATTTTTAAAATTAAGAATTGCTTCATGATCCGGCTGCACATATGAACGCTCTTTGATCGGATTGACCGGGATCAGGTTTACATGACAATTCATGCCATGAATCAGGTCTGCAAGCCTTCTTACATCCTCATCGGTATCATTGACACCACCGACTAAACTATATTCAAATGTGACACGCCTTCCTGTCTGTTCAAAATAATAACGACATGCCTCAATTACTTCATGTATCTCATATTTATTGGCAACCGGCATCAGTTCAAGTCTCTTTTCCTGCGAAGATGCATGCAGCGAAAGTGCCAGCGTGATCTGCAGTTTTTTATCCGCCAGTTCCCGCATTTTCGGAACAATACCGCAGGTCGACACCGTCACATTCCGCTGGCTGATGTTCAGTCCGTTTTCATCTGTCAGAAGTTCGATGAATCTGAGCAGATTGTCAAAATTATCCATCGGTTCTCCGGTTCCCATCACAACAACATTTGCAACCCTCTCCCCGGTATCTCTTGTGATCCGGTATATCTGGTCTAACATCTCTGACGGCGTCAGTCCCCGCACCAGTCCGTCTAACGTGGATGCACAGAACCGGCAGCCCATCCGGCAGCCGACCTGCGAGGAAATGCAGACTGAATTGCCATGTTTATATCGCATCAGAACGCTCTCGATCACGTTTCCGTCATCTAATGCAAACAGATATTTTCTGGTACCGTCTATCTTTGAGATCTGTACCGCCTCCTGCTTTAAACTTACAAAATGACATTCCTTCTTAAGTTTTTCCTGAAGGGATTTTGACAGATTTGTCATTTCATCGAAAGATGCTGCCTGTTTTTCATGCATCCACTGATACAGCTGTTTGGCACGAAACGGTTTTTCTCCGATAGATTCCATATATGATTTTAGTTCTTCCAGATTCATGGATTTGATATCTGTTTTTTCCTGCTGCATAATTTCCTCTTTTCCATTTTCTTTCCGGGTGGCTATGAGATACGTCTTAATCTGGCGTAGAAAAATCCATCTCCCACCTGTGTTCCCGGATAAATCTGTTCCATATCAAGCAGTTCAAATTCAGGATGTTTTCCTAAAAACCACGCGACATTCTCCTGATTTTCTCCCGGGTTGATCGTACAGGTAGAATATACCATGATCCCGTCCTTTTTGACATAAGAACAGACCGTATCTAGAATCCGACGCTGAAGTGCTTCTAACTCTTCCTGCTGCCCCCGGCTCATTTTATAGCGGATGTCTGTCTTTTTGCGCAAAACCCCCAGACCGGAGCATGGCAGATCTGCGACCAGCACGTCCGCTGTATCTTCTGCACTCTCGTCCGGCACCGTGGCATCCCACACTTTTGTCGTCATATTTTTTATCTGGTAACGGCTGATATTTTCCTCGATCAGTCCGGTCTTATACCCTGTCAGGTCACGCGACTCCACACTTCCGGTGCCGTCCAGCATCTCCGCAAGATGAATGCTCTTGCCTCCGGGAGCCGCACAGACATCGATCACATGTGCGCTTTTCTCCGGTGCTGCGGCCTCAGCCACCATCATGGAACTGATATCCTGCACATAAAAAAGACCGTCCTGAAATGATGGAAGTGCCATCAGATGATCAAAACCTGAAATTGCAAATGCATAGTGATATGCATCCGTATATGGCAGTCCGGCATAAGAAAGTTCTTCTAACGTCTGCACCGTCACGCCTTCGGCTTTTAACTGTTCCTTTAACGCATCCGGCGTAATTTTGGTCACATTGGTACGGATCGTAATCGGTGCTTCCTTTGAAAAAGCATCTAAAATTGCCTTTGTCTGCTCCATGCCATAGGCGTTAAGCCATTCTTCCACAATCCACTCCGGCATGGAATAACGCACACTTAACGCCAGAACCGGCTCCTTTTCTTCATCCGGATACCGGATGGAACCACTGTTTCTTGCAATATTTCGAAGCACTCCGTTCACAAAACCGCTCAGTGTGGAAAAACCGCTTTTTCTTGCCAGTTTTACCGCCTCATTGCAGGCTGCCGAATCCGGTACGGAATCCATATACTGTATCTGATACACACCCATTCTTAAAATATTGCGGATGACCGGTTTCATTTTTTTCACTTTCACTTTTGAGAACTGGTCGATCACATAATCAAGTTCGATCATGTGCTGGATCGTTCCCTCCACCAGTCTTGTCAGAAACGCCCGCTCATATTTTTCCATATACTGATATTTTTCGAGCACGGCACGGAGCACCTGATTGCTGTATGCCCCATGTTCCGTCACCTCAAGCAGAACATCAAGTGCAAGTCTTCTTGTATTTACGGTATCAGTCATCACGATTACGTCCTCCAAATAAAAGAACCAGCCTTAACAGCTGTAAGATTGCTGCCGCAGCACTTGCAACATAGGTCAATGCCGCAGCCTTCAATACTTTTCTGGTATAAGGCAGTTCACTGTCTGATAAAATTCCCTGCTCACCTAAAATATGGAGTGCCCGGCGTGAAGCATTAAACTCTACCGGAAGAGTGACAAGCTGGAATAATACTGCAAATGAAAAACATAAGATTCCAAGATTGATCAGCATTGCACCGGTTGAGCGGTTAAAAAACAGACCGATCAGAATTAACGGCCATGCAAGTGTAGATCCAATGTTTGCAACCGGAACGATCGCCGTGCGGAGTGTCAGCGGCACATAGTTTTTCTGATGCTGGATCGCATGTCCACACTCGTGCGCTGCAACACCGATCGCTGCGACAGAATTGCTTCCGTATACGGAGTCAGACAGATTCAGTGTCTTTTTTGACGGATTGTAGTGATCGGTCAGACTTCCCGATATATGGCAGACCGTCACATCATAGATACCGGCTGAATTTAAAATACGTTCCGCCGCCTGTGCCCCGGTCATACCGCTCATACTGCGGTACCGGGAATATTTATTGAAAGTACTCTTTACTCTTGCAGATGCGATCAGGCAGATCACTGCGCCGATCAGAACCAAAACATAAGTCGGATCAAAACCATAATAGTAATAAGGCATATCAGGTTACCTCCATTCATTAACCACGTGTAAAATAAGTTCCCTCTTCCACCGTATAGCCATTTAAAAATGCATCCGTGGTCATACGTTTTTTTCCTTCTAACTGTACCTCAAGAAGCTCTAAGACACCGTCTCCTGTCTGTACCAGAAAACTTCCCTTTTCCGCTTTTATGATGCATCCCGGAGCCGCTTTCTTTTCATCCGGCAGCACATTTGCCCTCCATATCTTAAGTGTCTTTCCGTCAAGTCTCGTATATGCACTTGGCCACGGATTTAAACCGCGGATCAGACATTCGATCTCTTTCGCACTCTTCGTCCAGTCAATACTTCCCAACTCTTTATGGATCTTTGCTGTATGTGTGGCTTTACTGTTATCCTGTGGTGTGTAAACAGCCGTTCCATTTTCGATTGCTTCGATCGTCTTTACGCAGAGTTCTGCTCCAACCTCTGCAAGGCGGTCAAATAAACTTCCACCTGTCTCATCCGGCCGGATCTCCACTTTTTCTTCTAAAATGATATCTCCCGTATCAACACCTTCGTCCATGCGCTGTGTGGACACTCCGGTATACGGATCGCCGTTGATGACAGCCCACTGGATCGGTGCTGCGCCACGATATTTTGGCAGTAGCGATGCATGTACATTCACACAGCCATATTTTGGCATGTCTAACACTGCCTTTGGTATAATCTGTCCAAAAGCCACCACGATCATAATATCCGCATGGAACGATTTCAGATACTCGATACATGCGCTGTCCCTGACACGCTCCGGCTGATAGACCTCAATGCCGTGTGCGATGGCACATTCCTTCACCGGCGTATATTTTAATGCCTTACTTCTTCCCACCGCTTTATCCGGCTGCGAAACGACCAGCACAACCTCATGACCGGCTTTTATGATCTCTTCTAATGTCCCCACCGAAAAATCCGGTGTTCCCATGAAAATTACTCTCATTGTTTATTCCTCCGGATCATCATAAGTTACATCATGTAACGGTCCTTCTACGATCTCCGTGTACATATGTCCGTCAAGGTGGTCTAACTCATGACAGATTGCACGTGCCATAAGCTCGGTCCCCTCGATCTCATATTCTTCCATATTTTCATCAAACGCGTGTGCCTTCACATAATTCGGTCTTGTAACGGTACCTGCTTTTCCCGGAAGACTTAAACAGCCCTCATCCCCGGTCTGCTCGCCTGACTTTTCCAGAATCACCGGATTGATCATAACAACCGGGCCTTCCCCGATATCGATGACTACGATTCTTTTTAAAACACCGACCTGTGGTCCTGCAAGTCCGACTCCGTTTGCCTCATACATGGTATCAAGCATATCGTCGATCAGTTCTTTGATCTTTGGTGTCATTTCGGTGATTTCTCTGCATTTTTTGGTAAGTACAGGATCTCCCTGTATTCTGATTGTTCTAAGTGCCATTTTTTTTATCCTCCATTTTGTATTTTACAATTTTAAAATCCGTTGACCGGGTTAAAGTCAAATCCTACTGCTACATTCTGATACAGACGGTTGTCTTTTATAAAAGCTTCCAGACCATCTTTCAATATGACAAGTGTCTGATACTCTCGGGTTTTCACATAGATCACTTTGCGGTAGACATCGGAAATTTTTGCAACCGGTGCATCTGACGGCCCGATTGAAAAAATCTTTTCACTGTTTTCTCTCACTATCTGATCGATTTTCCCCATCAATGCCACCGCCGCCTCACTTGCTGCCGCCTCGTTTTTCGACGCGCACAAAATATAAAGCATGTTCCACACCGGCGGATACCGCATCATTTTGCGGTACTCGATCTCCTGCCCGTAAAAAGCCTCATAGTTCTGCTCTTTTGCAGTCGTGATACTGTAATGATCCGGATCATACGTCTGTATGATTACATTGCCGGGAATGTCACCTCTGCCGGCACGTCCTGCCGCCTGCGTCAGGAGCTGGAAAGTCCGCTCTGACGCACGATAGTCACTGATATAAAGTGAAAGGTCTGCCGCAAGCACACCCACTAACGTAACCCCCGGAAAATCATGTCCCTTTACGATCATCTGTGTACCGATCAGTATATCTGCCTCGTGATTTGAAAATACAGATAATATCTGCTCATACCCATCTTTGATTCTGGTGGTATCCATATCCATCCGGAGCACACGCGCCTGTGGGAAACGCGCCTTTACCACCTGTTCTATTTTCTGCGTGCCCGCCTTAAAACCACTGATATACTTAGAGCCACAGACCGGACACAAACCGGGCTGTATCGTCGTATATCCGCAGTAATGGCAGACTAGACGTGTCGCCGCGCCGCTTCCATGCTGGCTCAGTGAAACATCGCAATGCGGACATTTTATCACATGACCGCAGGCTCTGCAAGAGACAAAGCCTGCCATACCGCGCCGGTTGATAAAAAGCATCGTCTGTTCTCCCTTTTTCAGACGGTCCTCCATCAGCTCACTCAGACGGTCACTTAAGATCGAGCGGTTGCCCCTCCTTAACTCCTCGCGCAGGTCGATGATCTCACACAAAGGCATGGGGCGCTTTTGTACCCTGTGTTTTAATTCCAACAGGCAGTACTCGTCATTTTCTGCCTTATAATAACTCTCAAGGGAAGGCGTCGCGGAGCCTAGCACCACGACCGCATCTGTCATTTTTGCCCGCTGTATTGCGGTTTCTCTCGCGTGATATCTTGGCACGGTCTCACTCTTATAGGAAGCCTCATGCTCCTCGTCTATGATGATGATCCCCAGCGCCGGAAATGGTGTAAAAAGTGCCGAACGTGGTCCGATCATCACAGAAATTTCTCCGTTTTTTGCGCGTTCAAACTGGTCATACCGCTCCCCGGCCGAAAGTTTTGAATTGATGATGGATACCTGTGCACCAAAACGGTTGTAAAAACGCCGCACCGTCTGATAGGTCAGCGCAATCTCCGGGATCAGAACGATTGCCTGTTTTCCCTGCGCAAGCACATGTGCAATCAGTTCCATGTAGACTTCCGTCTTTCCGCTTCCGGTGACACCCTTGATCAGGTAAGTCTTCCGCTCACCTGCATCGTACTCCATCGTAATTTTCGAGACGACATTCTGCTGCTCCTCATTCAGCTTCTTTTGTTCCCCGCACGGATCAAGACCGCCGACCGGATTGCGGTATGCGGTCTTACTCACCACTTTTACAATACCGGCTTCCTCCATCGCACGAATCACGGACGCGGAAACAGACATCTGCTGCGTTGCCGTCTCCCACTCTAACTCCCGCTGTTCTAACAATGCCACAAGAAGTTTTGCCCTTGCCGTTTTATGCTTTCTCTCGCATTCCGCAAGCTCATTTTTCGCTTCGACCGGATGCAGTGCAAGTCTTATCGTTTTCTGTTCTTTTGCCTTCTTTTTTTCTTTGACCGGCAGTACTGTCTTTAAGGCATGATTCATGGTGCCGCCATAGTTTTCCCTCATCCATCCTGCAAGGGCGATCATCTGCGACTCGATCAGGACACCGCCCTTTACAATCGAAAGGATCTCTTTGATCTTATCTTCCTCATACTCGCAGACATCCGTCAGCTCGATCACATAACCCTGCATTTTTCTTGATCCAAACGGAACTGCTACCAGCATACCAACTGCGATTGTACTCTTTAGTCTCTCCGGCACCCGGTATTGAAACGTCTTATCTAATTTTCCCTGATAAATATCCACAATGATATTTGCATATTCTGCCATTCCAATTTCCATGCCTTTCTTTCTATCTGCCACGTCCTTCTGCTGCTTTCTTTACCAGTTCTTTGTCCTCCATCGGATAACGGACACCACCGATCTCCTGATAGTCCTCATGCCCTTTTCCTGCGAGGACGATAATATCGCCCTCCCTGGCATGATCGAATGCATATGCCACCGCTGCTCTCCGGTCAGCAATGCGTATGTATGCCCCGCTCGTACCCTTTATCCCGCTCTCAATGTCATCTAAGATCAGTTCCGGATCTTCCCACCTTGGATTATCGGATGTCAGGATCGTAAAATCCGCGAGTCTTCCCGCTGTCTCACCCATCCTGCCTCTCCTTAATTTTGAGCGGTTGCCCCCACAGCCAAAGATCACGACAAGCCGCCCCGGATCAAAGCCCCGCAATGTTCCAAGCAGATTGCGCAGGCTCATCTCATTGTGTGCATAATCGACCAGAAATACAAATTTATCTGATATCCTGACGTTTTCACACCGCCCCGGCACAGTCTGTCTTTGCAGTGCATCCTTTACCACATCCTGTGCTATTTTAAAATGACGTGCCACAAGGATCGCAGCTAACGCATTGGAAACATTAAAAATTCCGGGCATCTGCAATAGGAATTCTTCTTTTCCATCCGTAAAAAAGTGGCTGTATAACCTTCCTTCTTTCATGGAAAAAGTGATCCTTTCTGCCACGATATCCGCCTTTTGTCCCGGGGCATCCACACCGTTTTCTCCCAGCACGGAAAAAGTTTCTATGTCACAGGTATGACCAAACAGTATTTTTTCCGTATTCCGGTCATCACGGTTGACAATTCCTGCCTGACACTGCCGAAGCAGCCGGCTTTTACAGTACAGATACTCTGCAAATGATGCGTGTTCTCCCGGTCCGATATGATCCGGTTCAATGTTTAAAAACACCCCGATATCAAAAAAAATCCCTTCCACACGCTGCATCTTGATTCCCTGTGAGGATACCTCCATCACACAGCACACACATCCGTTGCTTACCATCTGCGCTAATTCTCTTTGCAGGTCGCTAGATTCCGGTGTCGTATGTCCGGCCTTTTTTACATCTTTCCCGTTATATGTCCATATCGTACCTACCATGCCGGTCTTGTATCCCGCTTCTTTTAAAATTCCTGCCGTAAGAAACGCCGTCGTCGTCTTTCCTTTTGTTCCGGTGATCCCGATGATCTTAAGCTTTTTTGCCGGGTAATCGTAAAATGCAGCCGAAATCTGCGCAAGAGCCTGCCTGGTATCCTTCACACCTATCACAGCCATACCGTAATTGCGCACGAGTTCATGCACGCGCACTTTTCCATGTTCTGTGTAAATGAAACATTCCCAGCGGACATTTACCATACAGCTTTCATCCACCACCACTGCAAATGCCCCCGCTTTTACCGCATCCATAATATAATCATGTCCATCCGTGTACTGCCCCTTTATACAGACAAACAGGGACCCCCGCTTTACTTTTCCGGAATGATAACAGATATCCGTAATGATAAGGTCGTGGCTCCCCTGCACGCTTTCGTATGAAAAATGTTTGAGTAATTGATCTAACCGCATTCTCTTTCCTCAAGAATACACTTTTTTTATTATATGACAGAACGCCTGTTTTTACAAGTTTTCCGCTTTTATTT
>OJRL01001009.1_pt1 | contig 12760 bp, 9 predicted proteins | sample 1599191 | NCBI WGS metagenome assembly OJRL01 (sample SAMN03922537, study PRJEB24848) | human gut metagenome | isolation source: stool sample | host: Homo sapiens | place: Germany | collected 2010-05
AAGAGACAGCGGTTCACATGAAGATCATGTCCTTTTATTAAAAGCATGCCAAGTTCTGTCTCTAACAGAATCTCTGCCACATCAAATGACAACACGTCCACCACGCCGGAAAAAGCTCCGCTTTTGCGGTTTGCAAGCAGTACCTTATGTGACTTTGTCACATTTGTATTTTTATCATCCATCCTAAGACCTCCTGATATTTATTGGCGGAAATATCTATTACCGTTTCTAAATATATTAGAAGGTGCCTGCTTTTATGCTATATATTCAAATAAATCTTTTGCCTGTTCTTTTTTCGTGGTATCCAACAGATCGAGTACACGCACTTTTACGGTTTTCGTTCCAAATGCGATCTCAATGATATCCCCGACTTTGACATTGACCGATGCCTTCGCCGGTTTTCCATTTACAGATACCCTTCCCGCATCACACGCCTCGTTTGCCACCGTGCGGCGTTTGATCAGACGGGATACTTTTAAAAATTTATCGAGTCTCATAGTAATCCTCCAACAAAAAAGCGGATCCCACAACCGGAACCCGCTTAGAATCTTTTCTGTTATGATTATGCGTTAACCATATCTTTTAAAGCTTTACCAGCTTTGAATTTTGGAGCTTTAGAAGCCGGAATAACCATCTCTTTACCGCTCTGTGGGTTTCTTCCTGTTCTTTCTGCTCTCTCAGATACTTCGAATGTTCCGAATCCAACTAACTGGATCTTCTCACCTTTTTTTAATTCTTCAGCTACAACGTCTGTGAAAGCTTTTAATGCTGCTTCTGCGTCTTTTTTGCTTAATTCAGTTTTCTCAGCCATTGCTGCAACTAATTCTGCTTTGTTCATGTTAAAAATTCCTCCTCTGGATTTTCACAGTAAATTTAATTTTGCGGTTTTCTGATGCACCAATCCCTGACGGATATCCGTACACTGTAATACCTACTTCATTATTTATACTTGTTTTTACTTCTGTTGTCAAGGAAAATCCCCGAAATATGGGCATTTTCAATTCAGAAAATGCCTGCCTGTAAACAGTAACCATTTTTACAAACATTTTCTATCCAGAATTCGTATCAAAGCATTTTATCGATCATCGCATGTACTGCTTTTGAAAGATCCGCTGATTTCTGATCTGCATCCGCAAGAGATGTTCCTTTTACACCCAGATAAAACTTCACTTTGGGCTCTGTACCGGATGGTCTTACACATACCCATGCACCATCTGTCATCTCATAGTAAAGAACATTCGAAGCCGGCAGTCCAGTCGGTGTTACCCTGCCTGTTGCAAGATCTGTAACCGTGTCTTTCTTGTAATCACGGATTGCAGTTACTTTATAAGCGCCGATCTCCTGTGGTGCCTGATCACGCAGCGTATTCATGATCTCCTGGATCTTTGCAAGTCCCTCGATACCCTTTAAGGTGATAGATGTCACATCATCTTTGTAATAGCCGTATCTCTCATACATTGCAAGCATTGCATCCCACAGTGTCATATTCTTTGTCTTATAGTAAGCAGCTGCTTCGCAGAGTGTCATGGATGCAACGATCGCATCTTTATCTCTCGCATAGGTTCCTGTCAGACAGCCGTAGCTCTCTTCCATACCAAACAGATAGGTTCCTTTTCCAGTCTTCTCGAACTCTAAGATCTTCTGTCCGATAAACTTAAATCCGGTCAGTACCTCTACCAGCTCGATTCCGTAATAGTCAGCGATCGCATCTGCCATATTCGTAGAAACAATGGAACGGATAAATGCACCGTCAGCCGGCAGGCTTCCATCGCGCTCCCTACGCTGTCCAATCACATAATCACCGATCAGGCAGCCGGACATATTACCGGTTAAACTGTGATATTCCCCTGTTTTGCTGTCCTTTACATACACGCCGAGACGGTCTGCATCCGGGTCTGTTGCAAGGATCAGGTCTGCATCGACTTTTTTGCCGAGGGCAAGTCCAAGTTCAAATGACTCTGCTGCTTCCGGGTTCGGGTAGCTTACGGTCGGGAAGTCTCCATCCGGCAGCTCCTGCTCCGGAACAACGTATACATTTTTAAAACCAAGTTCTTTTAATACGCGGCGTACCGGAATATTTCCGGTTCCATGTAACGGTGTGTATACGATCTTTAACTCTCCGCCCACTTTATCAATGCAGTCCTGATGCAGCACCAGTTTCTTTAACTCTGCAATATACGGATCGTCGATATCTGCGCCGATCACCTGATAGAGACCTGCTGCCTTTGCCTCATCAAGCGGCATGGTCTTTACCGCTGCGTAATCAGTTACTTTTTTTACTTCATCCATGATTCCGGTATCATGTGGAGGTGTAATCTGTGCACCATCCTCCCAGTATACTTTATATCCATTGTATTCCGGCGGATTGTGGCTTGCGGTCACATTGATTCCGGCGATACATCCTAATTTACGCACTGCATAGGAAAGTTCCGGTGTCGGTCTTAAAGATTCAAATACATACGCTTTGATTCCGTTTGCTGCCAGACAGAGTGCCGCTTCATCTGCAAACTCCGGTGACATATGACGGGAATCATAGGCAATGGCAACACCGCGTTTCTGTCCGTTTACCCTGCTGATATAATTGGCAAGTCCCTGTGTAGCCTTGCGCACGGTATAAATGTTCATGCGGTTGGTTCCGGCTCCGATCACACCACGAAGTCCGGCTGTACCAAATTCCAGATCCATATAAAAACGGTCTTCGATCTCTTTTTCATTTCCCTCAATACTTTTCAGCTCATTTCTGGTATCCTCGTCAAAATAAGGATTGTTCAGCCAGCTCTCATAATTTTCTTTGTATCCCATTTTTCTTTCCTCCCATACTTACTTATGATTCTATTTTTATATTAGCGATAACGAACCTGTTTTTCAAGTACTATTCCATGCTAAATTTGTACAATTCTGTCCTTTTTAGTTGCTGTTACCGGATAATGTTGACAGAAGCTCTGACAATGTAGATAAATAGTCCGCACTGCTGCCTGTTGATGTTCCATCTCCGGTACTGTTTCCTGTATAAAGATCCGAAGATGTACCCGTGCCGGTTCCGCTTCCTGCTGCCGTGCCGGTCGATGTGTCAGTACCGCTTCCTGCAGTTGTTCCGGCTACTGTTCCGGTACTGCTTCCCGATGTTGTTCCACCGCTTTCGCCGGCCGTATGACTTCCTGCAAGACTTCCTGCAAGGCTTCCTGCCGCTCCCTCTGCCGAACTGTCCGCTTCATTTGCTGTTTCCGCAGTATTTTCTGTTTCCGTTTCCTCCGTGGTGCTGTCTGTTCCGGTGCCGTCACCCGACATTCCGACTACGATCGTTGCCTCCTCAGAATTAACAAATAATTTCTTATTAAAGGTATCGTACCCTGGCGCCGTGACCGTAAGACTGTGCACTCCATACTGGATTGGAACCGCCTCTTCCGTATCAACAACCTTTCCATCGATCTGAATGAGCGCATCCTCCACATCCACGGCAAATAAAATATTTCCAAACTTCGGTCCCGCGCCCTTTAAGGTATTAAGATCAAGTGTCTCTGTTCTTCCACTCTCGATCGTAAGCTCCGTACTGCCGCCGTACCCATTATTTGCCACCGTCACAGTATAGGTGCCTGCCGGCAGCTCCATTGTCATATCTTTGGTCACTTCCGCAAAAATTTTGCTTCCGATCTGGATAAAGCTTCCCTCAAAAAGATCCGTATTGGTCAGAGCAAGCTCTCCATGTCCGGTCGTAACCACAATGGAAATCAGTTTTTTTCCTATACCGGTCACGCGCAGTGTATCTAATTCAGTCAGATCAGACAACTGTTTTCTCAGATCATCCTCACAGATATAAAGATCTGCATCATAGGAATACCGCTCATCTCCAATCTTAAAAATACCACGGTCCATATCCACCGAATAACGCGATACATCCGGATATTCCCAGACGGCATCTGAAATCTGCACCTGTGTGACTTTTCCCTGGTCATCTTTTTCTCCCACCGTGATCACTCTGCCCGGCTCAAAATAAGACACTGCAGTGCGGTTTCCGTATTTATCGAGAAACCTGGTCGCAAGTGTGTAATAATACACATACTCTTTCCCGGATGCAATCTGCTCTAACGTCAGGCATTCCTCCTGCATGTCATTTGTTTTGATCAGAAACTGGTCACTTCCGATCACAGCTTCATTTTCCTCGGTCGTCTCCGCCGACTCATCTGCATCATCCGACGTTTCTTCCGTTTTTGCTTCTTTCTCCTGATCCGGATAATAATAGCGTCCTGTCACGACCGTATTTTTCTTCCCACATCCGCCAAACAGCATGACCATTGCTGTAAGCAGTAATATGATCTGATATTTTATCTTCATGTATTCTCCTGTCTCCTACTGTAGCTTTGAACAATTTTTTTCTCACCTGATTATACCGCAAACTGTCTATACGGTAAAGTGAAAGAGCATCTGTAAAAACTGCTCCCTTGCGTCCTCCTGTGCAACGACTTTTTCCAGTTTTTCTATATTTCTTCCCGACAGCCACGCCTTGTGTGAATTATAATAACGGTTGGCGATCTTCCAGAATTTTTCCGGGTATGCAAGATACACATACAGATATTTCAGTTCCTCCGGCGACAGTTTTCTGACCCGGTCATATCCGCGGATCAGATCCATGCCAAGCCCGGCATTCCAGTTATTTTTTTCCATCATTTTCCGGATAAAGTTGGCAAGATCCCCGACGCTCTCCTGATACAGGAAATTTTCAAAATGGACAACCGCGATCCCTTCCCGTGAAAAAATGACATTGTGCTGGTTATAGTCCCCATGGCAGAATCCGATCAGCTGTTCCTGGATTCCCAGATCTTTTAAAATATCCGTCGTCTCCTGTGCTTTTTTCACATACTCCGGATACCAGACCGAAAACATCATCTCAAAATCATTCTTTTTCTTTTTTGCACGGATATAATTTCTGACTTTGTTCAATTCCCGGTTTCTTTTTTCATAGAGAAGAAGCAGATTATTCTGCCCTGACTTTAAAAACTCCGGCACACTGCCCTCATAATTCTGCGCAGACTGGTGAAGCAATGCAAGTTCTCTTACTGCAGAAAGCATATCCGCCCTGTTTTTCGTGTCACATTCCGCCCCCGGAAATGCCTGATATAATATGTATTTTGTTTCCTCCTCGTTCACGGAAAACGGCTCACCCTCTTTTGTCCGCATTACCGTCTCCACCGTTCTTCCCTGTCCACTCAGATGATCCAGCATATCCGCTAAAAACCCGGCCCGCTCCTTTGATCCTCTGTATTCCCGCAAAATTTTCGGTCCCTGCTCTGTATCACACTGATAGCTGTCCCGTCCTCTTGAGATGGACTTTACTTCCAGTTCGTATTGTTCTAATATCTGTTCCGGTCGATTATACAAAAAAACGCCCCCCATATGATTGATTACGGTCTTACCCCGTGTCTCTTCATCATATGAGAGGGTTTGTTTATTCATGACTACAGATTCGCTCTAACAGCAGTTCCCTGTTATTCAGTTCTGGATCATCAAGCACCAGTTCTAAAAGACTTTTTAATGTCTCCCCGATCTCTTTTCCGGGTTTCATCCCGGCAGCGATCAGATCACTTCCATTTACAGCTAAATCCCGTATTGTAAGACACTGATTCTTCTCTAAAATTTCCCGGTATAACGCCTCATAGCCATCTACATAAGAGAGTTTTTCTTCTCTCTGGTATTCACTCTGTGCCAGAATATCCGCACGTTTCACTGCAAATAATGCAGGATACTGTTCCACTCCGATCCTGCTTACCGCCCTTCTTACGTTTTTCTCGGAAAGCGGCGGATTGTCATCATGCCAGCACACCAGCCGGCACACCTTATCGGTCGTGTCATTGTCAAACTTTAACCGGCGGAGGATCTTTCTTGCCATCTCACTGCCTTCTTTGGGATGTCCGTAAAAATGGTCATTGCCGGAAGCATCCGTGGTTCTGCACACAGGTTTTGCCACATCATGTAACAGCATGGTAAGGCGCAGTACCTTATCTCCCACAATATGTTCCAGCGCTGCCACCGTGTGCTTCCCGACCGAATAACAATGATGCTTTGTATTCTGCGGTGTCGCCATCATACGGTCAAACTCCGGCAGAAACACTGCCGTAAGTCCTGTTTCCCATGCAGTCCTGATTTCTCCCGGATGTGCGGATGTAATTAATTTTACCAGTTCAGTCTGTATCCGCTCCGCACTGATTTTTGCAATATCAGGCGCAAGTTTTACCATCGCTTCTTTTGTCTCTGCCTCGATGTCGAACCCAAGCTGCGCCGCAAAACGCACGGCGCGAAGCATCCGCAGTGCATCCTCGGAAAAACGTTCCATGGCACATCCCACACAGCGGATCACGCCGCGCTCTAAATCACCCACACCGTCAAACGCGTCGATCAGGCCGTTTTTGTCATTGTACGCCATGGCGTTGATCGTGAAATCACGCCTTTTTAAATCCTCTAACAGACTCGCGGTAAACTGTACATTTTTCGGATGTCTCGCATCCTCATATTCCCCGTCGATCCGGTAGGTCGTCACCTCAAATCCCTCATGTTCCACCATCACAGTCACGGTTCCGTGCTGGATCCCGGTGTCAATGGTATGAATGTTCTTTTCGGCAAATATTTCTTTGACCTGCTCCGGTTTCGCCTGCGTCGTGATGTCCCAGTCGCCCGGTGTGCGGTGTAACATGGTATCACGCACACATCCGCCGACTGCATATGCCTCATACCCGTGTGTTTCCAATGTTTCTATGATAAATTTTACTTTTTCCGGCAAAACGATTTTCATATACGGTAAGTTCCCTTTTTCGTTGTCTTGATCGAATAGAGCAGATCATCCGCCCTCTTGATCATCTGGTTGATTTCTTCCTCGCCATGAATGTCTTCTGCCAACACGATTCCAATGGAGCAGGAAATGCGCTGCTCTTTCCGGATGGAAATCTGTTTTTTCAGTTTCTCAGAAATCGCTTTTTCAAAACCGTCCGCCTGATCGATCTTCTGATAGATCTGCTTTGCCGTTTCCTTCAGCCTTTCTTTATCCGCGGTGAAAAATACAATAATGTATTCATCTCCACCATAGCGGCAGACAAATCCCTGTTTTTCACACAGACCGGAAAAAATATCTGCCATTTCCTTTAAAACCAGGTCGCCGACATCATGACCGTAAGTATCATTATAATGCTTAAAATTATCGAGATCAATAAACATCAGACCCAGTTCCGGTTTCCGTTTTCCACCCGAAAATTCATCTATCAGATCTTTGATCCTACGGTAAAAACCTTCCCTGTTGTAAATTCCGGTGAGCTGGTCAGTGACTGCTGCGAGGTAAAGTTTATTGTTCATCTCGTATATTTTATCATATGCGTCCAGACGGTTCAAAGAATATTTTACCTCGCGGAATAAAAGCTGATACATATTTAAATCATCTTCGTCGAGCATATACCGGTTTACGGAAGAATGCCAGTTATCCTTCATCCTCACATAGGTGATCAGAAAACTTTCGAGTTTTGCATTGTTAAAATACGGCACCGCCACCAAAGAGCACACGTCATCCTCACCAAACAATGCCGTGATATCCTGGTGTTCGTTATAGTTGCTGCTGATCTTTGAGATCGCATAGCCTCCCGGATTCCGCTTTAAAGATGCGATGATCCTGCCCGTCCGCTCCTCGTTTAAATCGATCCCGGTATTATTGTATAATACCTGCGTCTGTCGCTCCATACAGCGCGCATACACCGCACAGTCCACATTAAAGTGATTTAAAAATGTTTTCATGACCGCATCGATCATTTCCTCTGCACAGACCCCGGTCACATCAATCAGTTTCTGCCAGGTCGAAATAAAATCCAGCTGGTGTTTCTTGCTCTTATAGGCTAATACCATGCTCTCCTGCCAGAGCAGTACGTCTAATTCCTGTTCGGAAACATCCTGCTGCCCGTCCGCCTCATCCACCGGCGGCAGTGTATCCATCATTTTTTTCGCCAGTTTTCCATAGGTACTGAAATGCTGCCTTTCGTATTCTTCTAACGTTTTTTTCTGCTTCTCATAACCTTTCTGATTTTCGAGACATTTGAAACATTCCATCCGCTTTTGCTGGAAAAGTGCATAGCTGAAAAACTGATTTCCCTCGGATCGGCTCAGATAATCCTCCGCTTTCTCATAATCTGTGTCTGCTTTTTCATAATCTCCATCGTGTACAGCAAGAAGTCCGCGTGAGAATGTATACAAAAACATGTCATCATCGACCTTTGCATAATCGTGGACTGTTCCAAACCCATCCCCCATCTTTTCTTTTTCTATAACGTAATTTAAAAACTGCCTGCAGTTGTTTAAATAACGTTCACAGTTAAACCGGTTACCCTCTAAGATCGACACAAGAGCGAGCAGTCCATATAATTTGGATAGATTGCAGACTCTTAAGCTGTTTAAATGCAGACGCTCCACCGCTTTCATGCACTGTGTCAGATAAAACTCCGCCTTTTCATATTGTCCACACATAATGCAGTTTAAAGACATGTTATACTGCACTTCCGCAATATCTTCCGGTTCCCTCAGATGATAAAACAGACGGATTGCATGCCTGTAATAAGCCATCGCGCGCTCATTTTCACCGATCGCACATAAGTTATATGCAATCCCCGAATAAATACGCCCTGCCTGGATTGATCTTTTATCTTTCAGTGCCTCATAAGTCCTCACCGAATAAAGCAGAGATATCTCATACATACCGTTTGTCGATGACAGCATAATATTTTTCTGGTATGCCATATTGATCAGATACTCATTTCCAAGTTTTTTTGCTATGCGGATTCCCCTGCTGAAATAAATCAGAAGCTCCTCGGACTGGTTTGCTTTTTTCACGATCTCCGGCTTGTTATCGTACGCATAAATATATACATGTGCCAGGTGATTGCGATAGTTGTAACGGATCAGATTCTGGATCAGGCTTTCCTTTATCTTTACATCCTGTGCACAGAAAAAGATGTTATACCAGCCGGACATCTGGATCTTTGCCTCCAACAGTTCGGATAAAAACATCCGGTAATCATCGGACATTTTCCCGGCGATGCGGTATGTTTCTCCTGCCATCTCCAAAGCCTCTTTTAATTTTCCCTGGTACATATATGCGGTCGCGATCAGATAATCCTGCTCATATGCACACTCCTCTTCCTTTCCGGCAAGATGGATTTTTTCCAGATCCTCGCAGATTTCAAGCGCTTTTGGAATATCCTGTCTTAAAATCGATACTTTGACAAATAAGAGCCACATGCGAAAACGCGCGGCATCATCCACTAAAAGATTATCAAATTTTATCTTTCGCTCAATGGTTTCTAAATAATATGCCGCCTGGTCAAAATCAAGAAATTCCACCATATTCTGCAGTTTCCGGTACACTTTTTCACTTCCATAGTCAACGTATTTTTCGTCATCTATGGTTTCTTCTTTTTTTCTGCCGGAATTTCCGATATGATAAATCTTACTGCCATCATCTAATGTCTCATACAGCATTTCCCAGTCCGGCACCAGAAATTCCGGCATTGCCTGGACATCACTCACGCCAAGCACAAGACCGATATTGCAGTTTTCACATTTCAAAAAGCGCGCCGTAAGCTGCATGGTACTTTTAGAAGCCAGCTGAAAACGGTTCAAAACAAACAGAACCGGATGCCTGTCAGCAATGGCACACAGCATGCGCTCAAGTGCCGCCAACATGCGTTCCTGCTCATATGCCACCTCATCAAGCAAAATGATCTCCTCCCGCCCTGTATTATCCTGATTAAAATAACCAAGCAAAACCGGCCGGTGCAGATAATACACATCGCACGTTTCCATAAATTCTTCAAACGTTCCCGTCATATACCGCCTGAACCCATCACAGATCATGGTAAGATACGGCTCATACGCACAGGTAATCTCCCCCGTTTCAAATTCATGTACCTGTACGAAAATGTCTTCATTTTTCTCAAGCTGCTTTGTATCATTTAAGTTTTCTACGGAAAATTGTCCACTGTATCTGACTAAAAGATAGTTCTTTTCCACAGTTCCCAAACCGGCTGCTACCTGTTCTATCGCACCATCATAATATTTTTCTATCATCTTCTCCTGCCCCCTGGAAAAATAATATTTTGTGTTACATGTACTTTTTCTGTCCTGTAATTCATTGTAGAAACGCTACCGGAATCGTTTTCATATTATGTAAAATGAAAACAGAACCTTGTGATCCGTGAAACCTGGCTGTGTTCCCCGGATCATTTTCCAGTTCCGTTTTCATTCAAAGTAATCCATCTGTTTTCAAACAGACTATTAATTATCTTAGTATGCTTTACCCCAATATACTAATTTGTGTGCCGGCTTTCCACAGCATACACAGACATCTGAAATGTGCTCCTGATCGTTAAACGGCATACAGCGTGAGGTCACTGCAAGGTCTTCTTTGATCTTGTCCTCGCAAGCCTGATCCCCACACCACATTGCACGGATAAAGCCCGGTTTCTCATTTGCAATCGTGGTAAATTCTTCGTAATTATGTGCATCCCAGATATGTGCATCTCTGTGTGCTTTTGCACGCGCAAACATATCTTTCTGAATCTGCTCTAACAACTCTGGCAGTTTTGCTTCAAGTTCGTCTAATGCGATCTCAATCTTCTCTCTGGTATCACGGCGTACTGCCACACATTTGCCTGCTGCGATATCCTTTGGTCCAAGTTCGATACGAACCGGGATACCTCTCATTTCCTGCTCAGAGAACTTCCATCCCGGGCTCTTGTCGGAATCATCAAGTTTTGCACGGCAGACTTTTCCGATGCGTTCACAGACTTCTTTTGCAGTGTCAAGCACACCGTCTTTCTGCTGCTGGATCGGGATGACCATAGCCTGTACCGGTGCAATACGCGGCGGCAGCACCAGACCCGAATCATCTCCGTGTACCATGATGATCGCGCCGATCAGACGTGTCGTCATACCCCAGGATGTCTGATATACATACTGAAGTTTGTTATCTTTATCCGTATACTGGATGCCAAATGCTTTCGCAAATCCATTGCCAAAGTTGTGGCTGGTTCCTGACTGTAATGCCTTTCCATCATGCATCAGTGCTTCGATCGTGTAAGTTGCCTCCGCACCTGCAAATTTTTCTTTTTCCGTCTTCTGTCCGCGTACAACCGGCATTGCTAATACTTCCTCACAGAAATCCGCATAGACATTTAACATCTGTACGGTTCTCTGCTCTGCTTCCTCTGCGGTCGCATGTGCGGTGTGTCCCTCCTGCCACAAGAACTCTCTGGAACGTAAGAAAGGACGTGTCTCCTTCTCCCATCTTACAACAGAACACCACTGGTTATATACCTTTGGCAGATCACGGTAAGACTGGATGATGTTTTTATAGAAATCACAGAACAATGTCTCAGAAGTCGGTCTGACACACAGACGTTCCGGAAGCTGATTCAAACCACCATAAGTTACCCATGCAACCTCCGGTGCAAATCCCTCCACATGATCTTTTTCTTTCTCTAACAGACTCTCCGGGATAAACAGCGGTAAATATACGTTCTCAACACCGGTCTCTTTGAAACGGCGGTCTAACTCATGCTGAATATTTTCCCAGATCGCATAGCCTGCCGGACGAAGGATCATACATCCCTTTACGGATGAATAATCGATCAGTTCCGCTTTCCTGACCACATCTGTATACCACTGGGCAAAATCTTCCTCCATGGAAGTGATTGCCTCTACTAACTTCTTGTCCTTTGCCATGATAAATCTCCTTACTCTTCTATCTAAACCTTTGGATTTATTTTATGATAAACCAAAAGGCTTGTCAATTTCAAACTCCAGTTTTCTATGCGTTTTCGGATGCCGGAACGCGATCTTAAAAGAGCACAGTGCAAGCTGTCCGCCCGACGGTGCAATGTTTTCTTTGAAGTTGTACTTTTTATCCCCAACGATCGGCATCCCTGCATGTGCAAGCTGCACCCGGATCTGATGGTGGCGTCCGGTATCAAGTTTGATACGCAAAACGGCATGTTTTCCATCCTGCTCGACCACCTCATAGGAAAGGCTGGCATGTTTTGCCTGCGGTGTTCCTCTTTCCACCACCTCGGAGGTATTTGTCTTTCCATTCTGTAAAAGTTCATCCTCTAAGGTTCCTTTTTTCTTTTCCGGCACGCCGTCCGTCATCGCATAATAATATTTGTCCGCCAGTTTTGTTTTGATCTGGCGGCTTAGATCTGCCGCTGCTTCTTTATTTTTTGCAAACACCATAACGCCTTCCACCGGCTGGTCTAACCGATGTACCACACCAATATAAGGAAGCTCCCCTTTGGATGCACGGTAATTTTTTAGCAGGCTCTCCATGTCCGCCTGCCCGATGCGTCTGGTCTGTGTCGCCACGCCTGCCGGTTTTTTACAGACGATAATGTCTTCATCTTCATAAATGATCGCTGGCTGCATACTGTTCCTCATTTCTACTGCTTGATCGGCATATTGTCCACGCAGCTTTTAAAATCATCTCTCCTTGCAGATTCTTCTCCCGGCAAAGGAGTAGCTCTCTTTCCACCGCTCTTAGAACATTCCTGGCACGCATCTGCCCCTGCAGATGCCTCTGTTCTTCCAAATCTGCACTGTTCCAGGTGATCTCCGCTTGCAAGATACACGCCCTCTGTGCTTTCTTCTGCCATTACAACAACTGGTTTTTCGTAGTTACTCATTTGTGTTTCCTCGCTTATCCTATATCTGTCTCTTATACACATCTCCGAGCCCACGAGAC
>OJRL01001011.1_pt1 | contig 12744 bp, 9 predicted proteins | sample 1599191 | NCBI WGS metagenome assembly OJRL01 (sample SAMN03922537, study PRJEB24848) | human gut metagenome | isolation source: stool sample | host: Homo sapiens | place: Germany | collected 2010-05
GTGCCAAGGATGGAGTGGGCCACGAGGTAGTGGTCCGTCTCGCCGGTGAGGGTGTCCTTCAGCAGCTGGATGCTGTCGGAGCTGCTGGCTTTGTAGAGCACCCTGCCGCCCCGGAGGATGGTGCCGCCGCCGTTCCCGGCGTAAGAGTAGACGTAGTGGAGCGAGTCGTCGCTGAGCCATGCGTCGCTGTAATACTGCGGGGCCTGCGAGGACGCCGTCCCCTCGTGCCGGGGCGACGCCGCAGGCAGCAGCGAACAGCTCGTCAGCAGCCCGCCCGCCAGCACGAGGCAGGCGGCGCGGCGGCTGAGTCGAAGCAGAGTGGTCTTCATAGAAACACCTCACAGTCTCCCAGAATTTGACTTTCCCATCTATAGTATATACGAAAGACCCGGACATTTCATTGCAGAAATGTGGACGGGTCTGGTTACAGTTTTATGACAAGCTTATTCTTCGTCTCCCTGTTCCTTCAATTCCTTCAGGAAGGGCAGCAGGAAAGGCACCGAGATGCAGAAGGTGAGGCCATCGGCGATGGGCTGGCACAGCTCGATGCCGCTCAGGCCCCAGATGCGGGGCAGGGTGAGGATGAGCGGGATGAAGCAGACGCCCTGACGGCAGCAGGCGAGGAAGGTAGCCCGGCCCGACTTGCCGATGGACTGGAACATCATATTCGTCACGATGATGACGGGCTGTAAGAACATGGCGACGCACTGATACCGCAGGGCGGGCAGAGCCACGGCGGTGACTTCGGGGTCATCGCGGAAGAGGCGGATGAGGGGCTCGGCGTTGAACCAGCAGAGGGAGTTGAGCACCGCCATAAAGACGAAAGCCGTCGAGATGGTGAAGATGGCCGCTTTCCGCACCCGGGCAAAGCGGCGGGCGCCGTAGTTGAAGGCCGCCACAGGCTGCAGGCCCTGTCCGACGCCGATAGCCACCGACAGCACGAACTGGAAGATGCGGGACACGATGCTCATGCCGGCCACGGCAGCATCGCCGTAGCTGCGGGCGGCGACGTTCAGCAGCATGCTGCCGATGCTGTTCAGGCCCTGACGGCCGAAGCTGGGCGCACCGTTGAAGAAGATCTGCCCGAAGTCCCGGGCGCTGCGGGTGACCTGGGTGATGCGGAATCGGCTGACGGTCTTGCCCCGCAGGAACATGGAAAGCAGGATGCAGAAGCTGATGCTCTGGCTCAGGGCGGTGGCCGTGCCTGCGCCGCCGGTCCCCATGCCGAGGCCGAAGATGAAGACGGGGTCCAGCACGATGTTGAGCACACCGCCGGTGACGAGGCCGATCATGGCGAAGCTGGCCTTGCCCTCGTAGCGGAGGATGTTGTTCATCACGAGGCTCGACATCATGAGCGGGGCCGCGATGAGGATGGGCCGCGCGTAGGCGCAGGCGTGGGGCAGGATGGTGTCGGTGCTGCCCAGCAGCAGCATGAAGTCGGGCAGGGCAGCGAGACCGAGAACGGCCAGCACTGCGCCGAAGGTCAGCGCCGTGAAGAAGCTGGTGGAGGCGAACTTTGTGGCCGCGTGGGTGTCCTGACTGCCGAGGCTGCGGCTGATGATGCCGCCCGCGCCGTGGCCCAGCATGAAGCCGAGGGCCTGAATGATGGCCATCAGGCTCGACACGACGCCCACCGCGCCCGACGCGCTGGTGGACAGCTGGCCCACAAAGAAGGTGTCGGCCAGATTGTAGATGCTGGTGATGAGCATACTCAGGATGGTGGGGGCCGCGAGGCCGAGAATGAGCTTCGGCACGGGGGTCTGGGTCATTTTCTCGAACTGGAGCCTGCTGCGCTCCAGCTCGGCGGCGTCGGATGCGGTGCGGGGGGAAGACGGCATGAAGAGATACCTCACTTTCGGAAATCAAAGAAAATACCGCTCTTTGCGCAAAGAACGGGTAAAATGCAGATATACAATAAGTATAGCGCAGATCGGAGGAAATGTCGAGACAGCAGTGCGGGCAGGCACGGTGGAAGCTTTCTCCTCAGATACGGTGACCGGGTTGCGGCTCCCAGCGTCTGCCGCGCTGTCGCTTGCATCCTGCTGGCCGCGGCCCCAACAGCTCCTCCCTGTTTCCGCCGCTGGCGCTCGGGTTGCCTTTGCTGCTTTTCTTCGGCCCCTTGGGCGGGGCCTTGAAAAGCAGAAGGCTGCCCCAGCCTCGCCTCCCTTCATCTGCCGCTGGCAGCGGTCGGCTCCGCTGCAGTCGTCGCCGTTGCCTCAAAAAGTTAGGGTATTGAGTGCAAAAGCAGGAGAAAATGGAATGCCTTTTGGCAAATTTGCCAAAGAAAGGTCGAATTGCTTGTAGAAAATCACGTCAAGTGGTATAATTTATGGAAAGAAACAAAAGCGCAAAGATAAAAAACAGCGCAGAGAAGAGTTCCGGGGAGATCCTGCCCCGGGATACGGAGGGAAATCTTATGAAATCTGTGGCACAGACTATCATTGAAGCAGACCGCTTCTACACCATCGCCGCCAAGACCGGCAGCGTCATTCAGGCTGTGGAAAGCGTCAAGGACGGCGGCAACATCCGTCTGGGCAGGTACGAGCGCAAGCCCGAGCAGGAGTGGGCTTTCGTCCGCGAGGGCGACGGCGTTTACCGTATCCGCAACCGCGCCTCCGGCAAGCTCATCGACCTGATGATGACCGGCACCGCCAACGGCACCTGGCTCCACCTGTGGGAGGACGTGGGCGGAACTTCCCAGATGTGGAAGATGGAGCCCACCCCGGCCGGCACCGTCCGCCTGCGCTCCATGTGGGCTGCCGGCAAGTGCATCGACACCGTGGGCATGGGTACTGCGGACGGCGCTGTGCTCCAGATCTGGCAGGAGACTGCCGGCGAAGACCAGCTGTGGACCATCTCCGAGGTGAAGGACCGCGCAAAGCACGCCCCCAAGGCGGAGGAAAAGCCCGCTGAGGTCAAGGCCGAGGCCGCTGCTCCCGCCGAGGAAAAGCCGGTTGAGGAAAAGGCTGCACCTGCCGCGAAGAAGACCACCAGAAAGCCTGCGGCAAAGAAGACCGCCGCCAAGACTGCTGCGAAGCCCGTTGCGGCAAAGGCCGAAGCCGCACCCGCCAAGGCCGAGGAAAAGCCCGCCGAGGCCGCGCCTGCCGCAAAGCCTGCCCGCAAGACCGCTGCCCGTAAGAAGACCACGAAGGCCGGCAAGTAAGCTTTTTACATAGAGAGCTTGCCCGGCAGAAGCCCTCTCAGTCACGCCTGCGGCGTGACAGCTCCCCCAGAGGGGGAGCCATTGGCAGGCCGGTCAACTCTGAACTGACCGCTGAAAGCTCAATATAACGCAAAAAAGAGTGCCCTGCTACAGAGGGCAGCAGCTTCGGAACACTGTTCCTTGTCAAGCTGCTACTAGCCTCTGTAGCAGGGCACTCCTGTTTATGATAGATTAAACTTTGTTCATTCAGGCGAAACCTGGCCGACACGCCAGAGGCTCCCCCTCTGGGGGAGCTGGCGCGAAGCGCCTGAGAGGGTCAGCGTCCCATCTTGCCCTTCTTGAACTTCAGCGCCGCTGCGATGAAGCCCTTGAACAGGGGATGTGCGCGGTTGGGACGGCTCTTGAACTCGGGGTGGAACTGTGCGCCGAGGTGGAAGTCACGGCCCGGCAGCTCCACGGTCTCCACAAGGCGGCCATCGGGGCTGGTGCCGGAGATGACCAGACCGGCGTCCTGCATCTCCTGACGGTAGTCGTTGTTGAACTCGTAGCGGTGGCGGTGGCGCTCCCAGATCTCGCTCTGGCCGTAGCACTCGGCCATCTTGGTGCCGGGCAGGACGGCGCAGGGGTACTTGCCCAGACGCATGGTGCCGCCCTTGGGGATGTTGCCCTGCTGGTCGGCCATCAGGTCGATGACGTTGTGATGACCCTCGGGGGTGAACTCGCTGGAGTTGGCGTCGGCGTAGCCCAGAACGTGGCGGGCGAACTCCATGACCATGATCTGCATACCAAGGCAGATGCCGAAGTAGGGAACATCGTTCTCGCGGGCGTACTGTGCGGCCTGTATCATGCCTTCGATGCCGCGGTCGCCGAAGCCGCCGGGGACGATGATGCCGTCTACGTCCGCAAAGGCTTCCCTGCAGGCGGCCTGGTCGGGCAGGTCCTCGCTCTCGACCCACTTGATCTCCACCTGACTGTCGTTCTCGAAGCCGGCGTGGTAGAGGCTTTCCATGACGGACAGATAGGCGTCATGCAGCTTGACGTACTTGCCCACGAGGGCGATGGTGCAGGTCTTGCTGCGGGTGGCGATCCGGGCCAGCATCTCTTTCCACTCGGTGAGGTCGGCGGGGGGGACATCCAGATGCAGCTGCTTGACCACCACGTCGTCGAGGCCGCCGGTGTGGAGCATCAGCGGACACTGGTAGAGGCTGGGCATGGTCAGGTTCTCGATGACGCACTCCGGCCTGACGTTGCAGAAGGTGCTGATCTTCCGGCGGATGTCGTTGCCCACGCTGCCGTCGGCGCGGAGGATGATGATGTCGGGGCTGACGCCCATGCCCTGCAGCTCCTTGACGGAGTGCTGTGCGGGCTTGGACTTGTACTCATCGGAGCCGGAGATGTAAGGCACCAGCACCACATGGATGAAGCAGCAGTTCTCCTTGCCCTGCTCGAGGCCCACCTGACGGATGGCCTCGAGGAAGGGCTGGCTCTCGATGTCGCCGGTGGTGCCGCCGATCTCGGTAATGACCACATCGGCCTCGGTGGAAGAGGCCAGATTGTAGATATAGCTCTTGATCTCGTTGGTGATGTGGGGGATGATCTGGACGGTCTGGCCGAGGTAAGCGCCCTGGCGCTCCTTGTTCAGCACGTTCCAGTAGACCTTGCCGGTGGTGAGGTTCGAATACTTGTTCAGGTTCTCGTCGATGAAGCGCTCGTAATGGCCCAGGTCCAGGTCGGTCTCGGTGCCGTCGTCGGTGACGAAGACCTCGCCGTGCTGCAGGGGGCTCATGGTACCCGGGTCCACGTTCACGTAGGGGTCCAGCTTCTGGCTGGCCACCTTGAGGCCGCGGCACTTCAGCAGTCGGCCCAGAGAGGCGGCGGTGATGCCTTTGCCCAGACCGGAGACGACGCCGCCGGTCACGAAAATAAACTTTGCCATAATGGTTCTCCTCTAATTTACAGATATTCTTTGCCGTGAATAGCACGATAAGCAGATACTTTCCCTCAGTGGGGGCGCAATACGGATTATTGCGCGGGGTCGTAGGAGTCCAGTATCTCCTGCGCGACCTCGGCGCGGTCGCGCCGGGTGTCCATCGCTTTTTTCTCGATGTAGCGGTGCGCCTCGGCCTCGGTCATGCGGCCCAGCTCGATGAGGCAGCACTTGGCGCGGCTCACCAGCCGCACCTGCGCCAGCTTTTCCTGCATCCGCTGATTCTCCTGCCGCAAAAGCAGGAGGCGGTGGTTGCTGGCGGCGGCCATCTGGATGGCCTGCAAAAAGAAGGTGTTGGAGAAGGGCTTTGTGACCAGCAGAACACCTTCTTCGCTCAGCGGGGTCAGAAGCTGCTCGGCGGCTGCGGCCTTGGCCAGAAATATCACACCGGCATCCGTTTTCTCCACGGCGTCGGCGCACAGCTCGTGGCCGAACTCATCCGGAAGCGGAGAGTTGACCACGATGAGCTCAAAGTCGGATTCCAGCATCCTCCGCCGCGCCTCCGCCGCACTTGGTACGATGATAGGCCGCGCATAGCCCAGCTCCGTCAGGCGTGCGGAGATATATTCGTTGGAGCTTGCGCCCGCGCTTACGATCAGGGCACGTCCCATTCGGCTCACTCCTTTCCTATGTCATTCTGCATCAGATGGCATTGAAGTAGTGGACGCGCTCATATTCGGCGGGGTCGGAGGCGTTCTTGAGCGCCTCGCAGCGGCGCAGAGCCTCGGCATAGTAGCGGCGGCTCAGCTCGTCGGGCAGGAATTTGTGAAGGAACTCGCTGTTCTTGGCCACCTCGACGGCCTCTTCCAGCGAGGCGGGCAGGGTCTCGAGGTCGAGACCGGCGGCTTCGTCCGGGATGAAGAGGTTGCGGTTGACAGGGGCAGACAGCTCCATCCGGTGCTCGATGCCGTCGAGGCCTGCTGCCAGCACGAGGCCGATGGCGAGGTAGGGGTTGCAGGCGGGGTCGGGGCTGCGCAGCTCCATCCGGCAGTTGTCGCCCTTCACCTGCGGGATGCGGACCAGCTGGCTGCGGTTCTGGCGGCTCCAGCTCACGTAGCGGGGAGCCTCGTCGCAGCCGAAGCGGAGGTAGCTGTTGGGCAGGGGATTCGTGAAGGCCGTCAGCTCCCGGCTGTGGCGGAGAATGCCCGCCATGAAGCTGCCCGGGATGCTGTCGGGGGCGATGTCGCCCTCAAAGAGGTTCTTGCCGTCCATGGTCAGCGAGAGGTTGATGTGGAGGCCGCTGCCGGCCTGGTCGGGCAGGGGCTTCGGCAGGAAGCTGGAGTGGAAGCCGTTGCTGGCCGCCACGGCCCGGACGATCTGCTTGAACAGGAAGATGTTGTCGGCGGTCTTGAGGGGGCCGGCGTAGTGGAAATCGATCTCATTCTGGCCGTGGCCGTTCTCGTGATGGCTGTGCTGGGGGGCGAGGCCCATCTGCTCCATGGTCAGGCAGATGTCCCGGCGGATGTTCTCGCCGGCGTCCAGCGGCGCTACGTCGAAATAGCCGCCTGCGTCGATGGGGATGCGGGTGGGACGGCCCCGGTCGTCGTTCTCGAAGAGATAGAACTCGCACTCGGTGCCGACGTTGCAGCGCAGGCCCAGCTGCTTGAACCGGCGGTTGATGTCCCGCAGGAAGCCGCGGCAGTTGCCGCCGAAGGGGGTGTTGTCCGGCTTTTCCACGTCGCAGAAGAACTGCATCACCCGGCCCTCAGCCGTGCGCCAGGGCAGGATGGTCATGGTGGACAGGTCGGGCCGGAGGAGCAGGTCGCTCTCCTCCACGTGCATGAAGCCCGCGATGGCGCTGCCGTCGAAGCAGACGCCGTCTTCCAGCGCCTTGGGAAGGTCGCTTGCCAGCACGGCGATGTTCTTCTGGAAGCCGAAGATGTCACAGAACGCGAAGCGGACAAATTTTACGTTGTTGTCCTCGACGAAATCGAGGATGTCCTGCTGTGTCGTATAACTCATAGGTGTGTGTCCTCTGAAAAGTATGTCTTCTTAAAAAACGCCTAAAGGCCTGCCTCTGTACAGAGGCAGGTCTTCAGGCTGGTGTAAGAAATAGGAAAAGGAGAATGGCTCAGATAAGCGCCTCAGCCGGCGGTGCTTTATTCTACGCTGGTATGTGAAGATCAGACATAGTAGAGCATCTTGCTGTAGCTGGGCAGAGGCCAGTAGTCCTCGCCGCAGATGGTCTCGGCGTCGTCGGCGGCGGCGCGGAGGGCGTCCATCTTGGGCAGAACGTCGTCGTGGAAGGCGACGGCCTTTGCGCTCTCGTCGGAGAGGGCCTTTGCGGCATCGACGGCAGCCTGCAGTTCGTCCACAGCGTCGCTCATGGCGTCGGCGTCGGCGGACAGGCGGGTCAGTGCCTTCGTCTCGCTGCGGACGCTCAGGTTCTCGCTGACGGCCAGCTTGGAGGCGGCGGTGTTGGCGACCTCACTCATGTAGGCGTTGACGGCGGGCAGCAGCTGCTTGCGGGCCATCTCCAGCATGGTCAGGGCCTCGATGTTGATGATCTTGGAGTAGTGCTCCATCTCAACTTCGTAGCGGCTCTCCATCTCGACCTTGGTCAGGACGCCGAAGTCCTCCATCAGGGCGATGTTCTTCGGTTCGATGAGGGCGGGCAGAGCGGCGGGTGTGTTCTTCTTGTTGGGCAGGCCGCGCTTTGCTGCTTCCTCTTCCCACTCGGCAGTGTAGCCGTTGCCGTTGAAGATGACGCGGCGGTGGTCGCGGATGGTGCGCTTGACGAGGGCGATGGCGGCGCTGGTAAAGTCGTCGGCCTTCTCCAGCTCGTCAGCGTAGCCCTTCAGCTCCTTGGCGACGGCAGTGTTCAGGATGGTGTTGCAGTCGCTCAGGTTCTCGGCGGAGCCGGGCATACGGAACTCGAACTTGTTGCCGGTGAAGGCAAAGGGAGAAGTACGGTTGCGGTCGGTGGTGTCCTTGCTGAACTTGGGCAGGACATCGACGCCGAGGTCCATCTTCATCTTGACGGGGCCGGCGTAGGGAGAATCGGAAGCGATGGCGTCGATGACGGCTTCCAGCTCTTCGCCCACGAAGATGGAGATGATGGCCGGAGGTGCCTCGTTGGCGCCCAGACGGTGGTCGTTGCCGGGGGTGGCGACGGAGGTACGGAGCAGGTCGGCGTACTCATCGACAGCCTTGATGACGGCGGCCAGGAAGACCAGGAACTGCAGGTTCTCCATGGGGGTGTCGCCCGGGTCCAGCAGGTTCTCGTGGGTGGTGGACATGGACCAGTTGTTGTGCTTGCCGCTGCCGTTGACGCCCTCGAAAGGCTTCTCATGCTGCAGGCAGACCAGACCGTACTTGGGGGCCAGCTTCTTCATCATCTCCATCGTCAGCAGGTTATGGTCGATGGCGACGTTGGTGGTGTCGAAGATGGGGGCCAGCTCATGCTGGCAGGGAGCTACCTCATTGTGCTTGGTCTTGGCGGGGACGCCCAGCTTCCACAGCTCTTCGTCCAGCTCCTTCATGAAAGCGGAGACCTCGGGGCGGATGACACCGAAGTAGTGCTCTTCCAGCTCCTGACCCTTGGCAGACGGTGCGCCGAAGAGGGTGCGGCCGGTGAGGATGAGGTCCTGACGGGCCTCGTAGTCTTCCTTCTTGATAAGGAAGTACTCCTGCTCGGGGCCGACGGTGGTGGAGACGTAATCCACATCCTTGCCGAAGAGCTTCAGGACGCGGAGGGCCTGATTGGACAGCGCGTTCATGGAGCGCAGCAGGGGAGTCTTCTTGTCCAGCGCCTCGCCGGTGTAGCTGACGAACGCAGTGGGGATGCAGAGGACGTCGTCCTTCACAAAAGCGAAGCTGGTGGGGTCCCATGCGGTGTAGCCGCGGGCCTCACAGGTGGCGCGCAGGCCGCCGGAGGGGAAGGAAGAGGCGTCGGGCTCGCCGCGCACCAGCTCCTTGCCGTTGAACTCCATGATGGCGGTGCCGTCGCCCACGGGGGAGACGAAACCGTCATGCTTCTCGCTGGTAATGCCGGTCAGCGGCTGGAACCAGTGGGTGTAGTGGGTGGCACCCAGCTCCATGGCCCAGCGCTTCATGACGCTGGCCACGACGTTTGCCACCTCGATGTCCAGAGGTGCGCCCTTGTGCAGGGTCTTCTCGAGGCTCTTGTAGGTAGCGCTGGGGAGGCGCTCCTTCATGACGTGCTCGTTGAACACCTTGCTGCCGTAGATCTCCATAACATTTGCTGCCATAAATCCTACTCCTTACTTGAATTGAAATACTTCAGCTGGTCGCGGATTTTTACGCGGAAAGAGGCGGGCTCTCCCGCGAAATATCGGGTTAAACGAAACGACGCTGCGAGTCAGGAGGTGACTCACAGCGTCGTTGCTGTCTATGCGATGATTATAGCCGAACGGGGCGAAAAACGCAATAGACAGATTTGACGATTCTGCACAAACTGACTCCCGATTTTTTGGAGCATTGCGCGGATGGTATGACTATTGCGGGCAAAGGCTCCCCCTTTGGGGGAGCTGTCACCGGAGGTGACTGAGAGGGCAAGGACGCTGACAGAGAAATACGGACGTATCGATAACATCACTCTGACAAAGGGTCTGCTCATCGCTGTGCGGAGACTCTATCGTACCGGGCTTGCCCTCTCCGTCATTGCTTCGCAATGCCACCTCTCCCAAAGGGAGAGGCTTCAGATGACCTGAAACAGGAAAAACTTCAGATAGTTCGTCTCCGGCACGCCCCAGAGGATAGGGTGGTCGGGGGCCTGCTGGCGCACTTCGATCTGGCGCAGCTGGCGGTGAGCGTCCTTTGCGGCGGAGCGCAGCATCCTGATGAACAGCTCCTCGGTGGCAAAATGAGAGCAGCTTGCCGTGGCGAGGTAGCCGCCCCGGGGCAGAAGCTTCATGGCCCGGTAGTTGATCTCCTTATAGCCCCGCATGGCGTTTTCCACCGTGCGGCGGGCTTTGGTGAAGGCCGGCGGGTCGAGGATGATGAAATCGTAGGGATGGCCTTCTTTTTCGAGGCGGGGCAGAAGCTCGAAGGTGTCCTCGCAGAGGAAGTCCATGTTGGTCAGGCCGTTGCGCTCCGCGTTCCGCTGGGCCATGGCGATGGCGTCGGCGCTGATGTCCGCTGCCGTGACCCGGGCTGCGCCGCCGCTGGCTGCGTTGAGGGCAAAGCTGCCGGTGTGGGTGAAGCAGTCCAGCACGGTGTGGCCGGCGGCGAGGCGGGCGACTGCCCGGCGGTTGTACTTCTGGTCGAGGAAGAAGCCGGTCTTCTGGCCGTTCTCGAAATCGACGTGGTAGTAGACGCCGTTCTCGCGGATCTCGGTCTGGGTGGAGGCGGGGTGGCTCTCACCCGGCAGCTCGAACCAGCCCTTGCTCTGCTCGAGGCCCTCTTTGGCACGCAGGGCCTCGTCGTTCCGCTCGTAGATGCCGTCGATGGTCTGGCCGTCGGCCCGCAGCACTTCGGCGAGAAGGGGGAAGAGGACGGGCTTCAGCTTTTCCATGCCGACGCTGAGGGTCTGGGTGACGAGGATGTTGTTGAAGCGGTCCACGGTCAGGCCGGGGAACTGGTCGGCCTCGCCGAAGATGACCCGGCAGGCCGACAGGTCGGCAGGCTCGAGGACGGTCTTGCGGTAGGCCCAGGCGTACTCGACGCGGCGGCGCCAGAAGCTGGCGTCGAAGGTGTCGTTGGCGTTGCGGGAGATGAGGCGGACGCGGATCTTGCTCTTGAGAGAGACGAAGCCGGTGCCGAGGTAAGCGCCCTTCGGGCTCACCACGTCGGCAAGGGTGCCGTTCTCGGGCTCTGTCTCCGGGAACTCGAGGATGTCGTTCTCGTACACCCACGGATGCCCGCCCACGAGGCTGGTCTCGGCTTTTTTGTTTACTTTATAAATAGGATAGCTGCGTTCTGATTTCATACTGTGAACTCCTTCTGTTAAAGGCTCTCCCTTTGGGAGAGCTGGCGCGGAGCGCCTGAGAGGGCAAGCGTGTGACAAAAGAGATGGAATGCAGCGATAGTCAAAAGCCTTTATCAGAGCGATGCTATCGCTGTGTTCAGACATCTCCGTCAGCGTCCTTGCCCTCTCCGTCACCTTCGGTGACACCTCTCCCAAGGGGAGAGGCTTTTGTGACATGCTAACTCGCCATTTATAATACCATAAAAATATGTTAGAATAAATACAAAACCCACCGAAAGGAAGGAAAACATCATGGAGATCGAGCGCAAGTGGATGGTGAACGGCTGGCCGGAGAGGCTGCCGCTGAAAGAGGAGTTTGCCATGCGGCAGGGCTACATCAGCGTGCGGCCCACCGTCCGCATCCGGGAAGAGGCCCTGACGGGAGGCAAGACCCGCTACGTCCTCTGCTTCAAGTCGGGCGGCGGGCTGGCGAGGGAAGAGATCGAGCGGGACATCGACCCTGCGCTTTTCAATGACCTTGAGACGAAGATCATCGGCAGGCCCCTTATCCCGAAGCTCCGCCGCAGCTACCTGCTGCCGGACGGTGCGGTGCTGGAAGTGAATCATGTGGACGAGGGCCAGCCGACGGAGTTCTGGTACGCCGAGGTGGAGTACCCCACGGTAGAGGCAGCCCGCAGCTGGCAGCCCGCCGCCGTGGGCCTCGCGGACTACCTCAGCGACGAAGTCACCGACCAGCCCGGCCAGAGCATGGGGGCTTATTGGGAGCAGACCCGGGGATGAACCGACGAAAGTTGTGGAAAAACCTTGAAGATTATGATATGATGGTCGTATCACTCATACTGCGGCCCCGGACGGGCCGGGAAAGAAGGAAACAACTACGAAACGACCCAAATTCACGCTGTCTGTGCAGTACAATTCGCCGGTCATCCTGACATTTTTCCTCCTCTCACTGGGGGTGCTGTTCCTGGGCCAGTACACCGGCGGCTGGACGACCACCCATCTGTTCAGCGTCTACCGTTCCTCGCTGAAAGACCCGCTGTTTTACATCCGGCTCTTCGGCCATGTGCTGGGCCACGGCAGCTGGGACCATTTCCTGAACAATATGCTGCTTCTCCTCGTCGTCGGCCCGCCGATGGAAGAAAAGTACGGCAGCCTGCCCCTGCTCAAAGGCATCCTGCTCACGGCCCTCATCTCGGGCATTCTGCAGTGTGCGTTGTTCCCCCGCACGGCGCTGCTGGGCGCGTCGGGCATCGTCTTCATGCTCATCATGCTGGCATCCCTGTCCGGCTTCTCGGGCGGCATCCCCGTCACCATGCTGCTGGTGGCGGCGCTCTATCTGGGCCAGCAGATCTATGACATCATCTTTGCGCGGGACAACGTGGCCAACTTCATGCACATCGTCGGCGGCGTCTGCGGCACAGTGTTCGGCTACGTCAATGCGGGGCCGCGCAGGAAACGGAAACACTAGCCCTCTCAGGCGCTTCGCGCCAGCTCCCCCAAAGGGGGAGCCCTTGGCATGTCGGTCAAGTTCCCGCTGGACGAGCAAAGCACGATGTCTCGGGAACGGTAGTGCTCCGCTGTCTAGGCTCACGGCAGCTTGACAAGGAGCGTTGTCCAGAAGTCGCTGCCCTCTGTAGCAAGGCCCGCTCTTTTGCGCCTGTCTCTTATACACATCTCCGAGCCCACGAGACCGAGGCTGATCTC
>OJRL01001038.1_pt1 | contig 12381 bp, 6 predicted proteins | sample 1599191 | NCBI WGS metagenome assembly OJRL01 (sample SAMN03922537, study PRJEB24848) | human gut metagenome | isolation source: stool sample | host: Homo sapiens | place: Germany | collected 2010-05
GGATTAATATTAATACTAAAGTAATAAATTAAAGTTCATCCCTTAGTACTTCCGTGAGGAAGGAAAGCGGGAAAAGAATTAGCCCCGGTCGTTTATTCGATCGGGGCTTACTTTTGGGGAATCCACAGAAGAGAAAAAGACGGACTAATAAAAGACCGGCAACAAAGGTCACTAAAGTTTGCCGGGAGATTACACGAACAAGATTTCCGTATCCGGCAAGACAGCAGAGATATTTTCAATCGGATCCGGGTAAAAAAATCCTCATCATTGGTCGAAAAACGAGCAGAATTGGTTACCGTGGCGATTGTGTCCCTAACTTTGACAGCAATCCTGCGCATTAATTCCTCGCCTTTTGCCTGAAGCACTTCTTGAGTCTCTGCATCGTGTGTATGCCCTCTGTAATTCTTTACTTCTACCAAAAACAACTGTCTGTTGTCATGAATACCTAAAAAGTCCACCGCTTTGGTAGGCTGCAAGGCATTGCTTACTTTTTTGTGCGCCAAATGTTCGTCGTACTTGACAACGTTCCATTTGGGAGATTGAAACTTGAAGTTTATGCCGCTTTCCTGAAAATTACTCATATTTGCTGATGAATTGTTGTTCCAAGTCGTAAAAGGCTGCATATTCCTCCAGAATCGGATTGCTCTGTATGCCTGCCAAGGTTTCGCTTTCCTCTACAATGATTCCCTTGCCTTCTTTTTTCAGCCCAAAGAATTTGACAGATACACCGGTGTGTTCTTTATACTCGGAATAAAGAGAAAGCGTATGTGTAAGCAAATAATCGTGTGTAGCGATGAAAATCTGCAAACCACATTCCTGAAGCACAAGGATGAACTTCGACACCACTTTGATAAGAGCCGGGTTCAAATTGGCTTCCGGCTCATCCCAGAACAGAATGGTGTTCGCATTAATTTCCCCATTCAGTATGAGGTATAAGATAGAGGCCAACTTGCGAAGACCTTCTGCCACCAAATGCGCTTCCATATTACCACTTTCCGTCTGTATATAGAAACGTCCGTTCATCTGCAGCACCTTGAACTGCAATTCCCGTTCCAACAACTCAACAGCCGGTCCCAACGGATTATCTTCAGACTCACGCAATACGGGGAGAGCCAATGCGTGTGCTAGATTGATGTAGGTCTGGTCGAATGAAATCTCACGCTTACTGCTCAAACCGATAAAACCCTCGAACAAAGAGAACATTTCACGAGGAGGGATGTAGATGAAATGACGGTCGTTCCACTTCTCGTCCGTTTCCAATTTCACAGTCGTCTTGGCTGCAGAGGAAAAGCTATATTGCAATACCTTGCTATCTATCGTAACCGCAATGTTCGCCCGACCGGAAGGTAGTCCTTTGCTGACCAAATTGCCGATGATGTCCGGCTTGAAATAATAGATCATATCTTCCGCCAAGATATACTCAAACTGCTCTTTGGAAGCAGAGTTCTTGCCGAGGAAGTCGTGACGTGCCTGCAAGGTGGCAGCCAAGCATTTAAGCACGTGTGTCTTGCCGGTACCATTCTTGCCGATGAGGACATTTACTCCTTCGGTGAAATCGAAACGATTGTTTGTAAAGCCCGTGAAATTAGTCAGTAATATGCTGTTAATCATTGAATATACCTCATTTTTAACTAAGTGTTCACAAAAGTAACTTAAAATAGGAAAGTAACAAAGTTGGATTCAAAAAAGTTACAGTTACCCAATGATGTATTCTATCCTCGGTAAACAAGATATAAGGACCACTACGTTTATCTCGTTGGCAAAGTAAGTTAACTTACTTTGGCATTTTAATTAGCTTACTTTGCCAACGAAGCTAGCTTACTTTGAAAGTAGGGTAATTCGGTATTAATGATTCGTCCCCTCGAATAAATCCTTTGAATTGTTGGATAAGCCATTCTTTAGCTTGAACTGGTTGAACGTATAGCTAAGGGTCAAGCCTATCAACGGGTAATCGGGCCGGATTCGTGTTTTGGAAATCAAGTTCGAGGAAGTGATCGTATTGACATAACGGGCCGTATTGAAGACATCCCGGAAAGAGAGGGTGGCCGTCAACTTTCGTTTGAAGAATTGTTGCCGTATCGCTAGGTTGACAAAACAGAACGACTGGGTTCTTCCTTGGGTGGTTACGGAAGGGCCTACGAAATTGCCGTCAAGCTGTATCCTTGTGTATTTACCTGCCGTGAAAGCGTTGTTCCATGCGATCTCGTAATTGGTACTGGTCTCATTCTTTCCGTCCGTCTTATACTCGTTCTCTACCCGGTAGTGATAAAGGCTACCGTTTATTTGCGTATTCCACCAACTGGTGGCCTGCAAACTGCCCGATAGTTCTATTCCGGTGGAATAATCATGTCCCACGTTCGCCATGGAATCCAAGGTAACCCCGGCTTGGTAAGGAACCCGTAATCGTTCGATCTTGTCTTTGCGGGTTCGGTGGAATAGGGAAGCAGACAAGGCATTGTCGCCGGAAGTCAAGGAATAATTCAACTCGAAAGAATGAATGTACTCCGGGCGTATATCCGGGTTACCGATCTCGGCTGTATAGTAATCCTTGTAAGTGATGTATGGCTCCATGAAATAAAGCTCCGGTCGGGTCGTACGACGGCTGTAAGCGAATAGAAGCTTCTGATTTTGTGTGAGGTTATAACCGATATGGGCGGATGGGAACAACTCAAAACGCCTTTGTAGGCGGTTCGCCCAATCTTTGGAGCTACGTAATACTTGATGCGTATGTTCTCCCCGTAATCCTACTTGAAAATCAAAAGACCGGTAGCTATCCCCAACGATCGCATAAAGGGAGTTGATCCCTTGTTGGAAATAGAACGTGTTGTAAATATCGTCACGCCAGAAGAACTCTTTGGTATCCGGGTTCCAAAACTGCATACTATAATCGCCGTCTTCCGAGTATGAGAAATATTGATAACCCGCCTTGATTTGTCCGGTTTTGCTGTATGGAAATACATAATCGGCTTTCGCACGGACGGTCCAACGATGTTCGGCCTCCCACGCACGATGACCTTGCTGGCGTACATTGTTTTTGTCGAACAGATCGCTTTGGAAATATTCCAGAGCGTCGCCTCCATATTTCAAGAAGAAGCTACCGCTAAGGTTATGCCCCTTATCATTGAACTTATGATCCACGGCCAGATTCCCTAGTCCGAAAGTCTCATGGATATCAAAGTCGTCAAGGCTCTTGAACTCTCCGTTCTCGAATTGCTCGCCATTAGCGGAACGTTCTTCCGTATATTCCAGATCCCCTTTTCGCTTGAGTCCGGCATATCCGCCTTCCGCGTTAATAGAAAAAGTCGTTTGTTTTTGCGTATAGCTCCAACCTCCGTTGAGAATATATGCGTAGCCGTTACTTTCACGGGGGCCATTGGAATAAGAAGTCGTTGTCGTATCGTTTACTAACGTCGTTTTCTCTTGGGTAAAATGACTTTTACGAAGTCGGTTTCCCACATAACCGCCTATACGCCATTGAGACGCCTTGTTTTGTCCGGTCAACAAGAAATCCAAGGTCCGGCTCCATACCGTATTCCCGCTTAGGTTGATTACTCCGCTCAGCCCTTCCCCGAAGTTCTTCTTGGTAATGACATTGATGATCCCGACATCACCCCCTGTATCATGTTGGGCGGACGGGGTGGTGATGATCTCTATATTCTGGATTTGTCCGGACGGGATCTGTTCCAAGGCTTGGGTCCCGGTAAATATACTGGGCTTTCCATCTACGTAGACCGTGAATCCGCTACTCCCCCGGAAGGTAACCTCTCCCTCGGCGTTCACCCGGATGGAAGGTGTGTTCTCTAGGATATCGACAGCGGTTCCTCCCGAGGAAAGCAGGTTGGAAGAAGCCTCGATGATCTTTTTATCCAGTTTATAGATGACTTGTTTCTTGTTGGCTACGACCTCCACTTCCTGTAAGCCTACCTCAAGCATTTGCATCGGGATAATACCCAGATCCTTGATCTGCTCTGTAAGGATAAACTCCTCTCCCATATAAACATCATATCCCAGAAAATGGATACGGATCGAATACGTTCCCGGTTTTACGGGCTGGATTAGAAAAGAACCGTTCGCTTCAGTCATAGCTTCTTCGACGATATGATCTCCATCATATAATACAACGTGAGCGTAGTCTAATGCCTTACGGGTGGTTTGATCGATTACGATTCCTTTAATACCCGGATTCGCATGGATAGATAGTAGCACGCTAAGGAATACTAGCGATAGAAAAAGTTTTCTCATATTTTACATTCGTTTTAGAATTGATACCGCAAAGCTAGGGAAATAGGGAGGGAGCGGGCCGGACATATGTTTCATAATACCGTACAAATCGTTCAATCTTTCTGTTTTCTGTGATTTTCATCTACTTAATCTTTATATTTGGGGCATTAATCAGATGAATGGATGAGAATATACCTTTTACTGCTGTTTGTACTTATGATAACGAGAGCGCAAGCTACCAACGTTATTTTTGACCGGATAACAATGGATAGCGGGCTTTCTTCTTCCTCGGTGACCTCTATTTTGAAGGATCGTACCGGGTATGTCTGGGTCGGGACGACTGAAGGCTTGAACCGCTACGATGGATATACGTTTAAAGTATTCTTGCCCGTACCGGATTGTCCGGAAAGTATACAAAGCAGTTCTATCGATAAATTATTCGAGGATTCAGATGGAGGTATCTGGATCTTTTTTTCCTCGGGTGGGATTAGCCGTTATGACAGAGGTTCGGATACATTTCTGAATTTCACGAAAGAATGGCTTCGACAACAGTTACGTGTGTATGGTAGTCCTACTTGTTTCTCGGCCTCCGTTCCGGGACATATCTTTATAGGTACGGAGAACGGGATGTTGGAGTATGACGCTAAAGAGAAGAAATTGGTACGCCTTTCGCCGGCGGGTTCGGTAGTCTCGTCGTCTCCTGTGAATTGTTTGTATTCGGCGCCGGATCATTCGTTTTGGGTAGGGACTTTAGCTGGTTTTAGTTTGTATGACAAAGAAACAAACCACTTTCAAGATTATACGATACGGACAAATGACCGAGAGGATATCAATGCCGGCAATTTGAATGGCGTTAATGCGATCTATATCGACCGGTTTGATTATATGTGGTTAGGTACGGGACGTGAAGGGGCTTTTCGTTCAGTTGATATGGGAGAGCGAGAAATCTTTCAATCTGTCGGTCGTGAGGATACTCGGGTATATCAATTCTTGGAGACCGGTGATGGTGATTTCTGGATCGGACATAATAAGGGGGCAAGCTTGATTAGCCGGATGAACCGGCTTGCCTTGCGATGTGAGCATTTCTTTGACCGGCCGGAGGATCTGGAACCTACAGGAGAATGCCAAGTGCGATCCATCTTCGAGAGTAAGGACGGAACGGTCTGGTTTGATGATAGCCGTTTCAATCAAGGTCTTTTTTATTATTCTCCGAAGGAGAGGAAAATGGGACAGTTGAGGAACGTGCCGGAAGACGCACATTCTATCAGCAGTAACCAGATTACCTGTTTGTTTCTGGATGACTCGGATCATCTGTGGGCGGGGCATTCCACGTATGGGGTGAGCCATGCGGATTTAACACCTTCCTTGTTTCGATATACCTTGGGATACACGGAAAAAGAGAATCTGTCTTCTCTTCATATCCTAGCCGTTTATGAGGATTCGGACCTGAATCTTTGGGTTGCGACCTCTAGGGGATTAGATCGGATTAACCATAAGACTTCCCGGGTAGATATGCGTTTTACCTTCTCACCCCGAAAAAGTCCGTCCTCTTTATCCGGAAAGATTATAGGTTCTATCCGTGAGGATTCGGAGCGGAACCTATGGATCAGTTATCAAGACGCCAACCCGGACCGGTTGAATCTGGATGATTTCCGAATCTGCCCTTTTATACCGGATTACCAAGTCTCTTATGATTATCCGATCAACTCGTTGTCGGAGTTATGTAATTTATGCGTGAGCGAAGAGTCTTGGTTTTGGGGAGGAGCGGATGAGGGGCGGCTTCGGGTGTGGGATACGAAGACGAGAGCGCTTATCACGTATCGATATATACCGGGTGAGATGAATCCCCTTGCGTCGAATCATATTCATTGTCTGTTTGTGGACTCTTCCGGTTATTTGTGGATCGGTACGAATGCGGGGTTGGATCAATACGACAAGCGAACCGGGCGATTTGATCATTTCACGGTACAGGATGGCTTATCGGGAAATATCGTACGAGGAATCCGTGAAGGTGAGCCGGGCATCCTGTTTGTCAGCACGAATAAAGGGCTGAGTCGCTTGGATATACAAAACCGGCATATCGTTAATTATACGACGGCGAACGGTTTATTATCGAATGAGTTTATGGGTGGTGCTTGCTGTAAGCGCAAATCGGGTGAACTTGTATTTGGCAGTAATGAGGGGATCGTTTCTTTTGATCCCGTTCAGTTAACGGACGGTTTGAGAAAAATACCTGAGTCTTTGCGAATCACGAACCTCACGATCGGAGACTCACGTGAGAAGCAAGGTTTACAGGTGGGTTTTATCGCATTCGATTATTCTCATCCCCGTAGTATCCGATACCGGTATCGTCTGGATGGATATGATACGGATTGGCGGGAGGTGGACGCCAGCGATCGTACGGCTATATATAACCGCCTACCACCGGGGAACTATGTGTTTCGGGTGGAAACTTCCGGCAATGGTTCCTATTGGAGCGCTCCCATTACCGAACCTGTCAGGATCTTTCCTCCTTGGTGGCGGACGTGGTGGTTTATTTTGCTGGTATTCGTGGTTGTATGCGTACTGTTGTATATCGCCTATAAGAGCCGGGTGCGCTGGTATCAGCTTCGCCAAGCCGAGTTGGAGCGTAAGATACAAGAACGTACACGGCTGTTGAAACAGGCCAAGCAAGAACTGGAGGAAAAAGATGCGTTGAAAACTCGTTTCTTTATGAATGTCTCTCATGAGCTTCGTACCCCGCTGACGATAATCAAGGGATTGACGGAGGATCTGGAACGGCATTCCGGTTCAGAAGAATCTTGTGGAGATAAAGAAACTTTGCGTACGATCTCCCGGAATACCAATCGCTTGATTCGGCATGTCAATGAATTACTGGATTTATCGGTATTGACCCGGGGAGTTCCTTCCCCGCATATTGTTTGTGCGGATCTCAGTCGATTCTTAAAGGAGATTTCGGAAACCTTTATTCCTTTGGCCGATTCCTATAAAATCGCGTTTACGTATTCGATTGCCCCAGATATCTCAATCGCTTATTTTGACAAGAATATCCTAGAGCAGGTTCTATATAATTTACTGTCGAACGCATTTAAGTATACGCCGGATGGTGGTTCGGTAAGCTTTTCCGCTTTATTGGAGCAAAGCTCATCCGATGCGGTCATGACTTTACGAATTACGGATAGTGGAATCGGCATTCCCCCCGAATCGTTACCGTATATTTTTGATCAATATTATAAGGGGGAATCGATAGCGTTTCGCCGCTCGGAGAGTTCGGGGATCGGCCTTGCGTACACAAAAGAGCTATTGGAGTTACATAAGGCAACCATTCAATGTGAGAGTGAATTGGGGAAAGGTTCTGTTTTTACGGTTGCCTTGCCTATATCGGAAGAGGCTTATCCTGAGGAGTGGTTGGAGTATTCGGAACCTAAAATGGAAGAGGCATCTTTGCGGGAATCAGTTCCATTGGAAGGAACAAACCCGGTCCCGGAGAATCTACGACAAACGCTTTTGTTTGTAGAGGATAATGAGGATCTATGTCGTTATTTGATGAATGCTTTTCAAACGGATTACCGGGTCGTGATAGCGAAAAACGGAAAGGTCGGCTTGGAGAAAGCCATGGAGATCCTACCGGACGTGATTGTCTCGGATGTAATGATACCGGTCATGAATGGGATTGAATGTTGCGAGGCTTTGAAAATGGATGAACGGACGGCCCATATACCGGTTATCCTATTGACTGCTTTAGCGGAAGAACGTCAACAATTGGAAGGGTATGGAGCCGGAGCGGATGATTATCTGCCTAAACCGTTCAGTCTTGCTGTCTTAAAAGCGAAGATCAAGAATCTGCTCAAACGTAGTGAGCAACTAAAGTTATATTTCAGGGATCGGTTCGACTTGCGTACTCCGGAGCAAACCATCGCCGATCCGGATAAGGAATTTGTTTCGAAAGTGACAAAGGTCGTTCTGGCTCATTTGCAGGACCCGGAGTTTGATGTAGAGCTTTTCTGTTCCGAGATGGCGATGAGCCGTGCCAGCTTATTTCGGAAATTAAAGTCTACTACTGGTTGCTCCGCTTCCTCATTCACCCGCAATATACGTATAAAGCGTGCCGCCGAGTTATTGGGGCAGCACGCTTATTCGATCGGGGAGGTAGCTGCTCAGGTCGGCTTCTCCGATCCGAACTATTTTACCCGTTGCTTTAAAGAAATTTACGGGATCACTCCGAGTGAGTTTATTCAGACTTCACCGAGTTCACAGGATTCTCATTCGCCGCTTGCCAGTTCCGGAAAGTAACGGTACCGATCGTAACCGAGAGAATGATTAGGAAAGCTACGATGAAGACCCAAAGATGGAGTGGTGTTTTATAAGCGAAATTCTCTAGCCACTGTTGTGTTCCCATCCATGCTATTGGGATCGAGATGATGAAGCAAACGGAGACGATCCGGATATAAGTCTTGTTGAACATCAAAAGAATCTGTCCAGTAGTCGCTCCGTTGATCTTGCGGATACCGATCTCTTTCCGGCGGTATTGCGTCTCAAATAGCACGAGTCCGAATACACCTACGATAGAGATCAAGATCGCCATTATTCCGAATAGGGAGATTAGTTTACCCAGTGTTTGTTCTTTCTGATATAAATTGTTTAAGATGGTGTTGTAGAAAGAGATCTCGAAAGGGAAAGTCGGATCGATCTCTTTCAATGTTTCCCGGACGTGGGCGACAGCTTCCTGTAAATTCGTTTTCGAATTGAAGCGGATATAGGATACCAATTTAGGATTGGGTATATCGTTATTCAATGCGAATACGAAAGGCGAGCTTGCGATCCGGCAAGAGTTAAACCGAAAATCCTTGCTGACTCCTAGAACCGTACGATCATTGAAACGATCTCCGGGATGTAAGTGGAAATCCCGCTCTGCCGCCGGATTGATGATATAATCACTTTGTGCCTTGTTTAAATCCTCCCGTGTAAAATCCCTTCCTTCCTCTACTTGGATATCCATGACGGAAAGGAAATTCTCGGAGGCATAGAATACCTTGAAGAATACATCCTTATCTTCATGGCGGGCATATTCGAGATCGATCATGTCATCTTCTTTCGATAACTCGTAGACGGAGAAGGCCACATCCTCTATTCCCGGATAATCTTTAAGTTTCTGGATATATTGGGGCTTATGCTTGGCGTAGATCTCCGGTGTCAGGTTCACGATGGCTACTTGGTCTTTATTGAATCCTAGTTGCTCGCTAGAGGTCATGAAATGGTTTTGAAGTCCCATGAATAAGGTGACAATAATCAAGGCGATCGATACCGTGTATTGGAAACCGATCAGGGCGACACGTACTTTTTTCCCTTTGGGACTAAGACCGAAAGAGCCCTTTAGTACCAAGGCCGGCGCATAGGAGGTACTTCGTATAGCTGGATAAAGTCCCGCCAAGCAACCCGTCAAGATAGCGATCAGTGCTGTGAGAAGGATCAGGCCTTTGTATTGACTAAGACGTATATCCGCATCTACCCAATTAGCGATCGGTGTGTAAGACAAATCGTTTACGATGAATAAGGCGAGAATGTAGGATATCAAGCAGATCACGATCGATTCAATCAGTGAGATGGCTCGTAACTTATAGATGGAGCATCCTAATACCCGGTGCGTATTGATCGTTTTCAATCGTAGGGGAATCAACGAGGTTGTGAGATTGGTAAAATTGATTCCGGCGATGAATAAGATGAGGAAAGCGATACCCAGTAACACATAATTTGTCTCCCGGTGACCTTTCGGATTAAAGTCGAAAGTTGTATCATGCGTGTAATAAACATCCTTTAAGGGGGTTAGACGTAATGCGATCTCTTGCGCTGAACCCATTTGGCTTTTAGCGAAATCGAAAGTCTTGTTGAAATGATCCAATACCTCCTCTTTATTTAGGGGATCGTCTAGCGTGACGTATATTTCGTTGGCATACATTTGCCAAGAACTTTTTAATAGATCCAGTTGGTCCATCGGGACGTAAATACGGTTTTGTACCGTAGTATTTCCCGGGAAATCCTTATAGACACCCCCAATAGTAAGTATCGTGGTACTTACAGGTTGCCAGCCACTACTGCCGGACATCCGGATACGTTTACCGATAGCGGATTGTTTGTCGAACAGCCTTTTGGCGACACTCTCCGGAATGAGTACGGAGCCGGGAATGGATAGGCATTCGACGGAACCTTCTTTCATGTGGAAATCAAAGACATCTGAGATATTGGGTAGACAAAGCTGGAAGTTTTCCTTAAAGACTTTCGCTTCTCCTTGATCGTCTACTTCGTCGATTTGGCAATACCGTTCTCCTCCGTAGAATGGATAACGGTAGGAGTAATCCGTGATATGAGCGGATGAGTTAACAAAAGCATCGCTAAACATTAGGCAATGGATGGCGTTATGCTCGAATTCTCCGTGATTTGCCTCTAGCCGGAAGGTTCGGCCTGATTTGCTGTGCATGGCATCGTAATTCATCTCGTAATCCACCTGCATTACTATCAGGAGGAAAGCGGCGAAAGCGATTGTTAAGCCAAAGAGGTTTAACACGACAGCGGTCTTAAACCGCTTGAATAGATAAAGTAAGTTTCGAATCATTAGTTTCATTGTAACAGGTTTTAAATATATTCATTTTTTAGAAAGGAGGCAAATAATGTGCCATCGATGTAACGTTCTGCTAATCATAAGATAATAGAAAAATGCTTAGAAACGATTGTGTGTGCCTTCGCACGGTGCACGTTCGCTTCCGCACGTTATTGGATTTTAATTCGTAAGTTCGCGGATGTTTTACATACAGAAAGATAATTCGGGAATATTAGCATGGAAACTTCAAATAAACTCTGTTATTGGTTCCTTTTTTATAAAGACCAACTGTTGCTTCAGAAAGAGAATGATACGTATACCATCCCTTATGGCGAGAATCCCCCAGTTCCGGTTTCTCATACGCTGGAGGTTGATTACCGGGATGGACTTCCCGCGCGTACGGCAGAATTGGATACTCCGGTGGAGGGGAATGACCGTTACGTACATATGGGGTTGCGTGCCTCTTGGGATTATATCTCGAGAGCGTGTTACGAGAAGGCGGGTAAGGCTTTTCAATTGCTTTATTGGGATAGCCATAGCCGTTTCTGCCCGGTATGTGGTACTCCTACCGTGCAGACTACGTCGATCACGAAGCAATGTCCTTCTTGCAAACATGAGATTTATCCGACAATTTCAGCGGCGATGATCGTCTTGATCCGTAAGGAGGATTCGATTCTTTTGGTACATGCCCGTAATTTCCGGGGAACTTTCCATGGATTAGTGGCCGGATTCTTAGAAGTTGGCGAGACCTTGGAAGAGTGTGTGCGTCGGGAGGTCCGTGAGGAAACGGGTTTAGAGGTCGATAATATCACTTATTTCGGAAACCAACCCTGGCCTTATCCGAGTGGCTTGATGGTAGGCTTTGTAGCGGATTATGTAAGTGGGGAAATTAAGTTGCAGGATGAGGAACTAAGTTCTGGTGCCTTCTATACCAAAGATAACCTACCGGAGATCCCCCGTAAGTTGAGCTTGGCCCGTAAGCTAATCGATTGGTGGTTGGATCATCAATGAGGAGTCCTTTTTTGCGGCCTCTGCCTGTTGTCTTTCGAATTTCTTCCTTTTAGAGATGACATCCGGGGTAGGGAGGTTACCGTAGTTTTGCCAAGTTCCGTTGCGTTTTGCGTTGCGTTTATGGACATATGTTTTCCGGCTGGTCATCCTTCCTAGATCGAAGGTAGCTAGTGAGGTACGACCACTGGACGGAGTCCTTTTCAATTCATCTAAGATAGATTGATAGACAGGCAGTATCTTTTTATACGGTGGATTATGTCGCCAGAATACCGATGGCGGTAAATCCTTTAATGCTACTTTTCGGTGTGTCGTATCGTCTTGTTGGATATATTCTGAGAAATCTTTGGTGATAGGGATATTGCTGGGAGCGGCCAGTTGAGGTTTCCCCATCGGTTTTCCCGGTTCCGGGTTGAGGAAAGAACCGCTTTGGATTGCTTTTTGGAATTCAGGGTTCAATTTGATGGAATCTTTGCCTGCTAATACATCCTTTAGCCAGATCGAATCTTGCTCAGTCCATTGCGCATAGCCTAAGTGCTGTCTCTTATACACATCTC
>OJRL01001042.1_pt1 | contig 12337 bp, 10 predicted proteins | sample 1599191 | NCBI WGS metagenome assembly OJRL01 (sample SAMN03922537, study PRJEB24848) | human gut metagenome | isolation source: stool sample | host: Homo sapiens | place: Germany | collected 2010-05
GTGTATAAGAGACAGAGGGCGCCCAGGTGCTGATGTTCGGCGTCGGCCCGCAGGAGGCGCATTTCGAAATGAATACGTACGACATTTACAAGAAGCAGCTGACCATCCAAGGCTCCTTCATCAACCCGCTCACCTTCCGCGATGCCATCTCGCTGGTTTCCGCCGGCAAGATGAACATCGGCGGCCTGATCAGCCACGAACTGGGGCTCGACGAGGTGCAGGACTTCCTCGACGGCAAGATCAAGGGCGTTTCCAAGGCCGTCGTCAAGATCGGCGAGTGACGCCACGGGCCATCCGCCCACACGTATGAAATCATGGCCGTCGCCACGCGCACACGGACGGCGGCCATGCCTCCCGCGGTGCGGGGCGCCGGCAAAGGGGCCGGAACCGCTGTGTGCGAACATTCATATGACTGTGAAACGATCTTCCCAACGTCGGTGAAGGTCGGGTAAGGGGTTTATTGCTCATGATTAGGCTGCTTGAGCGCCTCGGCGTTCCCCGGGTGCTGATGCTCGGCTTCCTGGCCGTCGCGATCTTCATGACCGGTGACGGCTTCGAACTCACCTTCCTCTCCAAATTCATGGTGGATCAGGGATTCACCTCATCCCAGGCTTCGCTGTTGGTCACCGTGTACGGTCTGTTCGCCGCGGCGGGCGGATGGTCCGCCGGCATGCTTGCCGAGATGTTCGGTGCCAGACGCGTCATGATGTTCGGCGCATGCTGGTGGATCGGCATCCACCTGCTGTTCCTCGGCGTGGCCATCCCCAGCCGCATCTATCCGCTGATCCTCGGCCTGTACGCCTTGCGCGGCATCGGCTACCCGCTGTTCATCTACAGCTTCGTGGTCCTGATGGCGCAATACATCAGCCCCGCCCGCCTGGCCTCCGCCACCGGCTTCTTCTGGACCTGCTTCTCTCTGGGCATTGGCGTGTTTGGCGCTTACCTGCCGAGCTTCATCATGCCGGTGTTCGGCGAATACAAGACCTTCTGGTTCGCACTGCCGTTCTCCATCGTCGGCACCGTCATGTGCTTCTTCTTCGTACCAAAGAACAAAATCGTCAAATCGCAAGGACTGAGCCGCAAGGAACAGCTCGCCGAGCTGGCCGAGGGTGCCACCATCCTGGTCACCAATCGCAAGGTGCTCATCTGCGCGATCATCCGCATCATCAATAACCTGCTGCTCTACGGGTTCCCGGTCATCATGCCGTTGTACCTGTGCACCACCCACAATGGCGGCATCAACATCTTCAAAACCGAGGAATGGATGCGTATCTGGGGCTTCGTGTTCGTGATCACGCTGATTTTCAACGCGTTCTGGGGCTGGTTCATGGACCGCTTCGGCTGGGTATGGCCGATGCGCTGGTTCGGCTGCGCGGTGCTCGCGGTCGGCTCGGTGGCGTTCTACTACATTCCGCAGTGGTTCGGCGCGAATGCCATTATGATGATCGTCGCTTCGGTCATCGTCGGCATCGGCACCTGCGCGTTCTCGTCGCTGCCCACCATCATGACCCTGTACGCGGGCGGCAAGCAGGGCGCGGCGCTGTCCGCGTACAACCTCGCCGCCGGTCTGACCACGTTCGCCGGCCCTGGCATCGCCACCATTTTGCTGCCAATTGTGGGCTATGAAGGTGTGTGCTGGACATACGCCGGCCTATACGTGCTCGCCTTCGTGCTTACCTTGTTCATCCGCCCGCAGCAGCCCGGCTTCGACGCCAAAGGCCACCGCATCAAAGGCGCAAAGGTTGCATCCGCAGAGTCCTCCGAGTCCTCGGAACCTACCGACAGCGCATCCGTGCACGTTTAGCTGCCCGAAGTAACCGTGGCCGCCGAAATGGTTGCCACTGCGAACTGATCGCAACATCATGTTGCGTCAGCAAGAAAGTATCGAGAATTGACTAGGAGTGCGGCATGGTTCTGCCGCGCCGCATACCTTGTCCGACTATCCTTAACCTTTATCCAACCACCACATTCAAAGGAGAATCACATGGCTAAGCCAATGACCGCGTTCACTACCGACCTCCAGCATTCCGGCATGATTGCCAAAGACCTGGATGAGACCATCAAGTTCTACCGCGAGGTTATGGGCTTTGAGCTCGCCGGACTGTTCATGAATGGCGAGAACCGTTGCGCCTTCCTGCGCTACGGCCACCTGACCATTGAAACCTGGGAAGGCGACCCCGCCCCGATGACCACCGGCGCCATCAACCACTGGGCTTTCGACACCCCGGACATCGAAGCCGCCTTCGAGAACGCCAAGGCGATCGGCGTGGACTTCAAGGACACCGAGATCCAGTCCATCCCGAGTTTCTGGAAGCATGGCATCCGCTACTTCAACATCTACGGCCCCAACGGCGAGACCATCGAATTCTGCCAGATTGTGGAGGAGTAGTGGCTCCGATGCGCCCGATTCGCGCGCAATATGCGTGTCGATAGTGGCCGCAATATAATACTCAGCCTTTATTACGGGCTGGCCTGATAACTAACATTCAACGACCGGTGCACATGCGCCGGTCGTTTTTTTAGTGCCTGATGATTGTGCTGGGTTACAACAATGAGCAGCACGCTGGGCATAACAACATCCATGCAAGAAAGTATCAATTCTTGACTGTTTTCGCGCCAAAACACTGCTATTTTCGCAGCGAAACTTGTATTAACGCTCCAAAGTTGGGCGGATGAAAACAACGAAGTTTGCGTAGTAAAAGGAGACGGTCATGGCACAAGGACTGGCGCGAAAACTACTGCCGGGATTCTTGGCGATCGCAGTGTTCATGACAGGCGATGGGTTTGAACTGACCTTTTTGTCCAAGTATGTCGTCGATCAGGGATTCAGCTCGTCGCAGGCATCACTGCTGTTTACGATGTACGGATTGGTCGCGGCGCTCGCCGGCTGGTCCTCGGGCGTGCTGGCCGAACTGTTCGGAGCCAAGCGCATCATGCTTATTGGCGCGGGTTCTTGGATCGTGCTGCATCTGGTATTCATCGGTGTGGCATTGCCTAGCCACAGTTATCCGCTGATGCTGGCGTCGTATATGTTGCGAGGCATGGGCTATCCGCTATTTATCTACAGCTTCGTAGTGTTGCTTGCGCAAACTGTGGATCCCGGCAAACTGGCATCGGCCATGGGCTGGTTCTGGACTTCCTATTCCTTTGGCATCGGTGTGTTTGGCGCCTATCTGCCGGCGTTCATCACGCCGGTGATTGGTGAATACTATTCGCTGTGGGTGTCACTGCCGTTCTCGATTGTCGGCATGATTATCTGTCTGTGTTTTGTGCCGAAAACCCGTAACGCCAATCTTGACACGATGAGCTCTTCGGATAAGCTTCGTGAACTCTCTCGCGGCGTGACCATTCTCAAAGACAACCACCAGATTGCGCTTGCTGCCGTATTGCGTGTGATTTGCAATCTCACTTTGTACGGTTTTCCGGTCATTATGCCGCTGTATCTCGCCACGCATACAAACGGCGGCGGAGCTTGGTACCAGGTCACCGAATGGTCCACCATCTGGGGTCTGCTGTTCGTCGTCACCGTATTCGGCAATGTGTTCTGGGGCCGTATGGGCGATTGCTTCGGCTGGATGAGCCAGATGCGCTGGTGGGGCTGCTGGCTCTCCGCGCTCGGTACTCTCGCCATGTACTATGTGCCGCAGCTGTTTGGGCACAACCTGCCATTTATGTATGTGTGCGCCGTGGTGCTCGGCATGGGTATTTCCGCTTTCGTACCGATGGGCGCAGTATTCCCTGCTCTGGAACCTGAGCACAAGGGCGCTGCGGTTTCCGCACATAACCTCGCTTCAGGCCTGACCACATTCTGTGGTCCGTTCATCGCCACGGTACTGCTCAATACCGTAGGTTTTGCCGGAGTGTGCTGGGCATATGCCATTTGCTACATCTCTGGCTCGGTCATCTCATTCTGGATTCGCCCCGAGCAGCCGGGCATCACCCGCAAAGTGGCGGCGAACTGAGCGGTGCTCGCTGACTGTTCTCGTCAAAAACCAACAATACAAGACCCTCAAAAAAATTCAACCAATATAAGGAGAAATACCATGAAAGCAGTTGTTCTCGAAGAGCAGGGCGTCATCAATGTGCGTGAGGTCCCGGACGTCAAGGATCCCGGCCCCGGTGAGCTGCGTATCGCACCCCACACCGTGGGCGTATGCGGTTCTGATTTGCATTACTACACGCACGGTCGTGTTGGCAAGTATGTTGTTGAGCAGCCAATGATTCTCGGCCATGAGGCAGCGGGCACCGTGTTGGAGGTCGGCCCCGGCGTCACTGATTTCAAGCCCGGTGACCGAGTCGCCCTCGAGCCAGGCATTCCGGATATGACTTCGCGGGCCAGCCGACTGGGCATGTACAACGTCGATCCGGCTGTGCGTTTCTTCGCTACTCCGCCGATTGACGGTTGCCTGTGTGAGGAGGTCATTCACCCGGCCGCATTCACCTACCATCTGCCTGATTCCATGAGCTTTGGCGAAGGTGCGTTGCTTGAGCCGACCGCCGTGGGCATGTGGGCTGCCACCAAGGCGCGCATCAAGCCCGGCGATGTGTGCGTGGTGACCGGCTCGGGCACAGTGGGTATGCTCACTGCCTCTGCTGCGCTCGCCGGTGGCGCTTCCAAGGTGCTTGTTTCGGATGTGTCTTCCATCAAGCTGGGTATTATCGGCCAGATTCCGGGCGTTATCCCCGTGGATTTGACGACGGAGGACTTGGTTGAACGTGTACGCGAAGAGACCGCTGGGTGGGGCGCTGATGTGGCATTCGAGTGTTCCGGCGCGCCGAAAGCTTATGAGACGTTCTGGAAGCTGATTGCCCCGGGCGGTTGCGCGGTGCTCGTCGGTATTCCGGTCAACCCGGTACCGATTGACGTGACCGAGCTGCAGGCCACCGAAGTGCGTATTGAGAACATCTTCCGTTACGCCAATGTGTACCAGAAAGCCATCGATTTGGTCGATAGCGGCCGACTTAACCTGAAGCCGTTCATCACTGACACGTTTGCCATGAAGGACGCCAAGGCTGCCTTCGACCGTATGGATGAGGGTCGTCCGGGCGATATCAAATTGCAGATTACGGTCAATCGAGACTAATCTGTGACGTGTTGATGACGAGATGATTGCCCGATGAAATCCTGCGGCATATGTTGGCGTTTCCCTTTTTCCGCCTGCACTTATGTGCCATATCCGTAGGATTCCGGCGGGCAATCATCTCGCCGTAGTTGTTCCATCGGTAAAGTACGAAATATGGCGAGCTGTACTGCGCAACGTTGACAAGGAGGTCTGCGATGGATGCGCGAAACTTGACTGCGATTCCTCATTCGGATGCGGGCTCGCTGGAAGTGATTGTGCCCGATGGGGATGCGGCCATACGTTGGTCAAGCCACGGGTATCCGAGCTCTCTGGCCAAATGGCATTATCATCCACAAATCGAAATTCATCTTATCCGTGAGGGAAGTGGACAACTCATGGCGGGGGATGGACTCATGCCATTCGTGCCGGGGCATGTGGCGATGATCGGATCCAATCTGCCTCATAATTGGTTGTCGGATATCATTCCTGGAGAACGGCTCTCTCATCGTGATGTGTTATGCCATATACGTCCGCAGACTATGCGACTATTGACCGCCGCTTTTCCCGAGACTTCCGGTTTCGAGACGGTATTGCGCCGTTCGCAGCATGCACTTGTATTGTTCGGTGATTCGGCACGTGAGGCCGGCGAGCTATTAGTGGCCATGGGAGAACATAGTCCAGTTAGACGGGTTGCCGACCTTATTGCTATTCTGACGGTATTCGAGCAGGCATCAGCGCAGGAAAGCCAGACCGTGGTAACGCCGGAATACAATCCAGAGATTGCGGTTGGCGCGGAGGATGGGATCAACGCCGCCATCACCTATATTTCCACACATCTGGATGAGGTCAGCTTGCAAGGTGCCGCTGATGCGGCGGCGATGAGCGTATCCACCTTTTCTCGCTTCTTCAAGCGAGTTGCCGGCATCGGTTTTGCTGATTTTGTTCGACGGCTTCGAGTGGGGCGTGCTTGTCGTTTGCTGACTTGCACAAACATGCCCATTGCCAAGATTCAACAGTTGAGCGGATATACGAATGCCTCGAATTTCAATCGTCGGTTTCTGGAAGAAACCGGTATGACTCCATCTCAATATCGCCGAGAACATTGATTGCCGCCCCGGTCTGGGCGGTGTCACGGATCCGTGCAAGAAAGTACCATAAGTGGGTTTCTTGGTATCAGATAGGGCCAATGCTGCCGTTTAGGCTTGAAAATACAACGAAGTGGTTAGATGCGCATAAAGTGCATCGGCTCCAAGGAGGCAGCAATGAATGATAATTCGGTATGGCCGGTAGTGACTGCGGTAATGGTCGTGCTTGCGGTGGCCGTATGCCTGGCCATGGCTGGTGACATCCGGTTTGCCGTGATTGGTGTTCTATGACTGTCTCCATGAGTCCCGAAACCGCTGCCGCCTAGGCGGAAATCAGCCGCGTACCGCAGCACCACAGATATCGTCGAGATAATTCTCGGCGAATCGCAATGCGGCACCGATGATGTTCTGGTCTTCGGCGCAGTAGCTCTTGCGCAGATTGAAATGGTCGGTGCCGAACGGGCTGCGTGCGATGACGCGCGCCTTCAGATCCTCGATGTCGCTGTCTTCAAGATGCTGGGCTGCTTCACCGCCGACAATCACGTCGCCCGCGATGATGGATCGCGCGTTGACGATGGCCTGCGCCACGTAATCCAGCCACTCATCCATGCGCTCGCGATGATGCCGTTCGCCCTGCTCAAGCACGCTGAAGAAGCCGGGAATACTTTCGTAATCCTCGGGCAAGGTCTCCGGCGAGCAGTAGGTGTCCATGCAGCCGCGCTGGCCGCAGTAGCATTCGCGACCGCCCGGTACCAGCGTCATATGTTCGATGGCGCCATTGCACTGGTTCGGGCCCTGATACAGCTTGCCTCCCACAATCACCGCGCCGCCTGGGCGTCGCTCCAGATAGACACACACCGCATCGGTGAGCGTGGAGTCGAACCAGAGTTCGGCCATGGCTGAGGCATCGGAATCGTGGATCATCATGCACGGGTAATGGACCGATTGGCTGATGGTTTCGAGCGTGAGCCCAGTGTTGCCCATAATGGTGCCGAAGGTGATGGTGGTGGCGTCAGGGGAGAGGATGCCTTGGATGGCGAACGAGACGCCGAGCACCTTGCCGTGCTTCTTTTCGACGTCGGCGGCGAAGTTGTTGATGATGCCGCCGATACGCTGGTAGTAAACGTTGGTGTTGCGGTAAGGCAGGGCATCGTTGCGTTTTTCGATGACGTTGCCGTACAGGTTAATCGCGCACAGGCGCAGTTCGTTGGACCGCATCACTACCCCGATGGCAGTGCGATGATCGGGATTGAACTCATAATTTTGCGCCTTGCGCCCGCCGGTGGAATCCTGCAGTTCGCCTTTGCGGATGAGTCCGTCATCTTCTAGGGCGCGCAGATTTTGGGTGATGGTGGGCAGGCTGAGGCCGAGCTCGCGTTCCAGTTCCTGCTTGGTGACATGGCTATGGCCATACAGATACTGGGTCATGGCACTGCGGTTGTGCGCTTTCACTGCAGTTGATGGCATTGCCCTCATATTTGCCCCTTTGTGCGATGAGATATATGCAAGTATACTTTATGAAAGTGGCTTTCATGTGCCTCGACGCGGAGATTGTGAGACAAAAATCGTATATTTGTAGGCGATTTGGGTACTTTTTTAAACCAATTTTCTAGAAATGTGGAGAAAATGAGTACTTTTGGAAACTTGATTTAAAAAAGTTGTCGGATTGCGTTGTTTGCAGGCATGTGATTTTCGGTAAAAAGTGAACAAAAAGTACCAAATCGCCGAATAAAGTGAGAATTTGTTCGATATTTCGCACAACTCTTAACAAAAACTGTTCAATATCGCACGTGAAACGCCGTCGATTTTGTGCGTGTGCATCGTGCCGAACCGTTCGGTATATTGTGGCTCAGGTCACATGTGCAATGTGACAACGCATCACCGGTCATTTTCGGTTACTGAGGCGGTATCCCGCTGGTGCAACTGAGGTGACGAGGCGATGGCCCAGAACTTTGCCATATACCCCAAGAAGATCGAGGAGGACCCCAAGTGGCAGAAGCAAAGAAGAAGGTCGAAGCTACCAAGCCGACCCCAGAAGAGAAGCAGGCCGCAGCTGAGGCCGAGGTTGACGCGCTGGTTGCCCGCGCCAAGAAGGCTCTCGACGAATTCGAGAACCTCGACCAGAAGCAAGTTGATCGTATCGTCGCCAAGGCATCCATCGCCGCTCTGAACAAGCACCTCGTTCTCGCCAAGATGGCCGTCGACGAGACCGGCCGTGGTCTCGTGGAAGACAAGGCCACCAAGAACATCTTCGCCTGCGAGCACGTCACCAACTATCTGGCCGGCCAGAAGACCGTGGGCATCATCCGCGAAGACGATGTGATGGGCATCGATGAGGTCGCCGAGCCCGTCGGCGTGGTCGCCGGCGTCACCCCGGTCACCAACCCGACCTCCACCGCCATCTTCAAGTCCCTCATCGCCCTGAAGACCCGTTGCCCGATTGTCTTCGGCTTCCACCCCGGTGCGCAGAAGTGCTCCGTTGAAGCCGCTAAGATCGTGCGCGACGCCGCCATCGAAGCCGGTGCTCCTGAGAACTGTATCCAGTGGATTGAGCATCCGTCCATCGAGGCCACAGGCGCCCTGATGAAGCATCCGGGCGTGGCCACGATCCTCGCCACCGGTGGTCCGGGCATGGTCAAGGCCGCTTACTCCTCCGGCAAGCCCGCCCTCGGCGTGGGTGCCGGCAACGCCCCGGCCTACGTTGACACCGATGTTGACATCGTGCGCGCCGCCAACGATCTGGTGCTCTCCAAGCACTTCGATTACGGCATGATCTGCGCCACCGAGCAGGCCATCATCGCCCACAAGGACGTCTACGACCAGCTCGTCAAGGAGCTCAAGGTCCGTAAGGCCTACTTCGTCAACGCTGAAGAGAAGGCCAAGCTGGAACAGTACATGTTCGGCTGCACTGCCGGTTCCGGCGTCAAGCCCGTGCTGAACTCCGCGGTGCCGGGCAAGTCCCCGCAGTTCATCGCCAAGGCTGCTGGCTTCGAGATTCCGGCCGACGCCACCATTCTGGCCGCCGAGTGCAAGGAAGTCTCCGACGACGAGCCGCTGACCCACGAGAAGCTCGCTCCGGTGCAGGCCGTGCTCAAGGCCGACAACAAGGAGCAGGCCTTCGAGATGTGCGAGAAGATGCTCAAGCTGGGTGCCGGCCACACCGCCGCCATCCACACCAACAACCAGGAGCTCGTGCGTGAGTACGGCGTCCGTATGCACGCCTGCCGCATCATCTGGAACCAGCCTTCCTCCCTTGGCGGCATCGGCGACATCTACAACGCCATCGCCCCGTCGCTGACCCTGGGCTGCGGCTCCTACGGCGGCAACTCGGTGTCCGGCAACGTGCAGGCCGTGAATCTCGTTAACATCAAGCGCATTGCTCGGAGGAACAACAACATGCAGTGGTTCAAGATCCCGGCCAAGACCTACTTCGAGCCGAACGCCATCAAGTACCTGCGCGACATGTACGGCATCGAGAAGGCCGTCATCGTGTGCGATAAGGTCATGGAGCAGCTCGGCATTGTCGACAAGATCATCGACCAGCTGCGCGCCCGCTCCAACCGTGTGACCTTCCGCATCATCGACTACGTCGAGCCGGAGCCCTCCGTCGAGACCGTCGAAAAGGGCGCTGAGATGATGCGCGAGGAGTTCGAGCCGGACACGATCATCGCGGTTGGCGGCGGCTCCCCGATGGATGCCTCCAAGATTATGTGGCTGCTCTACGAGCACCCGGAAATCGCCTTCTCCGACGTGCGCGAGAAGTTCTTCGATATCCGTAAGCGCGCCTTCAAGATCCCGCCGCTGGGCAAGAAGGCCAAGCTGGTGTGCATCCCGACCTCCTCCGGCACCGGTTCCGAGGTCACCCCGTTCGCCGTGATCACCGATCACAAGACCGGCTACAAGTACCCGATCACCGACTACGCGCTGACCCCGTCCGTGGCCATCGTGGACCCGGTGCTGGCTCGCACCCAGCCGCGCAAGCTGGCCTCCGACGCCGGCTTCGACGCCCTGACCCACTCGATGGAAGCCTACGTGTCCGTGTACGCGAACGACTTCACCGACGGCATGGCGCTGCACGCTGCCAAGCTCATCTGGGACAACCTGGCTGAGTCCGTCAACGGCGAGCCCGGCCTGGCCAAGACCAACGCTCAGGAGAAGATGCACAACGCCGCCACCATGGCCGGCATGGCGTTCGGCTCCGCGTTCCTTGGCATGTGCCACGGCATGGCCCACACCATCGGTGCCCTGTGCCACATCGCCCACGGCCGTACCAACTCCATCCTGCTGCCGTACGTGATTCGCTACAACGGCCAGATTCCTGAGGAGCCCACCTCTTGGCCGAAGTACAACAAGTACATCGCCCCGGAACGCTACCAGGATATCGCCCGCAACCTCGGCATCGACACCGGCAAGACCCCGGCCGAAGCCGTGGAGAACCTGGCGAAGGCCGTCGAGGACTACCGTGACAACAAGCTCGGCATGAACAAGAGCTTCCAGGATTGCGGTGTGGACGAGGACTACTTCTGGTCCGTGCTCGATCAGATCGGCATGCGCGCCTACGAGGACCAGTGTACCCCGGCCAACCCGCGCATCCCGCTGATCAACGACATGAAGGACATCGCCGTCGGTGCTTACTACGGTGTCTCCCAGGCGGAAGGCCACAAGCTGCGCATCGAGCGCGAGGGTGAGGCCGCCACTGAGGAAGCCTCCGAGCGTTGATTGCAGGCGGTTTGTGGTTGGTGGCACCATCAGTAGCCACCAACCGCGGTGTTGCAGCTTAGTGGCTGCATAGCGCGACACAAGGAGCCCGATCCCATTACAGGGGCCGGGCTCCTTTGCATATGTGGTGCTCCCTCAGCCAGCAGGTACACCTCCATGGGGTGGTAACCCACTCATGGGGCGGTAACTTGCCCATGGGGCGGTGAAAACCCCATGGGGCGGTGTACAAAAACGGCTCTATTCTGCGGAAGGTAAAATTTTACCGTCCGCCCCATGGGTCAATTACCGCCCCATGAGTGGGTTACCACCCCATGGAATCGCTGAAGCGTCGCTAAATCGCCGCAATAATGCAGCCAAAAGCAATAAAGCTGGCAAACGCCTCGGTAATGCCGGTCACCACGGGCTTCAAGGTTGTGCGCCGTGTAACCACCGGCAACGCAACGGCGCGGGCCAACAGCAGCACAGTCATCGCAATCAGATACGGGCTGCGTCCAGCCGGCACGGCGGCTAGCAGCAATAGCGCCACATGCCATACCCACGAAGCCGCCACGTATGAACACTTCCCGCGTTCCCGGATCATGGTTTTGACCACCAAAACCGACCCATACTGCGTCAGCGCAAACAGCACGGTGGCAATCAGCCCGCTCACGGGCAATGAACCCGCGGGCCACCAGGCGTGAAGGTCGAATATCTGGCTCAAATCTGGCATATTCCGAATCGCGGTGCGTGCGGCGGTGACATCAGCGGCTGCGAACGAGGCATGTGCTGCGTTGATGGGCATAACACACGCCGTCTCAACAGTGCTGCCAAACGACGCGATCACCGTGGCCATGGCCGACGCGGCAATCACCGACACGGCATTGCCCCACAGCGAGCGCTCCTTCCTCAGCCACGAGGACAGCATCGACAGCGCAACCAGCACTATATATAAGGGAGCCCAACGCAGTATGCCGGTATGCGTAATCAGGAATGGCAAGCCGATGACGATGAGCGCTACGGCATAAGTGAGCATCGGCGGCAGATAACGGCGTGAAAAGTGTGCTTTGAACCAGTGCGCGGCGCTGAACTGCACGCAATAGCACACGGCCCACGTCGCCAATAGCCAAAGCGTATCAAGATTAGGCCCGCCGATAAAGAAGCCAGCCACAGCGGGCAGCATAACCATTACCCATGCGCCAGGTTGGTTGTCGAACCAATCGCGTTTAAGAGTCTTGCGGCGGGAAGTCATATCTGTCATGGTATCGCAGCGAATGGTTCTCAATAAGAAAGATGTGAGACCTGCATTGCGACAATCGAACAGACGCCGAGCGGCTATGCCGCGAGGTAATACGAACGGCATGAGCGCGACACGCGCGAACTCCACTGTCCCACCTCAATGCTTGAATAAACAAGTTGCCTGATTTGGGCTCGCAAATTGGAATTAAAAAAGCGAGCGCGGGCCGGGAGCCACTTCAAGTGAAGTGACAGCCG
>OJRL01001045.1_pt1 | contig 12296 bp, 9 predicted proteins | sample 1599191 | NCBI WGS metagenome assembly OJRL01 (sample SAMN03922537, study PRJEB24848) | human gut metagenome | isolation source: stool sample | host: Homo sapiens | place: Germany | collected 2010-05
GGTTGCCGAACACACATAATTCCAAGGGTCTTTGTATTGAAATAGCCGCTACTAATTGGGGTTTTCGGCTTTTTCAGCATAGCCGGTAAATTGAGTTGGGCAGTGATCTGGAGAAAGTCAGTGTTCCCAGCCGGTTCCGGCCTTTTTGACCGACGCCGTGGACTGAGAATGCAAAATTTGCGCCGCAAAACAAAGAGAAACCTCTTTCCTCCGGCATAAATGCGATGCCGTTGACAAAGAGAGGTCCGGGTGCGGCCAAATGATAAGGATCTGTTAACTCTGCTGGTTTGCCCTGGATATTTTCTCTTTTCTGGAGTATGTTGTGTTGCTGCAAGGGAGGCGAACAACATGGCCAAAAAGCGGGCCAATGGTGAGGGAAATATTCGCAAGCGCAGCGATGGCCGCTGGGAGGGCCGGTACACCGCCGGATACCACCCGGATACCGGCAAGCGGATCATCAAGAACGTACTGGGCAGAACCCAGGCCGAGGTCAAGGCGAAGCTGAAGCAGGCCATTGGGGAGGCCGGCAGCCTGGACGTGGCCAGGGCTGGAAAATACACGGTGGCCGAGTGGCTGAGGCTGTGGTTTGAGGTCTACGCCAAACCCAACCTGCGGTTCTCCACGGCGGAGTACTACCGGCGGGGCATCGAGCTGCATACCATCCCCTACATCGGGGAGGTCAAGCTCAACCAGCTGACCACCCGGCAGATTCAGAACCTGTACCGGGAGCTGCAGCAGAACGGCCGCCGCAGAGCCGTGCAGAAGTCCAAGCGCCCTGGTCTGAGCAGCTCCACCATCCGGGGCGTCCACACCATGCTCCACAGCGCCCTGGACCGGGCGGTGAAGGAAAAGCTGCTTCTCCACAACCCGGCCGAGGACTGTGTCGTGCCCAAGCTCCAGAGGCAGGAGATGAGAACCCTGAAGCCGGAGGACATGAGGGCCTACCTGGAGGCGGCGGAGCGGCGGGGCGTGCTGGCCCTGTTCTACCTGGAGCTGGTCAGCGGCATCCGGAAGGGCGAGCTGGCCGCCCTTCTCTGGACTGACCTAGATGCGGAGCACGGCACCATCTTGGTGAGCAAGCAGGTGGGACGGAACGCCCAGGGAGAGCTGGCCATTTGCCAGCCCAAGACGTCCAACTCCGTCCGGGAGATCTCCATTCCCCGGGAGGCGGTGGAACTGCTGGTGCAGGAGCACCAGCGGCACCCGGAGAGCCACTATCTGTTCCCATCCCCCAGGACCGGCGGCATGTATCACCCGGACTCCATCGTGAACCTCCACAAGAAGATCCTGAAGGACGCCGGGCTGGAATACATCAGATTTCACGATCTGAGGCACACTTTTGCCACGGTGGCGCTACAGAGCGGCGTGGATGTGAAAACGGTATCCGCCATGTTGGGGCACTACGACGCCGGGTTCACCCTGCGCACCTACACCCACACCAACCGGCGGATGCAGGAGAAGGCTGCAGAAAAGATGGGGAATTTCATGGCGCAGGTGCTGTAACACCGAGGAACAGAAAGGGCCGGAGAGGACAAAAATCCTCTCCGGCCCTTTCCGGTTGTTTCGGCATGTGGGTCACGGTGTGGGTCGGCGGTCAGACCACACGTTTACTCCCACCGTATTCCCTCAAAAAGTGACGAAACCGGCGGAAATCATCCGATTTCCGCCGGTTTCTGGAGCTGGAAACGTGACTTGAACACGCGACCTGCTGATTACGAATCAGCTGCTCTACCGACTGAGCTATTCCAGCATATATTTGTTACCGACAGTATAGGATAATACCATATTTTTAGACCAGCGTCAAGTCAAAAATACCTCTTGTGATTTTCTCAACCTTTCGGTATAATAAATAAATACATATTATGTTTGACTCGTCTATTGGAAAGGAGTTCCCAGATGGCTCGCTACGGCTTTATCCACGACAAGCTGGACATTAAATTTTTGATCCTCTATTTTATGGCCCGGGTCGCGGCGCCCATCGACTTTCCGACACTGACGGAGCTGACGGTCTGCGATGACGGCATTGGCTACTTTGAGTTTGCCGAGGCGGTTTCTGAATTGGTGGAGAGCGGCCATCTGACACTGGAGGACGGGCTCTATTCGATCACGGAAAAAGGCCGGGAAAACGGCGCAGCCTGTGAGAGCAGCCTCCCCTACTCGGTCAAGCGCAACTGTAGCGCCCAGTTGGTAAAACTCAACGGGATTCTGCGGCGCAATGCTCAAGTACGTGCGGAGACGGAGCCCCGGCCGGAGGGCGGGTACTCAGCCCGGATGTTTCTGGACGATGACGGGGGCAATCTGTTCACCCTGGAGCTGTTCTGCGGCTCCCAGGAGCAGGCCAACCGCCTGGCGGAGAGCTTCAAGGCCGAGCCGGAGCGGATTTACAATGAGGTTCTCTCCGCACTGCTGGAACACGAGGAGAAGGATTGAAGCGGAATAAGGCCGCCCCCTGTGGGGGCGGCCTTATTTTGTCACAGCAACGGGGCCAGCACCCGCAGAATGGAGCGGAAGAGGCGGCGTATCCAGGAGTGGCCGAGGCACTGCTCCAGCGTCACCGGCTGGCTGCGGAACTGCGTGTTGATGAAATCCCGCTTGATGTCGAGTACCGTGGGGTCGTGGTAGAGCAGTACCGCGTCCTCAAAGTGGAGGAACATACTGCGGTAGTCCAGATTGATAGAGCCTACCACTCCGCAGCAGTCGTCCGTGACCATGACCTTGGCATGGACAAAGCCGGGCGTATACTCAAAAATCTGCACGCCCGCCTCCAACAGGGACTCGTAGTGGGAACGGGTTAGCTCAAAAACCAATGCCTTGTCCGGGATATGCGGGGTGATGATGCGCACGTCCACCCCCGACTTGGCCGCGTTGCACAGGGCCGTATTGACGCTGTCACTGATGATCAGATAGGGCGTCATGGCGTACACATAGCGCTCGGCCTTGTTGATAAGGTTGAGGTAGACCGCCTCCCCCACCGCCTCCTCGTCCAGAGGGTTATCCGCGTAGGGCTGGACATAGTACCCCGCTCCCTGCGCGGCCTCCGGCGGCAGCTTGTCCGGCCGGAAGCGGCGGTAGTCCTCCTCCACGTCCCGGGTGTACTCCCACATGGTCAGGAACATGACGGTCATGCTCCACACCGCCTCCCCCTTGAGGAGAATGGCCGTGTCTTTCCAGTGGCCATACCGCAGCTTTTGGTTGATATACTCGTCGGCCAGGTTGATGCCGCCGGTAAAGGCGGTGTGGCCGTCGATGATACAGAACTTCCGGTGGTCCCGGTTGTTCATGCGGATGGAAATCACCGGCTTGAAGCGGTTGAAGCAGCAGCAGGGGATGCCGGTTTCCGTCTCAAATTTTCTGGCGTAGTTCATAGGCAGGGTGTTCAGGGAGCCCACATCGTCGTAGATCACCCGCACATCCACCCCGGCGGCATGCTTCTCCTTCAAAATCTCCACCATAGAATCCCAGAATATGCCGGGGCTAATAATGAAGTATTCCAGGAAGATATACTTTTCCGCCTTCCGCAGCTCCTCCAGCATGGCGGGAAACACATCATCCCCCAGGGGAAAATAGTGGGTATAGGTGTTGGTATAGACCGGGCAGCGGGCGTAGTGCTCCAGGTAGCGGGCCTGGTTCACCGCGTCGGCCCCAAAGGGCCTCAGCTCCTCCGCCTTGTAGTCCCGCTCCAACTGCTCCAGCATGGTGCGGTCCATACCCTGCATCTTCCGGCGCTTGCGGGCGGAGAGCTTGTTGCCGCCGCAGAGCAGATACACCAGCCATCCAAAGGCCGGGAACAGCAGAATGGGGATGATCCAGGCGATTTTATACCCCGGGTCGGTCTGGCGGCTGACGATAATCAGCACCGCCAGAATGGAGAGCACCACACACCCCCAGTACACATAAATGAAGTCGCTGGAAAACCAGAGCATATAGAGCAGCAGCATCGCAGCCTGGAGGAAGATCAGCAGGGCCACGATCACCGACCGCTGAAAGAGCAGGGAGGCCAGTTTTTTAATATTCATCTCATCGGCTCCCCTCAACGCACGACCACATTCTCCGCGCCCAGCAGCTCGTTCAGCTCCTGGATCAGCGCGGGATGGACCAGGCAGACCGTGCCCAGCCGCTTTCCGGTATCCTCACACTTGACCACCATCTGTTCCGTACCGGGAAACATGGTGAGCACCAGCTTGATCCTCTCCCAGCGGGGGTCGTCCAGGCTGGGTATGCGGATATAGAGCTTCTTGGCCCTCTCCTCCCCCTCCACCGGAGGCAGGTTTCCCTTCACCTGATCCAAGGGGCGTACCCGGTCGCACATGAGCTGGGGCGCCTTTTCATCCCGAACGGAGATGCGTCCCTCAGCCAGGACGGCCACCCCCTCCTTCAGGTAGGGGCCTGCCTCCCCCAGCACCCGTGCGAACACAAGCATCTCCATGGAGGCGGTGTCGTCCTCCAGCGTCACATAGGCCATCAGGCTGTTGTTGCGGGTGGTCTTGGTGCGGGAGGCGGTGATGACCCCCGCCAGGGTGACCCGCTGCTCGTCGTGGTAAATGGCCGGTCCCCCCTCCTGGGCAAAGTCCGACAGGATCGCCCCCATAGAGGCCGCCTTGCACTGTTTGACCACGTCCCGGTATTCGTCCATGGGGTGGCCGGTGAGGTAGAGTCCAGTCGTCTCCTTTTCCATGGTCATGAGCTCGTGCCGGGTAAACTCAGGGATATTTTTGACCTGGAGCTCGGGGGCGCTCTGCGTCTGATCCCCACCGCCGCCGAACAGATCGAACTGGCCCGCCAGGTTCTTGCGCTTGTTCTGGGCGATGGAGTCCACAAGCTGCTCATAGGCCTCCAGTAACCGGGAGCGGTAGATACCCATACTGTCAAAGGCGCCGCAGCGGATCAGATTCTCCAGCACACGCTTGTTCAGCTCCGCGTCGAACATCCGCTGGCAGAAATCAGGGAAGGAGACAAAGGGCCCTCCCCTGCCCCGCTCAGCCAGCACAGCGTTGATAAAGCCCCGGCCCACTCCCTTGACGGCCACCAGGCCGAAGCGGATGTGCTCGCCGGACACGGTGAAGTCGGCCTCCGACTCATTGATGTCGGGGGGCAGCAGATGGATGCCGCAGTCCCTGCACTCGGCGATATACTCAGCCACCTTCTCGCTGGAGTCCAGCACGGAGGTGAGCAGGGCGGCCATATACTCCTTGGTGTAGTGGCACTTGAACCAGGCCGTCTGGTAGCACACAATGGCGTAGGCCACCGCGTGGGCCTTGTTGAAGGCGTAATTGGCAAAGGCATAGATTTCATCATAGATGTCCTTTGCCACGTCCTCCGGGACACCGTTGGCGATGCAGCCGGCAATGGCCCGCCCGGCGTCGCCGTAGACGAAGGCCTGCCGCTCCCGCTCGATGTCCTTGACCTTCTTCTTGCTCATGGCCCGGCGCACCATGTCGGCCTGCCCCAGCGTGTAGCCCGCCAGCCTGCGGAAAATCTCGATGACCTGCTCCTGGTAGACGATGCAGCCGTAGGTGACCGAGAGGATGGGCTCCAGCATGGGGTGCTTGTACTTCACCTTGTCCGGGTTGTGCTTGCAGGCGATGAAGCGGGGAATGGAGTCCATGGGGCCGGGGCGGTAGAGGGCGATGATGGCGGTGATATCCTCGATGTTCTGGGGCTTGAGGCCCACGCAGACGCCGGTCATGCCCGCCGACTCCATCTGGAACACGCCGGAGGTCCTGCCCTCGGAGAGCATCTGGAACACCGCCGGGTCGTTGTCCGGGATGTCTGCCAGAGAGAAGCTGGGGCGGCTCTTCTGCACCAGGCGCACCGTGTCGTCCAGGATGGTCAGGTTGCGCAGGCCCAGGAAGTCCATCTTTAAGAGGCCCAGCTCCTCCAGGGTGGTCATGACGTACTGGGTGACCACCGACTCATCGTTCTTCGCCAGGGGCACATAGTCCACCACCGGCTTCCGGGTGATGACCACGCCGGCGGCGTGGGTGGAGGCGTGGCGGGGCATGCCTTCAATGGCCTTGGCGGTGTCGATGAGGGTCCTGATCCGCTCGTCCCCTTCATAGGCGTCCCGGAGGGGCTTGGACAGCTTGAGGGCCTCGTCCAGGGTGATATGGAGTGCACCCGGGCCGCTGGGCACCTGCTTTGCCACCACATCCACGTCGGCATAGGGTATGTTCAGCGCCCGGCCCACATCCCGGATGGCGCCCCGGGCGGCCATGGTGCCGAAGGTGACGATCTGGGCCACGTGGTCGGCACCGTATTTATTCTGGACGTACTCAATGACCTCCTGCCGCCGCCGGATGCAGAAGTCGATGTCAATATCCGGCATGGTGACCCGCTCGGGGTTGAGGAATCGCTCAAAGTAGAGGGAGTATTTCATCGGGTCCACGTCGGTGATGGCCATGCAGTAGGCCACCATGGAGCCGGCCGCCGAGCCCCGGCCAGGGCCCACGGGGATGCCCCGCCCCTTGGCATAGCCGATGAAATCGGAGACGATGAGGAAGTAATCCACAAACCCCATCTGGCGGATAATCCCCATCTCGTAGGCCAGCCGCTCCCGGTACTCCGCCGGGGCGCCGGGGTAGCGGCGCGCGAAGCCCTCCTCGCACAGCTTCTGGAAGTAGGCGTCCCCGTCGGTGTAGCCCTCGGGCAGCTTGAACTCGGGCAGGTGGTGGACGCCGAACTGGAAGTCCATATTGCACAGCTCCGCGATTTTGACCGTGTTCTCCACCGCCTCCGGGTAGTCGGGGAACAGAGCGGCCATCTCCTCGGTGGATTTGACATACAGCTCGCTGGTCTCCATCCGCAGGCGGTTGGGATCGTCCACCGTCTTGCCCATCTGGATGCACATGAGGGTGTCCTGCATCTCCGCGTCCTCCCGGCGGAGATAGTGGGCGTCGTTGGTCACCACCAGGGGGATGCCCGTCTCCTGGTGGATGCGGATGAGCCCCTGGTTGATGGCCGGGTCGTTGGGCAGCTTGTGATCCTGGAGCTCCAGATAGTAGCCGTCCTCTCCAAACAGCGCCCGCATCTCCAGCGCCGCCGCCTTGGCCCCCTCGTAGTCCCCGGCCAGCAGCTTGCGGGGCACCTCGCCGGACTGGCAGGCCGACAGGGCGATGAGCCCCTCGGCATGCTGGCGCAAGAGTTCCTTGTCAATGCGGGGCCTGATATAAAAGCCCTCCGTAAAGGCCGCCGAGTCCAGGAAGCACAGGTTGCGGTAGCCCACCTCGTTGCGGCACAGCAGAATCAGGTGGTACATGGCCGCGTCGTACTCGTGTACCTTGTCGGTGCGCTTCCGGGGGGCCACATACACCTCGCAGCCGATGATGGGCTTGACCCCCTCCGCCTTGCACGCCTTGTAGAAGTCCACCACGCCGTACATGACGCCGTGGTCGGTGATGGCCACGGCGCTCTGGCCCAGCTCCTTCACCCGCTTGACCAGCAGGGGAATGCGGCAGGCCCCGTCCAGCAGGGAATATTCGGTATGGACATGCAGGTGGACAAAGGACATTAGGAGTACCTCCTCTTTCTCTATTTGGTGAGCATGGCTCCGCAGTAGTGGCAATGGTCAATACCTATCTTCAGTATGGCCCCGCAGAGAGGACAGCGGGGCGCAAAGGCGGGTACCGTAGGCAGTAGCAGCACCCGCCTGGTCTTTCGGGCGTCTCCTCTCTTTTTCATCTCATTTCATCTCCAGCTTCCGGCCGCACTTTGGGCAGGCAAAGGGGATGCCCTCCTGCGCCCGCATGGCCTGGTGGTACACCGAGCCGCCGCAGGCAGGACACCGGAGCTTGATCACAGCAATACACAGACCCGTGCAGAATACCACAGCCGCCAGAACGCCCAGCCCCAGAAACAGCGCCGGCTCCAGCGTCAGCACCAGGCCCGGCGCCAGCAGCGCAACAGCCGCCGCCGTAAGGCCCCAGAAAATCAGCTTCCAGCGCTTTTGAACCACTTGCTTCTCCATGGCAATCTACCCTTTCTTTTCTTTCCCGCCCTACGCCCTGGCCATCTCCATCAGCTTGCGCAGGCGGTGGTTGAACGCGGATTTGGAGACGGGCGGTTCGCACAGCTCCGCAAGCTGGGCCAGGGTGAGCTCCGGGTGGGCCACCCGCAGATCCACCGCCTCCTTGAGCTTGTCGGGCAGCTCCTCCAGCATGCCGCGCTCCTCCAGCCTGTAGATGGCCTCGATCTGCCCCTGGGCGGCGTCCACCGCCTTGTCCAGATTGGCCGCGTCGCAGTTGACCCGGCGGTTGATGCTCCCCCGGAGATCCTTCTCCGCCTTGGCGTTCATGATCTCCATGGCCGCCAGGGGCGCGCCGATGGCGGTGAGAAAGTCCTCAATGGCCTCGCTCTGCTTGAAGTAGGTGATGGAGTTGGCCTTGCGGGTGGTCTCCTTGGGGGTGAAGCCACACTCCAGCAGGAGGGCCCGCAGCTCCCGGCTGACACTCAGATGGGGGGTGGACAGCTCCAGGTGGTAGCGCTTGGTGGGGTCGGTCACCGATCCCCCCGCCAGAAAGGCCCCCCGAAAAAAGGCCAGGCGGCAGTGCTCCTCCTCCAGCACGGCAAAGTTAATGTGATGGGCCAGGGTGCCCGCCGGCTCATGGCCGAACGCCGACCAGAGGGCGGACAGCTTGTCCGGCTCTGTGATGGAGAAAATCCGCTTGGCCGCCCCCTCCTCCGGCGTGCGGTCAAAGGAGAGCTGAAAGGCCCTGTGGAACAGGGCGGGCAGCCGGGCGGCAAAGGCGTTGGACTCGGTGCTGATGCGCACCTGTGAGGCGGTGAACTGGTTGCAGTAGAGCAGCACTCCATAGGCCTCCGCCTGGGCGCAGCAGCGGCGGGAGAGGGCCGTCCGGCACAGCTCCGCCTTGACCTCAGAGGAAAACGACATAGTGCCCCTCCCTTTCTCAAAAAATCTTGGTGTCGGCCCGCTCATTGTAAAGCTCCATCACCGCCTCGGCCAGGCGAGCAAAGGAGTGGCGGCGTAGTTAAGGGTCTCGGAGGCCAGGGGCCGGGTGACGGCCTCCACCCCCAGGGCCTCGATGGCCGCCCGGTCCACCACGATGGGGGCGGCGTCCTCCTCTCTGTACCGCTCCACCAGGCCGGGGCGCACCGGCGCGGAGTTGCACAGGCACAGATCCACCAGCCCCGGCCCGGAGTGGTCGAGCAGGGCCTTTACGTGGTCAGAGGCGGTCATGCCCTCGGTCTCCCCGTCCTGGGTCATGATGTTGCAGATGTAGATCTTCAGCGCGTCGGAGGCACGCACCGCGTCGGCAATGCCGTCCACCAGCAGGTTGGGGATGACGCTGGTGTAAAGGCTGCCGGGGCCCAGGAGGATCAGCTCCGCCTCCCCGATGGCCCGCACCGCCTCCGGCAGAGCCTTTGGGTGCTCGGGCAGCAGGCGGACGCTCTCAATGCGGCAGTCCTGCTCCTTCTTGAAGGCGCTGATCTTAGACTCCCCCAGCACCCGGGTGCCGTTCTCGAAGGTGGCCTCCAGCGCCACGTTCTCATTGGTCACAGGCAGCACCCGGCCGCTGATGGCCAGCACCTCGCTCATGCGGGCCACCGCCTGGTCGAAGGAGTCGGAGATGCCGTTGAGGGCGGCCAGAATCAGGTTGCCGAAGGACTGCCCCGTCAGGTTGCCGGAGCCCTCCGGGAATCGGTAGGTCAGAAGCTGCTGCATCATCGGCTCGGCGTTGGCCAGGGCCTCCATGCAGTGGCGGATGTCCCCCGGAGGGGGCATACCCAGATCCTGCCGCAGCATGCCCGAGCCGCCGCCGTCGTCGGCCACGGTGACGATGGCCGTCAGGCTGCGGGTGCGGCTTTTCAGCCCCCGCAGCATGGTGGACAGCCCCGTGCCTCCTCCGATGGCCACAATCCTGGGGCCCGCTCCGCCGTTCCATTCCGTCATAGTGTCCACCTCCTCACGCCCGCGTCATGTCCCGGTGGTTCTCCGTGGCCTGATAGCCCTTCTGCTTGATGAAGTCGGCCAGGGCCTTGGTAATGGCCACCGAGCGGTGCTGCCCGCCGGTGCAGCCGATGCCGATGACCAGCGCCGCCTTTCCCTCCTCCACATACTGGGGCAGGAGGAAGCCGATGAGGCTCTCCAGGTGGGCCATAAAGTCCTTGGTCTGCTGATAGCCAAAGACAAAGCTGTATACCCCCTCGTCCAGCCCGGTCTGATGGCGCAGCTCGGCGATGTAGTAGGGGTTGGGCAGAAAGCGCACGTCGAACACCAGGTCGGCCTCGATGGGGATGCCGTACTTGAAGCCGAAGGAGATGACGCTGACACTCATGGCCGGGGTACTCCCCCCATCCCCGAACAGCCGCAGCACCTCCCCCCGCAGCTTGGCGGTGGAGAGGGCCGAGGTGTCAATGATGTACTCCGCCCGCTGGCGGACGGGGGCCAGGACGGTGCGCTCCTGCCGCACCGCCTCGTCCAGCGAGCGGGAGGTCGAGGACAGCGGGTGCATCCGCCGGGTCTCCTTGTATCGCTTGATGATGGTCTCTACGCTGGCCTCCACAAAGAGGATTTTATACGCACAGCCCATGCGGTGCAGCTCGTGGAGGGCGTCAAACAGCCCATCGAAGGTCTGGCCGCCCCGGATATCGGTGACCAGGGCCACCCGGTCATAGCGGCCCGGCCCGGCCATGCACAGCTCGGCAAATTTGGGCATCAGCGGGGCGGGCATGTTGTCCACCACGTAGAACCCGATATCCTCCAGAAAGGAGGCCACCTTACTCTTTCCCGCACCGGACAGGCCGGATATAATGATAAATTCCATTGCAATCTCCTTTTTCCGCGCCCCGTCAGAACCCCAGCAGCCGGACCTCCGGCTCCAGCGCCACGCCGGTCTCCCGCAGCACCGTCTCCTGAACCAGCGCCATCAGCCGCCGCACATCGTCCGCCGTGGCGCCGCCCCGGTTGACCACGAAGCCCGCATGCTTTTCCGACACCTGGGCTCCACCGATCCCCACGCCCTTGAGGCCGCACCCCTCGATCAGCGCGGCGGCGAAGTGGCCCTCCGGCCGCTTGAAGGTACTGCCCCCGCTGGGCCACTCCAGGGGCTGCTTCTCCCGCCGCTTGGCGGCCAGTTCGTCCATGCGGGCCCGGATGGCCTCTCCATCTCCTGGCCGAAGCTCCAGCTCCGCCTCCAGGACAAGCCAGTCCGGGCGGTCGGAGAACCGGCTGTGCCGGTAGGTCAGGGCGCACGCGGCGGCGGGCAGGGTGTGCTCCTCCCCCGCCCCGTCCAGGTAGGTGACGGCGGTGAGCACCTGCACCATCTCCCCGCCGTAGGCCCCGGCGTTCATCACCACGGCCCCGCCCAGTGTGCCGGGGATACCGTGGGCAAACTCCAGGCCGGTGAGCCCCCGGCCCAGGGCAGCGTTGGCCAGCCGGGCCAGGGTGATACCGCTCTCCGCCCGCAGACGGTGGTTGACTTCCCGCACCTGATCCAGGCCGCACGCCTTGAGCACAAAGCCCTCATAGCCGTGGTCGGCCACCAGCAGATTGCTGCCGTTTCCCAGGAAAAAAGGGGCGATTCCAGCCTCTGTGGCGGCCTGCACGGCGGCGGCGGCCTCCTTCCGGCTCCTGGGCAGCGCCATCAGCCGGGCCGGGCCGCCGATGCGGAACGTGGTGTGCCTCTTCATGGGCTCGTTTTCCCGCACCTCCAGGCCGGGTATCCGCCGCAGGGCACCCGCCAGTCTCTCAAATCGGTCCATAGCGACCTCCCACACGCAAAATACATTGGTTTATTATTATACCAGAATTCCGGCGGAAATAGAAGAGGACAGGCGTTTTTTCTCGCCTGCCCCCGTCCGGTCTATCCAAACCGCTCAAATTCCGCCCGGCTACCCCGGAAGATGTTCAGATCAATGCGCCGCTGGGTCCCGTAGTAGCCCTCCAGCTCGGCGGAGTGGGAGTACTGCCAGAAGTCCCAGCCGGGCACCAGCGGGAACACCGTGGGGCTGGAGCACCAGATGGGGTAGTCCCCGTAGCCGCCCCCAGCGATATAGCGGTAGTAAGAGCGGTAGGTCACGTAGAGGATGGGCTTGACGCCGTAGTGGGCCTCCAGCCGCTCCAGCAGGGGGTCCAGAATGGCCCGCACCCGCTCTTTCTCCGGCGGCGTGTCCAGATATTCCCCGTAGAACTCGATATCCACCACCGGGGGCAAGGCCCCCTCGGTCACCGGAACCGCAGCGATAAAATTGTCCGCCTGGGTCTCGCCGGGGCTGTCATAGCTGAGGAAGTGATAGGCCTGTCTCTTATACACATCTGACGCTGCCGACGAGCGATCTAG
>OJRL01001058.1_pt1 | contig 12133 bp, 10 predicted proteins | sample 1599191 | NCBI WGS metagenome assembly OJRL01 (sample SAMN03922537, study PRJEB24848) | human gut metagenome | isolation source: stool sample | host: Homo sapiens | place: Germany | collected 2010-05
TGTTCAACGCCCCCAGCACCATCAACAGCTACTATGCGTCCCTTGTGGCGCACGACATGGCGCAGCCCGATTGGGGCCGCCCGCCCAACACCTGACCGAAAGGAGTACCCATCCATGAGAACACTTTACCTGCGGCGGCTGGTGGTTCCACCCTAGCTGCCGCTTTTCCGACTACCTGCCAAGGAGGAATGCTGAATGCAGGAAGAAGTCACCCAGAAAACTATTGCCCTGTCCATGAAAACAGGCAAACTCACCGCCCAAGCGTTGCAAGCTGCCCTGAAAAAATACTTGCAGCACCGGGCCAAGGGGCCAAAGCTGCACCACGGCAAGCAAAGCCTGAAACAGCTGAAAGCCCACGGCGCGGCTCTGACCAACATTGAAGTCACGGAAGCGAACATCGGGGCGTTCAAGCCCTGCGCCAAAAAGTACGGCGTAGACTTCACCCTGCGCAAGGACAAAACCACCCAGCCGCCCCACTACATCGTGATCTTCAAGGCCAAGGATGCGGACAATCTGGAACAGGCGTTCCGGGAGTTCACCGCCAAAACGCTCTCCAAGGAGCAGCGGCTCTCTATCCGCAAGGTGCTGGCAGTGGCTAAGCAGAAAGCCGCCCAGCAGCCGAAACGTGCGAAGGAAAAAATCAAGCAAAGGGGGCTGGAACGATGAAGCCTGAACTGAAAAAGCTGCTGTTGCTGAATCTGCCGTATCTGCTGTTCGTGTACCTGTTCGCCAAATGCGGGCAGGCGTACCGTCTTACGGCGGGCGCGGATGCTTCGGCAAAGCTGCTCCACCTGACGGGCGGCATCTCCGCCGCCTTTGCAAGCCCGCTGCCCAGCCTGCATCCGTTTGACCTGTGCGTGGGCGTTGCCGGGGCGGTGGCTGTCCGGCTCATCGTGTACAGCAAAGGCAAGGACGCCAAGAAATACCGCAAGGGTGAAGAATACGGCTCTGCCCGATGGGGCACCGCCAAGGACATTGCGCCCTATATCGACCCCAAGTTTGAAAACAACATCCTGCTGACCCAGACCGAACGCCTGACCATGACCGGGCGGCCCAAAGACCCCAAGACGGCCCGGAACAAGAATGTGCTGGTGATCGGCGGCTCCGGCAGTGGCAAGACACGGTTTTACGTCAAGCCCAACCTCATGCAATGTTTCCCCACTTCCGACTATCCCACCTCATTCGTGGTCACAGACCCGAAAGGGACCCTGGTTCTCGAAACGGGCCAAATGTTCCAGCGGGCAGGCTACCGGGTGAAAATCCTGAACACGATAAACTTTTCCAAGTCCATGAAGTACAACCCCTTTGTCTACATCCACTCGGAAAAAGACGTGCTGAAGCTGGTGAATACCCTTATCGCCAACACCAAAGGCGAGGGTGAAAAATCAGCAGAAGATTTTTGGGTGAAGTCGGAACGACTGTTCTACACGGCTCTGATCGGCTACATCTGGTACGAGGCCCCGGCAGAGGAAATGAACTTCACCACCCTGCTGGAAATGATAAATGCCAGTGAAGCCCGCGAGGACGACCCGGAGTTTCAAAGCCCGGTGGACCTCATGTTTGAACGGCTGGAACAGAAAGACCCGGACCACTTCGCCGTCCGGCAGTACAAAAAGTTTTTGCTGTCGGCCGGCAAGACCCGTTCCTCCATCCTGATAAGCTGCGGTGCCCGTTTAGCCCCATTTGACATCCGGGAGGTGCGGGAACTGATGGAGGACGATGAAATGGAGCTGGATACCATCGGGGATGAAAAGACGATTCTGTTTTTGATTATGAGCGACACGGATACCACGTTCAACTTCATTCTCGCCATGCTCCAAAGCCAGCTTATCAACCTGCTGTGTGACCGCGCGGATGATAAATACGGCGGGCGGCTGCCTGTCCATGTACGGCTGATTCTGGACGAGTTCGCCAACATCGGGCAGATTCCCAACTTCGACAAGCTGATCGCCACCATCCGCAGCCGGGAAATCTCGGCATCCATCATCTTGCAGAGCCAGTCGCAGCTGAAAGCTATCTACAAGGATGCGGCCGAAATCATTTCGGACAACTGCGATTCTGTTCTCTTTTTGAGTGGGCGGGGCAAGAATGCCAAAGAAATCTCCGATGCGCTGGGGAAAGAGACCATCGACAGTTTCAACACCAGCGAAAACCGTGGTTCTCAAACCTCCCACGGACTGAACTATCAAAAACTAGGAAAGGCGTTGATGTCAGAGGACGAAATCGCAATCATGGACGGCGGCAGGTGCATCTTGCAGCTGCGGGGAGTGAGGCCGTTCTTCTCGGAGAAGTTCGACATTACCAAACACCCGCACTACAAGTACCTTGCAGACGCGGACAAGAAAAACACCTTTGATGTAGACAGGTTTTTATCCACTCTGCGCCGGAAGCGGCAGCAGGTGGTCGCACAGGACGAAAGTTTTGACCTGTACGAAATCGACCTGCCGGACGAAAATTCAGCCGAATAATTTTTATTTTGAGTGCCGCAGAACAAGCGGCAGAAAGTGAGGACCTTATGGAATTTTTCAACAGCGCAGTTGATACTTTGCAGACGATTGTGGTCGGTCTGGGCGGTGCCCTGTGTGTCTGGGGTGGCATCAACCTGTTGGAGGGCTATGGACAGGATAACCCCGGCAGCAAGAGCCAGGGCGTGAAGCAGCTGGTCGCGGGCGGCGGCGTTGCCCTGATCGGCGTGACCCTTGTCCCGCTGCTGTCCGGGCTGCTGGGCTAACCTCAACTTATCCGTACATCCACCTTTGAGACCCCACCGCGCTCTCCCGCTCACATGGGAGGGCGCGGGAAAGGAGGTATCTTTGCTTGATTAGTGAGATCATCGAGAAATGGATAAAAGGCATTTTGATAGATGGCATCACGGGCAACCTCTCCGGCCTGTTCGACAACGTGAACGCCAAGGTGGGCGAAATCGCTTCAGATGTCGGCTCTACCCCGCAGGCGTGGAACAGCGGCATTTTCAATATGCTGCGTAGTCTTTCCGAAACGGTGGTGCTGCCCATTGCAGCGGCTATCCTTGCCCTTGTGATGTGCCACGAGCTTATCCAGATGATTACCGAAAAGAACAATATGCACGACTTTGACACCTCCATGTTCTTCCGCTGGATTTTCAAGTCTGCTTTTGCCATCCTCATTGTCAGCAACACATGGAATATCGTTATGGGTGTGTTCGATGCCACCCAGAGCGTTGTCAACCAAAGTTCCGGCGTGATCATCGGCGAAACATCCATCCACTTTGACCGCCTGATACCCGGACTGGAATTTCAGCTGGAAAGCATGACCATTGGCAGTCTGCTCAGCCTGTGGTTCCAGACCCTTGTGGTGGGCCTGACCATGAACATCCTGTCCATCTGCATCTTCCTTGTGACCTACGGCCGCATGATCGAGATTTACGTTGTGACCGCGCTGGGGCCTATCCCGCTTGCCACCATGGGCAGCAGCGAGTGGCGCAGCACCGGGCAGAACTACTTGAAGTCTTTGCTGGCACTGGGTTTCCAAGCGTTCCTGATTATGATTGTCGTGGGCATTTACGCGGTGCTGATACGCAATATTTCGGGCGCGGTGGACATTGCCGGGGCCATCTGGGGCTGCATGGGCTATACCGTGCTGCTCTGTTTCTGTCTGTTCAAGACCGGCAGCATCAGCAAGTCCGTATTCGGTGCCCATTGAGAAAGGAGCGTTTGAATGGCGTATGTGACCGTTCCCAAAGATTTGACCCATGTAAAATCCAAAGTCTTATTCGGGCTGACCAAGCGGCAGCTGGTCTGCTTCGGCGGTGCGCTTTTAACGGGCGGACCGCTTTATTTTTTGGCCCGGAACTATCTTTCCAACAGTGCAGCGGCGTTGCTGATGATTTTTGCCATGCTGCCGGGGCTGCTGTTCGCTCTGTTCGAGCGGCACGGCCAACCCCTTGAAGTGGTGATTCAGCAAATGATTCAGTGCTGCTTTATCCGTCCCAAGGAAAGGCCCTATCAGACCAACAATGCTTACGCCGCCCTTGTGCGGCAATACCAAATGGAACAGGAGGTAAAGGCCATTGTCCAGAAAAACGACACCCCGCGAAACCGAAAAGCCCAAAAAGCTCACCCGCGCCCAGAAAAAAGAAATTGATGCCGTTCTCCGCAAGTACAAGGGTGACGGCAAGCCCCGCACGGCACAGGCCACCATCCCGTATGAGGCCATCTACCCGGACGGTGTGTGCCGCATTGACCGACGCACGTTCTCCAAGTGCATTGCCTTTGAGGACATCAGCTATCAGCTGGCCCAGCCGGAAACGAGGACCGCCATCTTTGAACACCTGTGCGACCTGTACAACTATGTGGATGCCTCCATCCATGTGCAGCTTTCGTTTCTCAATCGCAAGGTTGACCCGGTGCAGTACGCAAAAAGTTTTGAGATCGCACCGCAGGGGGATGATTTTGACGACATCCGCGCCGAGTACACCGCCATCCTGCAAAAGCAGCTTGCCAGCGGAAACAACGGCATTGTCAAAACCAAGTACCTGACCTTCACCATCGAGGCAGACAATCTAAAAACCGCACGGGCGCGGCTGACCCGCATTGGCCTTGACCTGCTGGGCTATTTCAAGACCATGGGCTGCGTGGCGCACGTCATGGATGGGCGGGAACGTTTGGAGGTGCTGCACGGCATCTTCCACCCGGACGGCGAACCGTTCCGTTTTGACTGGGACTGGCTGGCACCCTCCGGCCTGTCCACCAAGGATTTTGTGGCCCCGTCCTCCCTCTGTTTCGGTACGGCCAAAACCTTTGGTTTGGGCGGCAAGTATGGAGCTGTGAGCTTTTTACAAATCCTTGCGCCGGAACTTTCGGACGAAATGCTGGCCGACTTCCTCAAAACGGAAAGTGGCATTCTCGTCAATCTCCATGTGCAGGCCATTGACCAGACCGAGGCCATCAAAACCATCAAGCGGAAGATAACAGACCTTGATGCCATGAAGATTCAGGAGCAGAAAAAGGCTGTCCGTTCCGGGTACGACATGGATATCCTCCCCAGCGATCTTGCCACCTACGGCGAGGATGCCAAAAAGCTGCTGAACAAATTGCAGACCCGGAACGAACGGCTTTTCATGCTGACTTTTTTAGTGCTGAACGTGGCCGACACCAAGCAAAAACTGGGCAACGATGTGTTCCAAGCGGCAGGTGTGGCCCAGAAGTACAACTGCTCTCTTGTCCGGCTGGACTACCAGCAGGAGCAGGGCCTTGTGTCCAGTCTGCCGCTGGGCATCAACCAGATAAGGATTCAGCGCAGCCTTACCACCTCCAACGTGGCGGTGTTTGTGCCCTTTGTCACGCAGGAGCTTTTCCAGAGCGGTGCGGCCATGTACTACGGCATCAACGCAAAATCCCACAACATGATTATGCTGGACCGCAAGCAGGCCCGGTGTCCCAACGGCTTGAAGCTGGGCACGCCCGGCAGCGGCAAATCCATGAGCTGCAAGTCCGAAATCGTCAGTGTGTTTTTAACGACCGCTGACGATATTTTTATTTCAGACCCAGAGGCCGAGTATTATCCGCTGGTCAAGCGGCTGCATGGGCAGGTCATTAAACTTTCGCCCACCAGCAAGGACTATGTAAATCCGCTGGACATCAACCTGAACTACTCCGAGGATGATAGTCCGCTTGCCCTGAAATCGGATTTTGTGCTGTCGTTCTGTGAACTGGTCATGGGCGGCAAAACAGGTCTGGAAGCGATTGAGCGCACCGTGATAGACCGTGCCGTGAAAGCCATCTACCGCCCCTATCTGGCGAGCCCCTGCCCGGAGAATATGCCCATCCTCTCCGATTTGCACCAAGCCCTGCTCGACCAACACTTGCCGGAAGCGGACCGGGTAGCGCAGGCATTGGACCTGTATGTGTCCGGCTCGCTGAACGTGTTTAACCACAAAACGAATGTGGACATCCACAACCGGCTTGTGGCCTTTGACATCAAAGAGTTAGGAAAACAGTTAAAAAAATTGGGGATGCTCATTATCCAAGACCAGATATGGGGCCGCGTCACCCAGAACCGCAGCCAAGGCCGGGCCACATGGTATTTTGCAGACGAGTTCCACCTTTTGCTGAAAGAGGAACAGACCGCGGCGTACAGTGCCGAGATTTGGAAACGCTTTCGCAAATGGGGCGGCGTGCCCACGGGCGCCACACAGAATGTGAAGGACCTTCTTTCTTCCCCGGAGATCGAGAACATTCTGGAAAACAGCGACTTCATCACGCTGCTGAATCAGGCATCCGGCGACCGCAAAATCCTTTCGGAACGGCTGAACCTCTCCGCAGACCAGCAGAAGTACATCGACAATTCCGAACCGGGCGAAGGACTGCTGATTTTTGAGAACGTGGTGCTGCCGTTCTCAAACCCTATCCCGAATAACACCCAGCTTTACAAAATTATGACCACCCGGCTCAGCGAGGTGGTGGAGCTATGAGCTTAACGCATTTCAGCTTGTTTTCCGGCATCGGCGGCATCGACCTTGCCGCAGAAGCAGCAGGTTTTACTTCGGTCTGCCAATGCGAGTGGGCAGCGTTTCCCGCCGCTGTACTGGCAAGCCACTGGCCGGACGTGCCCCGTTTTCAGGACATCACCACCGTAACAAAGGAGGCTTTCTTTGAAAAAACAGGACTTGAAACCGTCACCCTCATTTCAGGCGGCTTCCCGTGCCAGCCGTTCTCCACCGCAGGGCGGCAGCGCGGCTTCCACGATGAACGCTACCTCTGGCCCGAAATGCTGCGGGTCATTCGGGAATTGCAGCCCCGTTGGGTGCTTGGAGAAAATGTTGCTGGCTTCCTCCGTATGGGGCTCGACAAAACGCTCATTGACTTGGAGCAGGCAGGTTACGATGTTCGGGTTTTCGTATTACCTGCTGCTGCCGTTGGTGCGTGGCACGAACGGAAACGGGTATTCATCATCGGCTCCGCTGCTTCCCACGCCCCTTGCCAGCGACACCGGGAATGTGGGCAAGGGACTGGACATCCAAATCTCTGCGAATGGCAGCTACCGCAAGATGAACAAGGACGGCAAGGCGTGGACGGCGCGGTTATCCCATGTGGTCTACCGCATGACCCCCACCACACTGGAAAAGCCCTACCTCAACCCGGACTGGGTGGAGTGGCTAAAGGCTAACGAACTTCCCGCACCTGTCAAAATTCCAGACCCCGCCGCAGAGCCTACGGTCACGATTCTGTGGAGTGAAAGCGACAAGCTGCAGGACGGCGAAACAATGCCGCTGTCCGTGGCAAATCGTGTTTTTGAAGAACTGGACACCGCCCAGCACATGAACCGGGAAAAAGACGGTTACACGGGCGGCTGGTACGACAAGACAGCCTTCCGCATTGACTTTACCTTGAACGGCCAGCCCGACAACTACGAGGGACGGCAGGATTTTGGTGACGGCGAGGGTTCTTTGGTTCAACACATCCAGAACTACCACGAATACTACGCCAAAGATGAAAACTGGAAGAATTTTGTTCTGCACAACAAAGGCCCGGAAGCGTGGGAACAGGACAAGGCAGAGCGCGAAATGGTGCTGACCGAATTTATCCCGTACCTCAAACAGCATTGCAATCTTTCGGCTATGGAGCAGGCCGCCACCACCGCTTTGCAGGAGGGACAGAACATTTCACCGGAACAGACCGCCTACTATAACGCTGTCGTGACCTATGTGCAGGACTGCCGCCCGCTGCTCAACCAAGGCCAGTACAGCTTGCCGGAACCGCCCAGGCTGGCTAACTTTGACCAGAGCTTGCAGGATTACAAGGCACAGGTGCAGGCCGAGATCGCGCAGGAAGCGGCTGCTGCCGGAATGACCGTAGAGGAATACGCAACGGCAGACTTTGAAGCACCGCAGCAGGACAGCTTTTCCATCTACCAGCTGTGCAATGAAGATTCCACCCGCGATTACCGTTTTGAGCCTTACGACCGCCTGCAGGCCGCTGGTTTGTCTGTGGACAAGGCCAACTATACGGAGGTGTACGCCGCGCCGCTGGCTGCAGGCACCACGTTGGAGGACATCTACCGCACCTTCAATGTGGACCATCCGGCAGACTTCAAGGGACACTCACTGTCCGTTTCGGATGTGGTAGTGCTGCACCAGAATGGCCAAGATACCGCCCACTACTGCGACAGTGTAGGCTTCCAGCAGGTGCCGGAGTTCTTGCGGGAAAATCCGCTGCGCACCGCAGAGCTTTCCACCGAACAAAACGAAAATATGATTGACGGTGTGCTGAACAATGCCCCCTCTTTGGGGGAATTGGAGGCAAAAGCAAAGGCCGGAGAACAAATTTCTCTGACGGACCTTGCCGCCGCAGTCAAGGCCGAGGAAAAGGCACCGAAAGCCAAAAAGTCCCGCACGGCCAAACCGAAAAAGCCGTCCATCCGGGCACAGCTGGATGCTGCGAAAAAGGAGCAGAGCAAGCAAACGCCGCCACGGGAAAAGACAAAAGAGTTGGAGGTGTAAGCCGTGCAGAAGTTTGAAAACATGGATGTAATCGCCGCGCTGGAAGCCATCATGCACCAGAACACCGCGTACTATCAGAGCGATTTTGCCTTTGACATCAAACTGCTGCGAGAGGCGGCCCGCAGCGACCAGCCGGAAGATAAACTGCTGTTGTGGCTGTCCCGGCCCTCTGGAACATTCTGCTTCCGGGAACGGGATGTGCTGCTCAAAGACACCCAAGCCTACAATACATGGAAGTTCTGCGGCGAACAGACCCGCGACCGGATTCTTGCCTACGCGGTGGAGCTGACCGGTGCGGCCAACGGAACTGTGCAAGGCAACCTATATGAATTGGACTATCAGCAGCACTTCCAGCATATCCGGGATGCAGCCCTGCCCGTGGGTGCCAACCGTCTGATCTACGAAAGCGGAATGCGGGAGATTGGCCCGAAAGAGCATTTCGACAGCCGCCCGGACAAATATTTTGGAGAGTTCGTGCGGTATGAAATGCAGCCCCGCGCCCCGGAACTTCTGCAAGCGGCCATCCGGCAGGAGCAACGCAGCCGGGAACCTGCACGGCCCGGTGATTTCAAAGAACATCTTGTGGCACTGCACACTGGGCTGATCGAGGCCGAGGCGCAGCGTATCGCGGCAGATATGAAGCGGCTGGCTGCTCCCAACAGCCCGGACAAAAATCATTTTATGGTGGAGGTATCGCCTTACTTCACTAAGCTGGCATCCAGCCGGGACACAGACCAGCTGCTTGCCATGCTGCCGTATAAATCTTTACATCTGTCCAGCGTAAAAGACCGTTTTGGCATCTACGCGCTGATTGACAAAAACGAGAATCGGGATAAGGGCATCCGTAAGCCCCGTGCTTCCGTCCGCAAGCAGCTTTCCGAAACAAAGCAGGCCGCCAGCCCGAAAAAGGCAGCGGCCTGCAGCAAACAGCATGAAATGGAGGTCTAACCTATGAATTTCAGCGTTGAAGAAGAAAATTTGATCTGTATGTACCACACTTCTGACCGCCGCCGGACGATGGCGCGGATGCTGGCCGCCTTGCCGGATATGGACACGGAAATGCGGCGGCTGGCAAACGGTACCATTGCAAAGTTGGAGCGTATGACCGATGCTGACTTTGACGGACAGAGGTTTGATTTTACGGGTGAATAATACCGTCAGCTTGACAATGACGCATTATTTTTAATCAAAGTAATGTGTCATTGTCAAAACGAAAATAGCCGGACACGGTGGCCTTGTGGCTGCTGTGTCCGGCTGTTTTTCTGTCAATCACTTTCTGATAAAGCGAATGATATTCCCGTGTACCGAAATGTATTTTTCTTTTTCCAATGTTTTTATATCGTTGTCAAAACTCGCCGTTACGCCTTGAATTACGCCGGGCTGCTCAGGCGGGAGGTATCGTTGCTTTAATTCTTCATAAGAAATTTCCCCTGCCGCTGAAATAAGGGCTAAAAGTCCCAGATTATAGGGTTCAGTCATTTTCATATTAAATCCTCCAAATCTTATTATTTTTCTTTCTTTTCGGCAGACTGCTCCGGCAGTTCGGCGGCATCTTCTACAATGTCGGTCACAAGCTGCTGGAAGTCAAACGCATTCTTTTCTGTAATAACGGGCTTGCCAGTTTCTGCTTCAAGAGCCTGCCGTGCAATACCGGCTACCTTGCCGCCGCGTTTAGCAACCTGCTTGTTTTCTTCAAAGGTCTGCGGCTTTGCAGTCTTGGAAATATCCGTGGTAGATGCTTCCGCCAGCATGGTCAGCACAAGTTCCAAATCGGTCATGTTGTCCCGGAGATTTTCTTTTGTCAGACCTTTCAGCCGCTTGTACTGCCCCGTGGTCATGCCGGACCATGCGCGGGAGATTTCATCGGTCAGGATAGCATACTCCTTGCCCTTTTGTACTCCGCGCTTCTTCCATTCATCCGTCAGTTCGTTTCGGATACGGATTGCCAAAAGCCGCTGGTGAATCCATTCTTCGGAGTAGCCTTTCTTCAAATAGGTATCAAGCGCACGGTCAATGGCCTGCTCCGGGTCGATTGTTTCCTCGATGCGTTCTTTGCCTACCATTGCCAGCCATGCCTTAAACGGTTCAGCTTTCGGAGATGGGATTGACTGGATGATGCGCAGGAGCTGTTCGGTGTTAGCAACATCCGTTTTGCGCTTTTTGCCGTCAGGAGCGGTCATTTTCAAACCATTACAATTTGTAATGGTTTCATTTCCTTCGTCTTTAAGACGCTTTTTTAGAACGCGCCAATAGTTCTGTGGGTCTGCGCTGTCAGTCAGAACAGCAATCACATCAACGATGGCAAAATACCATTCTTCCTTTTCTGCATCCCATGCAGTGCGGATTTTCTGATCTTCAAAAAGCTGGATAGAGCTGTTATCGTTCACTTCTGCCATAGAGGGTTCCTCGCTTTCGTTGTCTAAGTCTATTTTACATGATTTCGGGCGGAAACGCCACCCGGTCTAAGCGTTTGGAATTCAAAAATCCGAACAATATTTTGTGCAGATTTACCGTTCCTGCATCTGCTCCTTTCCCGGTGCTATCCGCAGAATGCCGTCCACATTCTGCTTTATGATGCCATACTCCTGCATCTGGCGTTTGATTTCGGCGTACTGCTGTTGCAGTTGCTTTTTCTGCTCGGCCAGTTGCTTATACTCGTTTTTCAGGGCGTAGAGGTCGGGTAGCTTTTGAAAGCCCTGCTCTTTTAGAGCTTTCGCCGCTGCTTCATAGAGAATCAAGGTTCCTTCATGTTTACGTCGGAACTGCTTTTTGTCAGCAGCCCACTGATACTCCTGCAACAGTGGGTGCAGTTCCTTACAGGTGGTAACATCCTTTATCAGCACGGCCATTTCTGCAAGTCGGCGCTCTGCTGCTTTCAATGCGGCGGCAGCTTCGGTGCTGGCAGCGGTGATCTCGGCCACCCGGCTTTCCAAATCCGGGTAGCTTTCGATTTCATGCTCGGTCAGGAAGTTCAGCGTCCGGGCAGCCTGTTTCAAGTTGTGGAGCTTTGCCCACTTCTCATACCCTGCAGACTGCTGGGCCTTGATGCTGTTTTCCAAATCAATCCGCAGAGAAATTTTGCGGGTTTCTTTGGGCTTTCGCTCCACGAACCGCCCTTTGATGCGCTCGGTGATAGCTTCCTCGGTGTAGGTTTCACCCAGCGTTTTGCAGCGGGTGAACCGTTCCTGTCCGGGCGCGCGGAACGAAACATACTTGCCCCGCTTGACCTCGTAGCTTTGCTCCTGCAGGAGCCGCAGAAAATCGTCAAAATCCTTGGCCTGCAGGATGACTGCATCTATGGCAGCTTTCAGCTTCGCCTTCCAGCTTGTGCCCTTGCGGTGTGCGTCCCACTCGGCATAACTCTTGCCCCGGTCTTGACCGGGCATTACCACGGATAGGTTATGTTCCTTGCACAGCCGGTCACTGGTGCGCCGGATGTAGGAATAGCTCTGTCGGTTGGAAACATACTTTCGCTGGTTCACCATGTCCACGGCACAAAAGATAATGTGGTTGTGGACGTGCCCTTTGTCAATGTGGGTGGTCAACACATACGGGTATTTGCCTTGCAGGACTTCATCTGTAAGTTGCCGACCAATCTTGTGGGCCTGCTCCGGCGTGGTTTCGCCCGGCGCAAAAGACTGTATCAGGTGGTGG
>OJRL01001088.1_pt1 | contig 11870 bp, 8 predicted proteins | sample 1599191 | NCBI WGS metagenome assembly OJRL01 (sample SAMN03922537, study PRJEB24848) | human gut metagenome | isolation source: stool sample | host: Homo sapiens | place: Germany | collected 2010-05
GTATATACCTGAAGTCGAATACATCACACCAATCGTATAACTAATATCGATTTCTTTGGGGGAATTAAACTTTGGAGAATACATCCTCGCATATTGTTGACTCCGATAAGTATATAAAATCTGTTGTCCCCAATCAGTTTCATATTTAGTATCACCTATCACAGTCCAAGCAGACACATCACTATTTGTCCGAAGATCTTGTCTAAAAGGTATCCCCGTCACCTCGCAATCCACGGACGCAGAAACACTACCTCCATCAAATAAAGCTATAGCCGTCAGTGTATGCTTTTGCCATGCCAAATTACTGAATGTAGGAGATTCCTCCGTAGAACTCTGTCCGCTATCCGTTGTATAAGTTATAGCGACAGGCAGACTCGCATACTTTTCATTGTTCAAAATCGCAGAAGATATTTTCACGGTAGAAACTATATCGAAAATACCAGAGCCATCCTTGCTATTCGCTGCAGCGGCCCCTTGGCTTTTATAAACGGAGTAACTTGTATTAGCGGATACCTCCATCCCAAATGTCGGTACCAAAGCGAGATGGACAGGTTTCATTTCCGTTTTGTCCTCGGTTATCACTTCCTTATTGATCGTATAGCTGTATTTTAATGTATAATCTCCTTGCGGAAGATAAGGCCAATTGTTCTCCACTTGCATTTCACCACCCTTGAAATCGGTGGCCGTATAACTGCGTACCACCTCACCAGCCGCATTCTCCAGCGTCGCTTTCCATTCCGAGATCAATTCGGTAGGCACCCCTGATAGATCTCCACAAGTAAGTGATGCCTTCGTTCCGTCCAAATAGTCACCAGTATGGATAAGCTCGAACTTAGTATCCAATCCAAACGAGAACACTGGAATATCCGGCGTTACATTCAAGGTATACTCCATGGCGGCAGGCAAGGTCGTTTGCGTGAATAGAGGATAGGAGACCTCCTGATTCTGATTCGTATAGTTCGTACCCGCCAAGTGAACCGATGCGTTCGTGCCCGCCAAGAGATAAACCGTAGGGAATGTATTGTCGGTATTGAGCAAAATCTGCTTTTGCGTCTGCCCGACCTCGACATCCAAATGATAAGATTTATAATGAGCCGCCAAATCCTCCGCTATCACAGGATAAACAGCGGAATAACCCCATTTCGCCGAAATGGAAGCGTAGTGGTCTCGCCGGGAATGATCGATACCGTGGTAGAACCCGTAAAATAATTCGGCAAGGTAGTCGTTATCAGCTCCTGATGATTACCAGCGTATGCCTCTACCGTATAATTGCCCGTTTCCAAGGGGATCCCCTCTTTTGGTATTTCCGAGACAAGCTTGTCAAATACCACTTCTCCCGCCGCGTTGGTTATCTTCACGGAGAAATCCTCCGCATTCGGCAGATTTTCCAGTTCAGTCTTCGCGGTAGCGGTTTCGTCCGCTTTTGTCTGCGTGGCGGAAGAGACCTCAGCCGTTACGGAAGCGATCTCCAAGCGCAACCTTCCCTCCCCTTTCGGAGCAGAAAGCTCCTCGCCCACACAAGCGGAGAGTGTTGCGAGCAGGGCAAAGAAGGGTAAATATATGTACAAGTGAATATGTCTCATTGCTTTCATCCTATCGTTTGTTTTCCTTATTGTTAGTCGTAAATCAATTCACATTCATCCAGCCAAAGTTTGCTACCCTCGCCGCCCGTGAAGTAATCGCCATACTTGCTAGCAGAAGCGACTACCACGATGTATTTAGGCGTACGGTTCGTGTAGCGGTAATCCAGCACGATATCCGCTTGCGTCCACGAGGAGACAGACTCGCCCTTCGTCAGCTCGCCGTAAGCGATCACCTTCGGATCCGAAGGGTCAAAGAGCTGACGTTCGGAAGGCCGGGTACGGATCTCCAGCGGGGCGTCCCAGTCAGTCAAGGCGATATAAACCTGGCACGAGTCCGGGCGACCTACCAAATATTTGAAATCATCGTCGCCCGACTTGTTGATCGGAACGCAATTGTATTTATAATGGATCCGCAATTTCGAGGGGAAGCTCGTGAAGGGACGGCCGAATTGCAACACACCGTTCGTCCCGTCCGTCCGCACGTAAGTACCCGTAAAGATGTTGCCGGCAGCAAACTTCAAGACGATATATTTCGACTCCAGCGAGGCAGCTTGCCCACTTCCCGTGCTCGTCTCGGTAGTAGGCGTGGAGTTGCTGTTACCCACGGTGGTAGCCCCTTTGTTTCCCGTATCCCAGAAGGAGGTTCCTCCCTCCGCCCAAGGCTGCCAAAGCGTATTCTTGCCCGCAGGCACGGAACTCCAGTCATCGAAGCCTCCGTTCGTCAAGGGTATTGCCTCCGCCGTGGTAAAAGATTGCTCCTCTCCCGCTGTTCCATCTACCGATACCCGGTATTGGTAGGCAGTGGCTGCCTTAAGCCCTGTCAGCGAGGCCGTAAAAGAGGTACCGGACACCTTCACCGCCGAAGCTGCCAACGTGCTCCAAGCTGCGTCAGCCTGTCGCTTATACTTCACGACCGGTGTCTTCCCGCTCTGGATCTTCCCGGAAAGCGTAGCACGGGTTACCATCGCGAAAGCCTCCACCCCTCCCGCATTACTCTCCTTATGATACACGAAGACATTCCATTTCGACATCGTCTCCTCCCAGTTATACCCCACATAGAACTGCCGGGAACCTTTCGAATAATCTCTCTCCGCCGGATCGGTAGGATCCGGTTCCACACGCCCGAACTCCCCGCCCAGCGTCATGCTGTTCACTTGCAGGTCGCTCAATGATTGATCCGGAGAGACATAGATAACCACGTTACGGTTCACCGGATCGATCACGGCATCCGCCACTTGCCCCGTCACGTCCACTTCTCGTTTGATCAATTGCGTCACCGACACCTTCCAAACATATTCCTGATACGTTTTCACCGTAAAGGAAACCGGCTTGGTAAAATCCACCCGCGTATTCGCTTCGGAAGAGACACTGTCCAAAGAGGCGAAACCCGTTGTCGGGAAACGGCGTATATCCGCACACGCAGCCGAATCGGCCATCAAGGTAGCTCCCTCTGTCACTTTCAAGGATTTTATCTTCAAACGGGAGAGATCCACCGAGTCGTTCACGAATAGGGTCACCGTGCGGGCCTTCGCATCGATCGTAGCCTCCACGCTCTGTCCTTCCTCACCGGCACGCTGCCCTTCCACCGTCATCGAAAGGATGGCTCCCTCCAACAACGGATAAGGGATATCATCTTCAATCACGCAAGCGGTCAATGATAACAGACATATTATATAACAGATTATATTTCGATTCCTCATCTTCATTCCTTACAGATAAAACGTCATACCAATATTGATCGAGAAGAGATTGATCTTGAAATTTCCGGAAGAGACCCGCTGCCGTCCCTCCTCTACTTTGTTTGTTTCTTGATCGATCCACTTGAAGTCGAAGCCCATCACACCAACCGACACCTCTACCGCCGACCAATCCGTGATAAACGCCGTCATACCCGGGGCGAAACCGATCTGCATATTCTGTACTGTCTGATACGAGCCGTCATACTCCGCACCGGAACCGGTAGAGTTCTTTCCCGTGCCATACCCATACGTCAACCGAGCCTCATTGAAAAGACCGAAGATCTTGCTCTTACCGATCGGCATATACGTCCGGATAAAGCAAGAGGCCTCATATTTATGCTCCAGATAATACAAATTCTTTAAACTGATATTGAAATCCTCGCCCAAGTTCAAGTCGAAATTACCCAGATCCAAGTAATTCCGCTTATAGGCGAAGCGTGCGCCCATAGAGATATTATCGCGAAAGAAATAACCGAAATAAGGGCTTACGCTAAAGTCGTATCCCTTCCCCTCGATATCCTTGAGGACGAGGAAATTCAAGTTACTCTCGTTATGCTCCGAATAACATACCGTACCACCAGCCATCCATGTTCCTTTAGGAATAAAGACTGTCTTCTGTATCTCGCGGTCGATACGTTGCATACGCCGTTGAGCCTGTGCCTCACCGACACCACCCAACAACAAAAAAAACACACCCAATAGGGGAACTATCAAAGTCTTATACATTATTCACCTTCTATTTAAATTCAAATATCTCCGGACGAACCTCGCTGACCTTCCACACGCCTAATTCCCCGAGCCTAAGAGCTTGGGGGAATCACCGTAAATGAGTTCGAGATCATCAAGGTGCAGCTTGCTACCATTTCCCCCCGTAAAATAATCGCCATACTTGCTCGAAGAGAAGACGATGATGATATGGGAAGGTTTCTCTACCAAGTTGCGATAGGTCAGGTCGATTGTGAACTGCTTCCACTCAGAAGAGGCGACGCACTCTGCGTCAGGCAACGCACCATAGGCGATCACGTCGAAGCCGCTAGCATCAGGTTTCCCGCTCTTCAAGATAGAGGCGAAATCCTTGGAAGTCTTTGCCATTTCCGTGTTGTTCAATTGATACGTGCCGTTCGTCAAAACGATATAAGCAGACCAAAGGTCTGGATTTCCTTCTTTAACAGTGTTTGCGGGTTGATCTCCACCTACATGATCTATTGCTTTTGGAGCATATTGGAACCAGCCGGTCAATTGGGTTGGACGGGTGGTGAAGGGACGACCGAAGTCGATCATAGCACCTTCTGTTCCTACAGTTTTAACATAAGAACCAGTATAAAGGCTGGCAGCAGCAAATTTAGTTACAATGACTGCGTTTACAAATATAGATTCCAACTTAGCGGATTTTCCATTCGCTGTATGCACAATATCAGTGACACCTTGGGTCGGATTTTTGTTTACCATTGCACCCGCACCCGTAGTTGTTCCGGGGTTACTGGAATCCCAAAAATATTTTCCCGCATCAAAATCCGCCTTAGAGATAGCATCCCAAGTCTTGCCATCTTGATACCAGTCATCCAACTTCCCGTTTGGCAAAGCAAGTTGCACTTCTGTCGTAAAAGAAGACTCGGAGCTACTCACCTCCTCGTTGCCATTCTTATAGACCAAACGATACATATATTTCTTCTCCGGAGTTAACCCTTTCAAGATCGTAGAGTGATTGCCTTTGGCATCGGTGGCAATATCCGCCGTCACCCTGTCCAAATCGCCGAACTTTCCTCCCGGTACTCAAACGTCAAGAAAGAGGCCGCAATCGGGTTTCCTTTGACATCCTTGGCATTGCCCTCCAAACAAGCAAACGAACTCCATGCGCTTGCAGTCTTCACGTTCACAACGGCCGAAGGATCGGTAGACACCTTAAAATCAAAATCATACACACGTTCCGAACCATCCGCATTCACAGTGATAGAGCCTTGACCCTGTTCCTTTACCTTATAAGTCAATTTATAATAGTCACGCGCCTTGACCCCCTCGATCTTCTCCTGATGCTTAAACCTCACGTTTTGTTTATTAAGAACTCTGAGATCCGCAGTCAGGTCTCCTACCGGGAAGTAATAATCTCCTTCATCCGTCCCCATCTGATACGAATGAGGATCAACCCCCGCCAAGACAGACTTCACAGTCACCGCCGCACTAGCGAACGAACGAGAGAAACTCTCATCAAAAGCGACTGTCACCTTGACATTCGCCAAGGTACAAGTCAGTTCCACCGTACTTTTCTTGCCCGCAACAATCATCACCTCCTTCGATCCAGCGTAATAAGGCTTAGCACAAGAGGCCAAGCCATCAAACCCGTTCGAGGAAGCCTTTACCATATAAGTGCCGGCTTTCAAGCGAAACTCCTCATTTTCCCAATCCACCGTACTAACCACAACATTATCCTCTTCGTCAAGAATCTGCACGAGTAATTTCTTGGGATCATAATCCGCAGCCGGCCCATCCGCTTTTGTCTGGATAGAAGCACTCGCCCCGATCTTCAAGCTCAGATACCCCATATCATCGCTTTCGCTTACATACTCCTCGCCTTGGCAAGAGCCCAAAGCCAAAAGAACGCTAAAGAAGAACACACAATTAATAATGAATGAATGCTTCATGATCTATTCCTCCTTATTCGTTACGGTTATCTTCAATGTCACACTCTTCTCATTACCGAGGGCATCAACCGCTCTCAAAGTAAAAGCGTGTGTACCCACATTCGCTCTTAACAGTTTTAAAAGATCTAGATTCAAATCGAAGGAATACTCTTTGTCTTTTTTTTCAGGCAAGGTAAAGAGCTTTCCTAACTGCTGCTCTCTCGCATAATCGCCCGTCAAATCAAGAGGTTCTGTTGTTAATCCCATTGTATTTAATGCAGCCGCAAAGTCTTCACTATCCGTTGTCGCTAACACATACATATTTTGCACCCCATTCTTGAATGCCATATTCAACACAACGTCCGTAGGTAACCCCCCAATCGACTCATCGTCCATCGCTGCACATTTTATATGTACACCATCCGTTAAATAACTATTACCATTCGGTTCCGAGATAATAATCGTCCCCTCCCCCGGTTCCGGATTCTCCGGATCAGTAGGCTTGTCCGGCTCCGTAGGCTTATCCCCAACCGGTATCTCCACCGCTTCCAGCTCATCCTCGAAAATGATCTCCACCTTCACGTCAAACCCGGTAATATTCCCGGATGCGTTCTCAACCACGCCCAGATTAAACACCAAGGCATCCCCACCGGTAAAGAAATTCGAACCGTCATCGTAACCCTCCACGGCATTTTTTCTCGAATACGTCCGCGATTGAGACTTAACTGTTTCGCCAGTCATTAAAGTAGCGTTGAAATTCACGGTCACCGTCTCCACACCTTCCTCGAAATACCAATAAACAGGAGCAGGATTCGTCCCATCTTTCTCCGTAAACGGCAACGCCGTCTCCGATCCATCATCCACCGTGATTGTCCACGTTTTGAAGTTCGCAAGGAAATCAGCGTTATACACCACCTGCATCCGGCTGTTCTCCCGCTTGCAGGTCACGGTCTCTTGAAACGTTTTATTCGCCTCTACCTTAAGAGCCTTCTCCGTCCCGTAATAAGGAACGCTCATTTTCTTCTTCAACTCACCGGGAGTATGCGCCCTTATGCTATAGTCACCCACAGGCAAGGTAATCGACTCGGGCAAGTCTTCCCCCACGACATAATTGCGGATCTCTTCCTTGTTATCCTCATCCGTGCCATACACCCGGACAAGGAACCCATTCGTGCTTACGTCCGCACCCGTATCCTCCCCGGCTTTCGTCTGCATGGCTACCGGTGCCTTGGCCAATACGCTCAACTCCAATACACCCGTATCCTTAACACTTTTATTTCCCTTGATCTCCTCCCGCATCTCGCAAGAGGCCAGCCCTACGAGAGCGAGGGCCGCAAAAATTATGATATTATGCTTTCTCATGACTTACTATCCTCATTTTCTATTGCGTTAATCCATTCGGTGGGAATCTCGATTGGTATCTCATGATCCACCGTTGTCTCATCAATCTTGATTTGGATACCCAGCTGTCCGAAAGAAGAAGAGTAATTTGGAGCCACGCTTAACGTCCACGATTTATTACGAGATAATTTATAGGTTTTCACGACCGTTCCCTCTTTCGCATCACCGGCCGGTTCATATTCCTTCTTAGCAGTCAGGTGGATTGTAGCGGTCACGGTCTCACCACCGGACGGCAACCATAAGTACCAAGGGTCAGTATCCACCTTTTCCCAACGGACAGTAGCCGAACTCGTCTTATATTCCACATAATAATCTTCGAAATAGTCGGCCATCTTCCCGTCGAACGCCGTTTTCACCTTTCCGCAAACCGGCATGCAAGTGAAACTAACCGAAGTATCCCCGCCTTCCACGTTAACAATGCTGGAACCTTCCACATAAAATCCGTCACGGGAAGATTTGGTATCCGCAGTAACCCCTCCCCCTTTGTAAAAAGCCTTCACAAGATACGAACCATTATCCAATGTGACAGATTCCGGATTAGCCGAATAAGTAAATTCCTTTTTCACGTTATCATCCATGTCCAAGATCTGCACCGTATATTGATTCAGATTCTTATACACAGCCTCATCTACTGCCTTTGTCTTACTATTGGAGGAAAAACCGGCATCAGCCACCAAGTCGAGCGTGATCGTCCCCGTCCCTTTCGCCACGGGCACTCCACCCAGTTCCTCCTGTTGGCAAGAGGCCAGCGACAAGCATCCGCCCAGCAGACAAGCCATCCCCCAACTCATAAATCTCATTTTTCTCATATTAATATCTTTAATATACTCACTCCTCAACAATAAGGATATTCAAACCCAAATTCAACTGCAAAAGAACAACATCCCAACAACACGCACAAGGTCTGTTTATATGATTACCTATTCTCTTTTTTAGATTTCGCTTCTCACTCCCACACATACAGAAGTGTTTAAGAAAACAATTATGTCCGATTTTTGTAAGCCTCTGTTCTCTTTTTCAAATAGCACAAAGCAACAAGCCATCGCCTTGACCGTGGAAGAAAGATCGTTACAAAATGACAATTTGTAATCTTAACTCCCGAAGAATCGATTATTCCGGGTAAAAGTACGTGCCGTTCCCAAATTTTCAAGAAAAAAACCACAATCCACTGTTTAATAGTTCTATATCCCAAAACGGCCTTTTATTCTAGCGAAAACAATTCATGCTAATTCATATTCGAAGCGTAAAAAAGGGAGATCCGGGGGCAAGAATCGGGTTATACCAGTATACGAATGCCCATTCGCGACTACTCACGATCCAGTTCTCGACTACTTACGATGCCCAACGGCAGTATCGGCGTTGCCCAACGACACCTATCGTGCGTACTTTCACCGCCTAAAAGGTATCCAAAACACGGTTTTCTCACAAAAAAGGCCGATTATTACCTGTGTACTCCCGCTATTTTTGGAAGCCTAGAAAACAGTCTTGTCACGATATGCGGAACCTTTTGATCAAAACGTCACAAAAGAAAGAATTCCGATAACAAATACGCTTCTCGGAAAAAAGCGGTGCCCAATCCTATCAAGTACAAGAAATATTCCGCAAAAAGAAACGGTAAGTCTTTGAAAATATCTACTTTTGCCAAGTATTCATGCTTAAGGAATGATAAGAGAGACATGGAAAAAGACATCCCTAAAATAGACCTGCCCCAAGATTGGGTCATCGGGAAGCTCACGGCCGGAGATATTGGATTGCTGAACCTCTACGCCAATTATCCCTGCCGGCTAAAAGCGGGGATCTTCGTGTTCTGCCTGAGTGGAGAGGTGGAGGCCTCCATCAACCTGACGCAGTTCAAGGTTGAACCGGGAAGTTTTATCTCGATCTTGCCAGGCAGTATTTTCCAGATTCATAAGATAGGCGGAGACCTGCAAATCTATTTCATAGGATTCTCGTCCGATTTCCTCGAAAAGGCAAACGCAAGTAAATCGGTCATAGATATGCACTATATCGTGAAAGAAAATCCGATCTACAAACCGAAAGAAAAAGCCCTGCCCCTGTTGAAAGATTATTTCGAGTTGCTGATCAAGACTTACGAGCTGTGTGGTTCCCAACTGAGCAGGAGTGTTATCAATCACCTGTTTACCGGCATCTTGATGGGGGTAAGCACCATGTATAAAGATCAAACGGCAGATAAACAAAATCTCTCCAAAGCAGAGCAAACCAGCAAGAATTTCACTCAATTAGTAATGCAAAACTACACCATGCAACGATCCGTTGCATGGTATGCCAAGCGGCTTGGCATCACACAAGCGCATCTAAGCAGCATTATCAAACAAACCACCGGAAAAACTTGCGTGGAGATCATCACCTCCATGGTAATAATGGACGCAAAGGCTCAGCTGAAATCAACAAACCTTTCCATACACGACATAGCCTATGCGCTTAATTTCACGAATATGTCTTTTTTCGGGAAATACTTCAAGCGCCACGTGGGTATGAGCCCGCAGGAATATCGGAATAGTTAAGTTGATACTCACATCCCCCAATTCTCCCGATCCAAGCTCCTGTACTGAATCGCCTCCGCCAGATGCCGCACCTCGATCCGCTCGGAAGCGTCCAAGTCCGCTATCGTGCGGGAGACTTTCAGGATACGGTCATAGGCACGGGCGGAGAGGCAGAGACGTTGCATGGCGGTTTTGAGGATGGAGAGGCCGGAAGCGTCGGGAACGGCGTACTGATGGAGTAGCTTGGAGTTCATCTGGGCATTGCAATAGATGCCGTCGTAAGCGGCAAAGCGCTTTTCCTGAATCGCACGGGCCTTGATCACACGTTCACGGATGGCGATACTTGGTTCCGAAGGTTGTTGTTCGGAGATCTTCTCGAAAGGGACAGGGACGATTTCTATCTGGATATCGATACGATCGAGTAACGGGCCGGAAATGCGGTTCATATATTTCTGGACGGCTCCGGGAGAACAGAGGCAAGGACGGTCCGGATGGTTGTAGTAGCCGCAGGGACAAGGATTCATGGAGGCCACAAGCATAAAGCCGGCCGGATATTCCACCGTGAAACGGGCACGGGAGATATTGATCACTCGATCTTCCAATGGCTGCCGCATGACTTCCAAGACACTCCTGTTAAATTCCGGCAACTCATCCAAAAAAAGGACACCATTATGAGCCAAGCTGATCTCTCCCGGCTGCGGGAAAGTGCCCCCTCCTACCATGGCGACATTAGAGATCGTATGATGGGGAGAGCGGAAAGGACGTTGTACCATCAAGGAGGTGCCACCTCCTATCTTACCGGCTACGGAATGGATTTTAGTTGTTTCCAAGGACTCATGCAAGGTAAAGGGAGGCAAGATCGTAGGGAGACGTTTCGCCAACATGGACTTGCCACTTCCGGGAGGACCTACCATGATCAGATTATGTCCGCCGGCGGCGGCCACCTCCATCGCACGCTTCACATTCTCTTGTCCCCGGACATCAGAGAAATCGCAATCAAACAATTGCTGGCGGTCGTAAAACTCCTTACGGGTATCAATGACCGTAGGCCGCAATGTAGGTTTCCCCTCCATAAACTCCAGCACCTCTTTGATATTCGAAGCTCCATACACTTCCAGATCGTTCACCACCGCAGCCTCACAAGCGTTTTGCTTGGGTAAGATAAAGCCCTTAAAGCCTTCTTCCCTAGCCTTGATAGCGATAGGCAATGCCCCTTTTATCGGTTGGAGGCTCCCATCCATAGAAAGCTCGCCCATCAATACGAATTTGGATAAGTTGGATGAATCTATCTGCTCTGCCGCCGCCAGAATACCGATCGCCAAAGGCAGATCATAAGAAGACCCTTCCTTACGGATATCTGCGGGGGCCATATTAATAACGATACGATTGCGGGGGAATTTATAACCACATACTTGAAGAGCCGAGATAATGCGTTCATGGCTCTCACGAACGGCCACGTCCGGAAGACCGACTAAAAAGAATTGGATACCTTTGGAACAGTTCACTTCTACGGTAACGACCGTAGCGGAAATCCCCTGCACGGCAGCGGCATAAGATTTTACTAACATAGTTAAGAATTTTGAGTTACTAATTACAAATTAAAACCGGAACCTCCTGTTTTCAATCGCTCAGTCTTCGAACAAGTTCTCCAGTGTTTGCTTGATCTCGATTCCATTCTCTGTTTTCATCAAGATCTTATGATCCTCATCTATCAAGAAACAGCGTGGCAATACGCTTACGTTATACAGATCTATCAACATAGCCGCTTGTCCGGCCGAATCTGTTACCAGATTCCACGCTATACTATCCTTCTTCAGTACATCCCGGACATTATCCGGATTATCGTCCAAGCTAACCAAAAGAATATCCAACTGATCTTTCGGATATTTCATCGCTACCTTATCCAGATATAGATCCTCTGTCTGGCACATATCACACCAAGGAGCGGTAAACGTCAGCAATAAATATTTCTGCGGGAAAGAATCCAAACTTACCGTATTCCCATAAATATTCCTTACGGAGAAA
>OJRL01001097.1_pt1 | contig 11776 bp, 10 predicted proteins | sample 1599191 | NCBI WGS metagenome assembly OJRL01 (sample SAMN03922537, study PRJEB24848) | human gut metagenome | isolation source: stool sample | host: Homo sapiens | place: Germany | collected 2010-05
CTTCATAAAAAATGCACTCCAAAAGTTTTGTGTCCAACTTTTGGGGTGCACTTCACTTAGCTAGGGGATTTTCTTTGTCAGTCCAGCATCAAACTCATATAAGCCGTCCTCCCTTGGTACCCCATCAACTGTCGTGTTAGCGTTTGGTTATCCATTTGTTCCAAGTCTTTTTTGGAGACGGGGCTTTCGTGTTGTTTGGATAGCCAAAGGTGGATCATGCGTTTCGTGTCGATGATGCGGGCCATACCCATAGGTAAGGTACCCGGAGGGGTGGGAGGGGTATTGACCGTCGCTTGCGATATGTTGTTTTGCAGGGTAAGCTCTTGCAATAGTAATTCCTTGATCTCTTCCGAGTCGTAAAGAAGTTCCTTGATAAAAAGCTTTTTGTCGGACGGCGCTGTACCCGCCTCAAGAGGCAGTGCGAAAGCCATGCCAACCACCTTCTCGTTCTCGTCCAAGGCTGTGTACATTCCTCCGTTATCTAATTGCAGATCCCGGAGTATTGTGATGAAATCATCCTGCGAGTGCAAGATACAGGAAGGGCGTTCACGTAATTTGCGGTTGAAATAAGCGAACAATTCGTCGGTTGTCGGTACCTCCGGTTGGATAACCGTTATCTTCGGGAGTTGAACCGGCGTATTCGGGCGGATATATGTCTCTACGGAATAATCGAATGCCTCGGTATAACCCTGTTCCCTATAATAGTCGAATAACCAAGGATCGGCAGGGATTAAGGCGGAGATAGCGATCTCACGCCGTTCCATTTCCTCGAATGTCTCTTGCAAGAGTTGTCGCATAAGCCCTTGCCCTCTTTCTTCCGGAGTCGTGCACGCCCCAGAGATATAGCCTACCGAGATCTCGGTACCCAAATAAGTCATCGTATAAGGAACTATCTGCAAGGCAGATACTATTTTACCGTCCTTCTCGATGGTCATTGCGTTCTCGTCCTTGTAAACACGATCAAAATAAAGGCTGATAAATGCCTCGGAATCCCCGAAGCAGGTACGCCATAAGTTTACGATTTGTTGTTTCTTGTCCATAATTTATTTAGTTTGCGTAAGTTGCTTTTTTATTGCGGCACTCTTCTCTAATAGTATGGTAGGCTGATAAGAAAGCTTCGCTTGGCGCAACCCCGGTATGCCGAGATCCTCCTCCCGGTTCACGTAAGTATACTGTTCCGGAAGGTGAGAAGCGAACTCTTGGTTAATCACCGTATAGGCACCGTCGAAATTCACGTCCGCTTTCTCCACGTGAACCCCGAATGTATTATGGTTGATGAGGGCCCCGAAAGAGAAAGCGATAATCTCGTTATCCACCCGGAGAGCGCCACCGATCAGGCCTAGGCTGTCAAAATGATGCAAGGCATAGGTAAGGGAGCGACGTTCGTCATTAAGCTCTTCCTCGTCATTATCTCCATTGTTCGCCTTATACCATTTACATTCCAGTTTCAGGCATTGGGGGACGATATCCGGCGTGATAGGGACATACTCGTACGAATATTGTTTCTTGAAATTATTGATATGATTACGTTTGGATTGGTATTTCTTACCCCGTAAGGTTGCTAAATCCTCCCGTAAATAAATGTAATCGAAATAATCCCGTTCTGGGATATAAAAAAAACTTCCGGGAAGTGCGCCTTCCAGTTGCTCCTTGGCGTCGGGGGTGATACCCAGCATGCAGAGCGGATGTCCATATTTTAAGGAATCCTCTTCCAGCAAACGAACGGCACCCGCTAAATCTCCATCCCCGACAGGCATCATATAGGCGAAACGGCTCTTGTCCTCGATCATAAAACGGATTAATAAATAGCCATCCACGATAGCGAATTCACTGTCATATAAGAAACGCCAACTGCACATGTTCGCGAATGAGAAATCACAATTGCGATAATCGCTGGGAAATGTAAATGAGGTTATGATCTCTTTGTCTTCTAACCTAATCGGTTTAAACGGTATATCCATAAATTTTCTTGTACTGTTTTACAAACTGCAAATATAAAACTAAAATGCGTGTGCGAATGTTTAGAATGGGAATAATAAAGGTAATATAAATACCATAGCGATTCCCATCACGATTTGTAAAGGCAACCCCACCTTTACATAGTCCATAAATGTATATTTTCCGGCGGACATAACGAGTGCGTTGGGTGGCGTAGAGAAGGATGAGGCGAAGCATATTGTCCGTTATTTTGTTGTTTCGGGAAAAATGGCTAAACTTATAGGTTGAACAGCCATTTTGTAAAATAGGGGCTGGAGCTATTTTTGCGATATGAAATTCGCAACAATTAGGTTAAAACGAATGTTATTTTAATGTCTAACGAAAAGAAGATAAATCAGAGATGAAAAAGTACGACGCGATTATTATTGGTTTTGGGAAAGGTGGAAAAACCTTGGCGGCGGATTTGGCCAACCATGGATGGAATGTAGCTGTGGTGGAGCGTTCGACGGGTATGTACGGAGGTACTTGTATCAATATCGGCTGTATACCGACGAAAGCGCTTGTACATTACGCTCAAGTGACAGGGTATCGCAGACCTTCTACCTTCGAGCAATATGCGGAGGAGTTTAAGCAGGCTATCCTCGCCAAGGAGAAACTGACCTCTTTGCTTCGTGAGAAGAATTTCAAGAATCTGGATGATCGGGAGACCGTAACGGTCTATACCGGAGAGGCTTCTTTTCGTTCCCCTTATGAGATTGTCGTGAAAACGGATACGGACTCTTTCTTGCTGGAAGGCGAGAAGATATTCATCAATACCGGAGCCACGACGATTATTCCTACGATAAGCGGTATCGAGGATAATCCTTACGTATATACAAGTACTTCCATTATGGAACTGGAGAAACTGCCACGGCATCTGGTTATTGTCGGAGGCGGATATATCGGGCTGGAATTCGCTTCCATGTTCGCCGGTTTTGGGTCGAAGGTAACGATCTTGGAGGCAGGGGAGGTGTTCATCCCTCGTGAGGACCGGGACATCGCCGATTCGGTGAAGTCCACGCTAGAGAAAAAAGGGATCACCATTCATTTGAACACAGTTGTGCAGACGATTGAGCAGGATGTTGAGCGGGCTGCGGTGATCTGCCGTAACGCTATCTCGGGAGATACCTTGCGACTGGAAGCCGAGGCGGTGCTTTTGGCTACCGGCCGTAAACCGAATACGGAAAGCCTAAATCTGCAGGCCGCCGGAATACAGACGACTAATCGTGGCGCTATCGAGGTGGATAGTAAGTTGCGTACCAATATCCCTAATATCTGGGCGATCGGGGATGTACATGGAGGATTACAATTCACCTATCTGTCTTTGGATGATTACCGTATTATCCGGGAAGAGCTGTTTGGTAATGGTTTCCGGAGCTTGGACGATCGGGAAGCAGTGGCTTATTCCGTATTCATCGATCCTCCGTTGGCCCATGTCGGGTTGAACGAGACGCAAGCCCGTAAGATGGAGAAAAATATAAAGGTGGCCAGCCTGCCTGCCGCCGCTATGCCTCGTACCCGTACCATCGAGCAGACGGATGGCTTGCTGAAAGCCGTGGTAGATGCGGATAACGGGAAGATCCTAGGATGTACCTTATTCTGCGCCGAGTCCAGCGAAGTCATAAATACGGTTAGCTTGGCGATGCGTCTCGGGCAAGATTACACATTCCTTCGGGATTCGATATTCACCCATCCGTCGATGAGTGAGGCTTTAAATGATCTATTTGGATTAATAAAATAAAAACATAAATATGAAAACATCAAATATTGGATTAATCGGCTTGGCTGTGATGGGCGAGAACCTTGCGTTGAATATGGAAAGTAAGGGGTTCGCCGTATCCGTTTATAATCGTACAGCGCCGGGAGAGGAAGGCGTGGTAGACCGCTTCATGAGCGGTCGTGGAAAAGGAAAGAATTTTATAGGAACCCATACGATACAGGAATTTGTCGAGTCTATCGAGCGTCCTCGCAAGATCATGCTGATGGTAAAAGCGGGTGCCCCGGTGGATGAGCTGATGGCTCAATTGATTCCTTACTTATCACCCGGTGACGTGATTATCGATGGTGGTAACTCAGACTTCCATGATACGGAACGACGGGTGAAGGAGATGGAGGCGCATGGGATGTACTTCGTAGGTACCGGAATCTCCGGAGGCGAGATCGGTGCCTTGTACGGACCTTCGGTGATGCCGGGTGGTTCGCCTGCCGCTTGGCCTTTGGTGAAGGATGTCTTGCAAAGCATCGCCGCCAAGCTGGACGATGGGACGCCTTGTTGCCAATGGATTGGTCCGGGTGGAGCCGGCCATTTCGTGAAAATGGTACACAATGGTATCGAGTATGGAGATATGCAGTTGATTTCCGAGGCGTATTCCTTATTGAAGAATCGTCTGGATCTGGACAATGAGGCCTTGGCTCGTATCTTTGAGGATTGGAACACGGGAGAGCTGGATAGCTACCTGATCGGTATTACGGCCGATATTCTCCGCTTCAAGGACGAGGCGGGAGAGGGCTATCTGCTAGATAAGATATTGGATGCCGCCGGCCAGAAGGGCACCGGTAAATGGAGCGCTATCGCCGCTATGGACGAGAATGATCCGCTGACATTGATTACCGAGGCTGTTTATGCCCGTATGCTTTCTTCCATGCAGGAAGAACGGAAAAAAGCGTCCTCGCTTTATCCGAAGAGTGGCGTGTTGGGGCAGACCTTGATCTCGGAGAAAGAGATCAAGCAGGCTTTGTATGCTGCTAAGTTGGTTTCCTATGCGCAGGGATTCTCTTTGTTGTACCAAGCCTCCAAGCGATATGATTGGCAGTTGGATTACGGTACGATCGCCAAGATTTGGCGGAAGGGATGTATCATACGCTCTGTCTTTTTGGAGAAAATTACGCAGGCTTATGAGAAGAACCGGAATCTGGAGAACCTCTTATTCGATGAGTTCTTTATTCAAAAGATCGAGTCTTCCTTGTTGGCTTGGCGGCAAGTGGTAGCCGAGGGTGCCTTGCATGGAGTGGCTTTGCCGGCGATGAGCTCGGGGTTGAGCTATTTCGATGGACTGTCTACCCCGCATTCCGCCGCTAACTTGATTCAGGCCCAGCGGGATTATTTCGGGGCTCATACTTATGAGCGGGTCGATTGGGAGCGTGGTAAGTTTTTCCATACCAACTGGACGGGTGAGGGAGGAAAGACGGTTTCTGGAACTTATAACGTATAAAGACATGAAGAAAGCAGATAATCAATTATTAGTTATATTCGGGGCGTCGGGCGATCTTACCAGTCGCAAGTTGCTTCCCTCTTTGTTCGAGTTATATGTTCGTGGCTTGCTACCCGACCGCTTCTGCATCTTGGGAGCCGCCCGTACCGCTTATGGCGATGAGGAGTTCCGTGCGGAGCAACATACGCATATCTTGGAGGCACAGAAGGGAAAGACCTACGACGAGGGCTTGATCGATGACTTCTTGGAGAATGTTTATTACCTCGCCTTCGATTCCACCAACGCCGATGAATACTACAAATTGCGTGAGCGCATCGAGTTCTTGCAAGAGAAACATGACTTGCCGGATAAGATCATCTATTACTTGGCTACCCCGCCGGTGATGTACGAGATCGTCCCGCAATGTTTGCTGGAGAGTGGTTTGAACAAGACCGAGTCTCCGGATGGTTTCCGGCGGATCATCGTGGAGAAGCCGTTTGGCACCAGCTTGGAGTCTGCCCGCCAGTTGAATGATCATTTACGACATATCTTCCATGAGGAGGAGATTTATCGTATCGACCATTATCTGGGGAAAGAGACCGTGCAGAATATCTTGGTATTGCGTTTCTCAAACGGTATTTTCGAGCCATTGTGGAATCATAATTATATCGATTCCATCGAGATCAGCGCTACTGAGACTTTGGGGGTGGAGAATCGAGGGAAATATTATGATGGAGCCGGGGCGATGCGGGATATGATCCAGAATCACTTAATGCAATTGATGTCGTTTATCGCCATGGAATCTCCCTCTATATTCGAGCCGGAACCGATTCGTGACGAGATCGTGAAAGTATTCCGCTCCATACGCCCGTATACGGTGTTGGATATGGATAAGATGGTTGTCCGTGGACAATATATCGGTTATCGGGAAGAGAAGAACGTAGCTCCCGACTCGAATACCGAGACGTATGTGGCGATGAAATTCTTTATCGATAACTGGCGCTGGAGCGGTGTGCCCTTCTATTTCTATACGGGAAAGAAGTTGCCGGAGAAGTCATCGGAGGTAGTGATCCACTTCAAGTCTACGCCCCATCAACTGTTTGTCGGTCAATGTTCGGGAGGTTCCTGCAATAAATTGACCATCCGTATCCAACCGAACGAGAGTATATCCTTGAAGTTCGGGCTGAAAATGCCGGGAGCCGGTTTCGAGGTGAAGCAAGTCAGCATGGACTTCCGCTACGATTCCCTCTCGAAGAGCTATCTTCCTGACGCTTACGAGCGTCTGTTGCTGGATGCCATGCTGGGCGATTCCACCCTGTATGCTCGTAGCGACGCTTTGGAGGCTAGCTGGAAATTTATCGATCCGATCTTGCTCCATTGGAAAGAGGAGGGTTCGAAGAACTTATTCTTCTATGAGCCGGGCGAGGACGGACCGGAGGAAACTGTTATTTTAGGTGCGGAAAAGAAAGTCTGCGCCTGCCAAAGAAGATAATTTTATGGAAATAAAGAGATACAATGAGATGAAAGAGGCGCTTCGGTCGATGACGGAGGACATGATGGCGATGATTCGCCGCAAAGACTTCGCTCCGTTTAACTTAGCGCTCTCGGGAGGGGAGACGGCGAAGCATATGTTTTCCCTCTGGGTAGATGAGTATAAGGATAAGATTGACTGGAATAACATCCGTTTCTTCTGGGTGGACGAGCGTTGCGTTCCACCAACGAGTCCGGATAGTAATTACGGTCATGCGAATCATTTGCTTTTTAAGCCTTTGCGTATCCCGGCGGATCATATCCACCGGATCAAGGGCGAGAACGAGCCGGGTACCGAGGCGATGCGTTATTCATGGGTCGTAAAGGAATTCTTGCCGTTGTTCAATCAAATGCCTACGTTCGATTGCATCATCCTCGGCGTAGGTGAGGATTCCCATACGGCATCCATTTTCCCTACCACCATGGAGCTATTGTCGGATAGCCGTAACTATGCGGTATCCCAGCAACCTTCTACCGGCCAATACCGGATCACCATGACGGGACCTCTTATCTTGAACGGCGCCCCCTTATTGGTCCCGATACTGGGCACGAACAAGGAACCCGTAATCCAGAGGCTCTCCAAGGGTTATTCTCCTTCAAACGACACGCCTGCCGCTTATATCTTATCGCATGCCGTACAGGCTACGATTTATGGGCTGAACCCATGATTTTGCGACATGCCGAGCCCTTCCCAAAAACATGTACGTGTTTTCGAAAAAACACGTACATATACTCCTCTCCTTGGAGAAGATATACTGCAAGTACCCTAGGAGATATACTTCACCGTCCAAGTAAGTACTACTTCTCGTGATATCCTATTAGTATATACAAGACTGTTGCCCACATTTAAAGTGAATGTATTTGTTGGATTCATGTTTTTTTGCGAAGTTTGTTGCTTGAAAAGTAAGCTTTGAGACATGAATACGAGAAATATTGTACTGTGTATATTATATTTGTTTTTGGTGCCGATGGGAGGGTTTGCCCAATCTGAGGTCGTTGTCTTGTATCCCGATACTGAAAATAAGGATTTGGATGAAGCTGTATACCAAAAAATCTTTTTGGCCGGCACGATCGATATGGGGAAAAGCGTGGATTGGCAGAAGGCTACCTGCGACTGGTTCCGGGCGCTTCCGGAGGGACGGTATCTCTTGTTCAATCCTCGTAGGGATAAAGGGTTGAGCGGGGAGATGTCCGATTTTGAGCATCAAGTGAATTGGGAACTGGAGCATCTGGAGAAAGCCGATCTGATTATCATGAACATTCTGGCGAGCAGCAAATCCCCGATAACTTTATTGGAGATGGGGCTGTTTATGCGCTCCGGAAAGTTGCGGGTGATTTGCGAGCCCGGCTTTTACCGGTATGATAATGTGCGCTTAACTTGTGCGCGCTATGGCATCCCATTGTATCAGAATATGGACGATTTTTTGAAAACCATGCGCTAATCTATTATTATTTGTTTAACTTTGTATAGTTTTAGGGACGGTGTGGAATCGATCCTAAGCGAATATTGTCGAACAAAATGGAAAGAATATGAAAGGTATAGTTTTAGCCGGAGGATCGGGTACCCGCTTGTATCCGATCACTAAAGGAGTTTCCAAGCAACTTCTACCTATTTATGATAAGCCGATGATTTTTTATCCGGTATCCGTGCTCATGCTGGCGGGGATACGGGAGATTCTTATTATATCGACCCCGCAGGATTTGCCGGGCTTTCGTCGTTTACTGGGCGATGGCTCCGATTATGGCGTTCGTTTTGAATATGCCGAGCAGCCTTCGCCGGACGGATTGGCGCAAGCTTTCATCATTGGAGAGCGCTTTATTGGCGATGACTCCGTTTGCTTGGTACTTGGCGATAATATCTTTTACGGACAGAGCTTTACCCGTATGTTAAAAGAGGCCGTTGACAAGGCGGAGAACGAACAAAAAGCGACCGTGTTCGGTTACTACGTAAACGATCCGGAACGCTATGGCGTGGCCGAGTTCGATGCGGATGGGAACGTCCTCAGTATCGAGGAGAAACCGAAGGAACCGAAGTCGAATTACGCCGTGGTAGGATTGTATTTCTATCCGAACAAGGTGGTGGGCGTGGCCAAGAATATCAAGCCATCCGCCCGTGGAGAGCTGGAGATCACTACCGTGAACCAGTGGTTCTTGAAGGATGGGGAGTTGAAAGTGCAGCTATTGGGACGTGGATTCGCTTGGTTGGATACCGGGACTCACGACTCGTTGTCTGAGGCATCTACTTTCGTGGAGGTGATCGAGAAGAGACAGGGACTGAAGGTGGCTTGTCTGGAGGAGATCGCTTTCAAGCAAGGATGGATTGATGAGAAGCGACTTGAGCAAGTGGCTTTGCCGATGATTAAGAATCAGTACGGCCAGTATTTGATGAGGTTGATTAATAAGTAGAAGTAGTTCAGAATACGAGATATCGATGGAAAAAGACAGTAAAATATTTGTTGCCGGTCACCGGGGCTTGGTAGGCTCCGCCATTCTGAATAATTTGCGTAGCAAAGGGTATACGAACTTTCTGCTTCGTACGCATGCGGAACTGGATCTGACGGATCAAGCCGCTGTGAACGAGTTTTTTGCCGCTGAACGGCCGGACTATGTGTTCTTGTCGGCGGCGCACGTCGGCGGTATCATGGCGAACAGTCTGTACCGTGCTGATTTTATCTACAATAATTTGATGATCCAGAATAATGTCATTCATGCCTCTTGGAAAAACAATGTAAAGAAATTATTATTCTTGGGAAGCACCTGCATCTATCCTCGTGAGGCTCCGCAGCCGATGCCGGAGGATTGCTTGCTGACATCTCCCTTGGAATATTCCAACGAGCCTTATGCGATCGCCAAGATAGCGGGTATCAAGATGTGCGAGAGTTACAACCTGCAATACGGTACGAACTATATCGCCGTGATGCCTACTAACCTCTACGGGCCGAATGATAATTTCAATCTGGAGACCTCGCATGTGTTGCCAGCCATGATCCGTAAGATCCATCTGGCGAAATGCCTGCATATGGGAGATTGGGAGGCCTTGCGTAAGGATATGGACACTCGTCCGGTAGAGGGCGTGTCTGGGAAGGCCTCCGAGCCGGAGATACTCTCCGTATTGGATAAACAGGGTATCCGTCCGGGCGAGGTGGAGCTGTGGGGAACCGGCAAGCCGCTTCGTGAGTTTTTATGGAGCGAGGAGATGGCCGATGCTTCTGTTTATATCATGGAACACGTGGATTTCGAGGATGTCCGCCAGAAGGAGGGCGAGGTCCGGAATACACATATTAATATAGGTACGGGTATCGAGCTTTCGATCCGTGAGGTCGCCGAACTGATCCGGCGAGAGATCGGGTTCGAGGGCGAGTTGAGGTTTAACTCGTCCAAGCCGGACGGTACGCTTCGTAAGCTGACGGATGTAAGTAAGTTGCATGCCTTGGGTTGGCGCCATACGATCGAGATCGAGGAGGGCGTGAAGCGACTCTATGAATGGTACTTGGGAATTGAAAAATGAGAATTGAAAATTGAAAATTAGAGAAATGGGCAAAGTAGCGTTAATAACGGGTATTACGGGACAGGATGGGGCTTATCTTACTGAGTTCTTGATTAAGAAAGGATATACGGTACATGGTATCAAGCGTCGTTCTTCCATGTTCAATACGGATCGTATCGATCATTTGTATCAAGACCCGCATGTGGAAAACCGTAATTTGATTCTGCATTATGGCGATTTAACGGATAGTTTGAATCTTACACGTATCATTGGCGAGGTTCAACCGGACGAGATCTATAATCTGGCCGCCATGAGCCATGTAAAAGTAAGTTTCGACACTCCCGAATATACGGCGAATGCGGATGGTTTGGGCGTATTGCGTATCCTAGAGGCGGTCCGCTTGCTGAACTTGATCCCGAAGACACGTATTTATCAGGCATCTACATCTGAGTTGTATGGCTTGGTGCAAGAGGTGCCGCAGAGGGAGACTACTCCTTTCTATCCGAGAAGCCCTTATGCCGTAGCGAAACTATACGGTTACTGGATTACGGTGAATTACAGGGAAGCCTATCATATGCACGCTTCCAATGGCATCTTGTTTAATCACGAGTCTCCATTAAGGGGAGAGACATTCGTGACCCGTAAGGTAACCCGGGCGGTTTCACGTATCGTTTTGGGTATGCAAAAAAAGGTTTATATGGGTAATCTTTCCTCCAAACGGGATTGGGGACACGCAAAAGATTACGTGCGTGCCATGTACGCTATTTTGCAACAAGATGAACCCTCGGATTATGTCATAGCTACCGGGATTACTACCACGATTCGGGACTTTATCCGTATGGCTTTTGAGGAAATTGGCGTGGGAATCCGCTTTAAAGGAGAAGGGATAGACGAGGTCGCTATCTTAGAGTCGATAGACGAGGGGTTGTTCGTCAAGAAGGTTGGTGATGCCTATCTGGAAAACTTTAAGAAACGTGTGGGTGAGGAAGTTGTAGGAGTAGATCCGCAGTATTTCCGCCCTACGGAAGTAGAGTTGCTGATCGGTGACGCTACGAAGGCACGTACTCGTTTAGGGTGGGAACCGGAGTATTCATTAGCGGCTTTAATTGAGGATATGATGAAGAACGATATAAAACTAATGAAGAAGGAGTCTTATCTGAAAGAGGGGGGCTATAAAATTTTGAACTATTTCGAGTGAGTTCGAAACAATTTGAAGATTTTATTTGTTGTAATTACAAAAAGAGTTAATTTTGTGTCAATTTTAAGATATTAGGTAATTGATTGTTTAATTAAAATGTTGAAAATATGAAGACTAAGGTTTTACTTTTAGCTTTGTTATCAGGTTTTGTATTCTCTGTGGCAGCACAGGAATATCAACCGCAGGTGGGGTTCAGCAATGAGGCTGGTTATAAGACTAATTTCAAGAAGAATAAAGCTCGCGACAATTGGTTTATTTCAATTGCGGGTGGAGCCAGCGTATTGTTAGGAGACCAAAATGGAGAGGCTGATTTCAAGAATCGTTTAAATTTCGCTCCACAAGTATCTTTCTGTCTCTTATACACATCTCCGAGCCCACGAGACCGAGGCTGAT
>OJRL01001098.1_pt1 | contig 11776 bp, 10 predicted proteins | sample 1599191 | NCBI WGS metagenome assembly OJRL01 (sample SAMN03922537, study PRJEB24848) | human gut metagenome | isolation source: stool sample | host: Homo sapiens | place: Germany | collected 2010-05
TATAAGAGACAGGCCCCACACGGCCCGGGTCGGCCCGGCGCTGGCGGCAAAAGCACATTCGCCCTATGGCGCGCGAGAGCTGCGCCGACAGGTAGACCGGGCCGTGGAGCAGGCCTTTGCCGACCAGATCGCCTCCGGAAGTGTGAGCCTCGGACAGCACTGGACGGCAGACTGCGCCGAGGACGGCAGGATCGTGGTGCAGGAGACGCAGACGGCGGGTGTCGGCTGAAAAGCTCTTGCATCTGCTCTGGTTTTCCGCTATGATAGAGGGCAGGAATCACCAGAGGAGGAAGCCGAATGCGCTATCTGTTTTTGCTCAACCCCACCGCCGGTAAGCGGGACTGCACTGCCGAGCTGGCCCCGGCCATCCAGGCCGCAGCCCAGCGGGCGGGCATCCCGCCGGAAAAAAGGAAGGTCGTTGTGACCCAGTACGCGGGCCATGCCCGGGAGCTGGCCGCTGAGGCGGCGCACACCGCGCAGGCCGACGGTGAGCCGGTGCGCATCTGGACAGCGGGCGGCGACGGCACCTTCAACGAAGCGCTGACTGGAGCGCAGGGGTGCAGCCTCGCGGCAGTGGGGTGTCTGCCCTTTGGCAGCGGCAACGATTTTCTGCGCACCTACGGCACGCGGGAAGAGTTCAATGACCTCGACGCCCAGCTGGCGGGCAGTGAGGTGGACATTGATCTGATGCAGACCGACCTCGGCCTTTCGGCGACCATCTGCGCCGCCGGGCTCGATGCGCAGGTGGCTTACGGCATCCCGCAGTTCCGGCGCATCCCGTTCTGCGGCGGCGAGATGGCCTATGCGCTCTCCATCGTCAAGCAGCTCTGCGGCCACATCGGCCGGAACGTGACCTTCACCATCGACGGCGAGGAGCTGACGGTGGACTGCCTGATGTGTGCCGTCTGCAATGGCCGCACCTATGGAGGCGGTTTTTATGCGGCCCCCGAGGCTCAGCCCGACGACGGCTGGCTGGACGTCTTCATCATCCGCAGGGTGAGCCGCCTGACGATCGCCCGCCTGCTGGGGATGTACAAGAGCGGCAGGCACTTCCGGAACGGTGAGCTGACGGAACAGGCGAAGCCCTGCTTCATCTACCGCCGGGCAAAGTGCGTCTCCCTGCGCCCGGCAGACGGACGCGGCCCGATCGTGGCGACCGCCGACGGCGAGTGCGCTCCCTGCGACGCCATCACCGCCCAGCTCAAGCCGCTGGCCGGGCGCGTCCTGCTGCCCAAACCGGCCTATGAGCGGTTCATGGCCCAGCGTGCCAACGTGTAAAATGAAAGTATGAGAAGCGCCCTGCACGTTTCTTTAGGGGCTCATCGGAGGATCAACAAAGGCGGCGGCTTTCCTTGTCAAGGGAAGCCGCCGCCTTTTCCGTCATCTTACAGCCTGTTTCAGCTGCTCCAGGTCATCCGCATCCGGGTGAGAAAGAGCCTTGTCAAAATTCTCGATCATGGCATCCAGATTGGGCAGATGGATCGGCTGCTTTTTCATATTCTCATATCGCTGACGTACCGACATCGGCATTTTGCCCTGACACATATAGCGGCCGAAAACAGTGTTGCTCTTGCCCAGCGAATGCTCCGCCTTTTTCAAGATCTTATCAAAGTATTCTTTACTGCCGCCGAAGCCGGCAGTGCCAAAGAGAAAGATGTTTTTGCCGTGCAGCTGCTTCAAAAAGTCCGAAGTGCTTTCATCGGCATTTCCCTTGTCCGTCCAGAAGCCCACATAAAGGGTGTCCGCTTCCATGGCGGCAGGATCCGGGATGCCGAAATAATCGCAGCCTTCCTGCGGCAGGCAGTCGTGCAGCGTATCTGCCAAGATTTTTGTGTTGCCTGTTTTGCTGCTGTATACGATCGCGTAACTCATAGCTCCTCCTTTGTGAATGTCTTTTTGTTAAGTATATCGTGATTTTTTGTCGGGTGGGTTTATGCGTTTTTTGCTTCTTTTTCTCGCAAAGCATCATAAACACAGCGAGTTCCCTGATGTGCCATCAGCCCGCCCAGACACTTCTTGTTGCAGCGGAGACAGCGGTGGATCTGTTCCGCCTGCCCGTTTTTCAGCTTGTTCACCCAATCCGGGTCTGCCAGAAGCTGGCGGCTCATGGCGGCGCACTGGATGCGTCCGCTGGCGAGCTGCTGCTCCACAAGATCCGGGTCGTTCAGACCGCCGACACCACAGATGGGCAGGTCGGTGTACTGCCGCACCTCATCGCAGAATTTGAGGAAGCATCCCGGCTGACTGAAATAGGGATGATCGGCGGGCGGGATGGTGTTTTCCAAGGCGGAATGGTTTGCCAGCGTTACATGGAAGCTGGTCACACCCGCCTGCTCCAGCAGCGGCACGAACACCGGCAGTTCTTCTTCCACCACACCGGCATTGCCAAAGTGCGGGTTTTCCTGCCGGACGGCCAGCTTGTAATCAATGGGCATCCCCGGAACCGCCGCATGGACAGCCGAGACCGCTTCCGCCGCAAAACGTGCTCGGTTTTCTGCGCTGCCGCCGTATTCATCGGTGCGGTGGTTGAAGATGGCTGAACTGAAGCTGCCGCACATCCGGTCGCCATGCACCTGCACCATATCAAAGCCGGCCTGTTTTGCCAATGCTGCGGCTTTGCCGAATCCGCTGATGATCTCATGGATCTTCCGCTGAGACATATTGGTAATGTACGGTGCCACTTCTGCATTCAATTTTTCCCGCAGCTGATCCCGGGTGATTTTTTTCAGCAGCAGACCGGGAATGTATTTGAACATGGCCAGCAGGTTGGAATCGCTCTGGTGCAGCTGAGCACAGACTTTGCAATCCGCATCATGGGCGATTTTCACGACCTGCTGGTAGAATGCAAAGCCTTTGGCGTCAAACAGAGATTTTTCAAATCTGCTTTTGCCCACCGGGACATCGCCCACGATGATCATGGCACAGCCGCCCTGTGCAATGGCGCGGATCTTTGCAAGGTATTCTTCATCCGACAGCCCGAATGTTGTCGGCGCAAAGATGATGCGGTTTTTCAGCTGCATCCCACCATAATGGATCGGACTCAAGATCGTTTCGTACATCATTTGCACACTTTCTTTTGCACTGCTTTTTGCAGTAATGTCAGCAGCTGCTGCCGCTCCTGCGCTGTCAGTCCGCCCAGACTCTGCGCATCCCAGCCGATAAAGACCTGATGACAGACCACAAAGGCGTTTTCACCCCTCTGGGTCAGCTTCAGGTGGTAGCTGCGCCCATTCTTTTCTTTCGTCAGAAAGCCGTCTTCGGCCAGCTTGTTCAGGCTGCGCTGGGAGTGGCCCCAATCCAGATGCAGAGCTTTGGTCAGTTCCGAGGGCGTGCAGTCCGGATGCTTTCCTACATAAATGACAAAATATATCAGCCCGAAGCTCAGACCCAGTTCCTGTAACCGCTGGGTCGTGTAAGCGGCAAACTCTCTGTGCAGAGTCAGAATGCAGGAAGATACCGTGGATGGCTCCATTTCATCAACTCCTTCTCCGTTTGAATGGAAAGTATTATAGCACTGTTACTTGACTAAGTCAAGTGTTTTGACTGTACTGTGTTTCGGAGCGAAAATATGAAGGTGGACCGGAAGTGCCCAAACAGAGAGATGATCCCCATATCGTTTAACGCACTGGTCTTATGACGGGTGCGTTTTTTGTTATCTGAAAGGCAGATGGAGCGTAGATTGTTCGTACATGGCGAGGGCAAAAAGAACATACACTCGACAGGCTCATAGAAAGGACATAAAAACTTAACAAAGAAATTTGCAAAACCCCTTGATTTTTGACTCCAAGATGAGTACAATACACTTGGCACTCAAGGAAAAAGAGTGCTAAATAACCGGAAGGGCGCAGCCCCCGGGACATAAAACAGTTTATCTTTTATATTTATAATAGGAGGGCAAGAACGATGAAGATCATTCCTCTTGCAGACCGTGTTGTTATCAAGACTGTTGAGGTCGAGGAGACCACCAAGGGCGGCCTCATCCTGACCGGCAGCGCGAAAGAGAAGCCCCAGGTGGCACAGGTCGTGGCCGTTGGCCCCGGCGGTGTCGTGGACGGCAAGGAGGTCAAGATGACTGTCAAGGTGGGCGACAAGGTGCTCACCAGCAAGTACTCCGGCACCGAGGTCAAGGTGGACGGCGAAGAATGCACCATCGTGCGTCAGGCCGACATTCTGGCCATCGTGGAGTAAGCGTCTTTCCCTCACACTGGATAATCAAGCATTTACGAAGGAGCGATAAAATATGGCTAAGCAGATCAAGCAGGGCGAGGAAGCCCGCAAGGCACTGTGTGCCGGTATCGACACTCTGGCAGATACTGTTAAGATCACCCTCGGCCCCAAGGGCCGCAACGTGGTGCTGAGCAAGAAGTTCGGCGCCCCCGTCATCACCAACGACGGTGTGACCATCGCAAAGGAGATCGAGCTGAAGGACGAGTTCGAGAACATGGGCGCACAGCTGGTGCGTGAGGTCGCTACCAAGACCAACGACGCCGCAGGCGACGGCACCACCACCGCGACCGTTCTGGCACAGGCCATGGTCACCGAGGGCATGAAGAATGTCACCGCCGGCGCAAACCCGATGGACATCCGCCGCGGCATGACCAAGGCTGTCGCTAAGGCCGTCGAGACCATCAAGGCACACAGCCAGAAGGTCAAGGATTCCAACGACATCGCCCGCGTCGGCACCATCTCCGCAGGCGACCCCGAGATCGGCCGTCTCATCGCCGAGGCGATGGAGAAGGTCACTTCCGACGGCGTCATCACCATCGAGGAGAACAAGACCACTGCCGAGACCTACAACGAGATCGTCGAAGGTATGCAGTTCGACCGCGGCTACCTGACCCCCTATATGGTCACCGATACCGACAAGATGGAGGCTGATCTGGACAATGCCGCCATCCTCATCACCGATAAGAAGATCAGCGTCATTCAGGACCTCGTTCCTCTGCTGGAGCAGGTCATGCAGAACGGCATGAAGCTGCTCATCGTGGCCGAGGACATTGAGGGCGAGGCTCTGTCCACCCTCATCGTCAACCGCCTGCGCGGCACCCTGAACGTCGTGGCTGTCAAGGCTCCCGGCTTCGGTGACCGCCGCAAGGAGATGCTGCAGGATATTGCTACCCTGACCGGCGGCACGGTCGTCTCCGCAGACCTCGGCTACGAGCTGAAGGACGCTACCGTTGACATGCTGGGCCATGCCCGTCAGGTCAAGGTCACCAAGGAGAACACCACCATCGTGGGCGGCGCCGGCGACAAGGACGCTATCGCATCCCGCATCGGTCAGATCCGCAGCCAGATCGAGGCCGCTACCAGCGACTTCGACCGCGAGAAGCTGCAGGAGCGTCTGGCAAAGCTGGCTGGCGGCGTGGCTGTCATCAAGGTCGGCGCTGCTACTGAGGTCGAGATGAAGGACAAGAAGCTCCGCATCGAGGATGCTCTGAACGCAACCAAGGCTGCTGTTCAGGAAGGCGTCGTCGCTGGCGGCGGCACTGCTCCCATCAACGCCATCCCCGCTGTCCGTGAGCTGTGCGATACGCTGGAAGGCGACGAGCGCACCGGCGCTAAGATCATCCTGAAGGCTCTGGAAGCTCCTCTGCGCCAGATCGCCAGGAACGCCGGCCTCGAGGGCAGCGTCATCATCGACAAGATCATCTCTGCCAACAAGCCCAACTACGGCTTCGACGCTCAGAATGAAGTCTACGTCGAGGATATGATCGCCGCCGGCATCGTTGACCCGACCAAGGTCACTCGCTCCGCTCTGGAGAACGCGGCATCCGTCGCTGAGATGGTGCTGACCACCGAGAGCCTCGTGGCCGACCTGCCCGAACCCCCGGCCGCTCCTGCTGCCGCTGGCGGTGACATGGGCGGTATGGGCGGCATGTACTAATAGCTGCCAAAAAACCGCATGAATCCTTGATTTTTGGAGCGCGCAAAAGCGGATTTACGCCAAACTTACGCCACTTACGCCAAAAAATCAAGCGCACTATAAGGTAACAGAATCGGCATCTGCCATAAAAGCAGGTGCCGATTTTTGTATCACGAAAAGCTGATGGATGCTGCACACTACACACCGTCAGCTTTTTCGTTTACAGGGGAAAAAGTGGGTGGTATAATAGAAATAGAGTTTTGTAAGAGCGCCTTCATAGTCAAGACTATAAAAAATACGGATAAGCATAAAACCGGTGGATGATATGAAAATTCTGGATAACATCACCAATACCGTTCGAGATGATCTGCGGGTGGAAATCAAAAAAGGCAGCAGGGTGTCTATTGCGGCAGCCTGCTTTTCGATGTATGCCTATAAAGAGCTGAAGAAGCAGCTGGAAACCATAGATGAGTTTGAATTTATCTTTACATCGCCCACTTTTGTGAAAGAAAAGGCTGAAAAGCAGAAGCGGGAGTTCTATATTCCCCGCATTTCCCGTGAAACAAGCCTTTACGGTACAGAGTTTGAAATCAAACTGCGCAATGAGATGACCCAGAGAGCCATCGCAAAGGAATGCGCAGACTGGATCAGGAAAAAGGCAACGTTCAAATCGAACACCACCGGCGAAAATATGGCTGGCTTCATGACGGTGGATTCCGGTGCAGCACAGACCGCTTATATGCCGATTGGCGGCTTTACGACAGTCGATATTGGCTGTGAGCGTGGAAATAACAGCTACAACATGGTTAACTGCATGGAGGCACCGTTCGCACAGCAGTACATGAAGCTGTTCGATTCTCTTTGGAACGATCGGGACAAAATGCAGGATGTCACCGATGTGATTCTGGAAAATATCAGCACGGCTTATGCGGAAAATTCCCCGGAGTTCATCTATTTTATGACGCTGTATCATGTATTCAGCGAGTTTTTGGACGACATCTCAGAAGACGAACTGCCGAATGAGGCAACCGGCTTCAAGCAGAGCAAAATCTGGAGCCTGCTGTACAACTTCCAGAAGGATGCGGTGCTTGCCATCATCAATAAGCTGGAAAAGTACAACGGCTGCATCCTTGCGGACAGTGTTGGCCTTGGCAAGACCTTTACCGCACTGGCTGTCGTAAAGTATTATGAGAATCGAAACAAGTCGGTTCTTGTGCTGTGCCCCAAAAAACTGGCGGAAAACTGGAACACCTACAAGGACAACTATGTGAACAACCCGATTGCATCGGATCGGCTGAACTATGACGTCCTGTTCCACACAGACCTGTCCAGAAGTGGCGGAAAATCGAATGGCCTCGATCTGGATCGCCTGAACTGGGGCAACTACGATCTGGTCGTCATTGATGAATCCCACAACTTCCGCAACGGCATCGGTACGCACAGCAAGACGCAGGACAACCGTTACCAGCGACTGATGGATAAGGTGATCCGTGCCGGAGTTAAGACCAAGGTGCTGATGCTTTCGGCAACGCCGGTCAACAACCGCTTTGTGGATTTGAAAAATCAGCTGGCCCTTGCCTATGAGGGAAGCTCTGAGTATCTGGATGAAAGGCTGAACACCTCAAAGAGCATTGAGGACATCTTCAAGCAGGCGCAGAAAGCCTTTAACGCATGGAGCAAGCTGAAACCAGAAGAGAGAACCACGGATGCGCTGCTGCGGACGTTGGATTTTGACTTCTTTGAGCTGCTGGACAGTGTTACCATCGCACGTTCTCGGAAGCATATTGAGAAGTACTACAACACCAACGCTATCGGAAAGTTCCCGGAGCGGTTGAAGCCGATCTCTGTTCGTCCATGCCTGACAGACCTGAATAATGCCATCAACTACAACGAGATTTACGAGCAGCTGATACAGTTGAGCCTGTGCGTCTATATGCCCTCCAACTACATCTTCGCAAGTAAGATCCAAAAGTATCAGGAGCTGACGCACAATAAGGGCGAGAATCTGACCCAGAGAGGTCGTGAGCAGGGCATTTGCAGGCTGATGAGTATTAACCTGCTGAAACGGCTGGAAAGCTCTGTATGCTCGTTCCAGTTGACCCTGACGCGCATCAAGAAGCTGATTGATGGTACGATTCAGTCTATTGACCGGTTTGAACGCTTTGGCCACGCCGATCTGGATATGTACGACATGGCTGGAGACGATTTTGACATGGATGATGAAAACACTGACTTTTTCACCGTCGGCAAGAAAGTCAAAATCGACCTTGCAGATATGGACTGGAAGAGTTGGCGCGATGAACTTCGGAAAGATGCGGAAATTCTGGAACTGCTGACCTTTATGGTGGCAGACATTACGCCGCAGCATGACACAAAGCTGCAAGAACTGTTCAAGCTGCTGTCTGAAAAAATTGAGCATCCGATCAATGCCGGCAACAGGAAAGTGCTGATTTTCTCTGCATTTTCGGATACGGCAGAGTACCTATTTGACAACGTGAGTACGTTCGTAAAGCGGAAATATGGGCTGAACACCGCTGTCATTACCGGCTCGATTGACGGGCGCACCACGATCAAGGGCTTCAAGGCAACGCTCAACAACGTGCTGACCTGCTTCTCTCCCATTTCCAAAGACCGGGATGTTCTGATGCCCGGTAGTACCACGGAAATTGATGTGCTGATTGCGACAGATTGCATTTCTGAAGGTCAGAACTTGCAGGACTGCGATTATCTGATCAACTATGACATTCACTGGAACCCGGTGCGCATCATCCAGCGTTTTGGACGAATCGACCGTATCGGCAGCAGAAACCAGTACATCCAGCTTGTGAATTTCTGGCCCAATCTGACACTGGACGATTACATCAACCTGAAATCCCGTGTGGAGACCCGCATGAAAATCACCGTTATGACCTCTACCGGCGATGATGACCTTATCAATCCCGAAGAAAAGGGTGATTTGGAGTACCGCAAGGCACAGCTGAAACGCTTGCAGGAAGAGGTCATTGACATCGAGGATATGTCGGACGGAATCTCCATTATGGATCTGGGCCTGAACGAGTTCCGGCTCGACCTGCTGGATTACATCAAACACAACGGCGATCTGGACAAGAAGCCCCGTGGACTTCATGCGGTGGTTCCGGCTACGGATGAACTGCCGGAGGGCGTGATCTTCGTTCTGAAAAACATCAATAACAGCGTCAATGCGGATAATCGCAACCGTATCCATCCGTTCTACATGGTCTACATCGGAATGGATGGGCAGATCATCTGCGACTATCTGAACCCCAAAAAGATGCTGGACGATATCCGGCTGCTGTGCCGTGGAAAGTCTGAGCCGATCAAAAAGGTGTACGAACGCTTCAATCGGGAAACAGACGATGGAAAGGACATGGCAGAAATGTCCGAATTGCTGAGTGAAGCCATTGATTCGATTATTGATGTTAAGGAAGAAAGAGATATCGACAGCCTGTTCTCTGCGGGCGGAACAACGGCATTGCTCAGTCAGGTGTCCGGGCTGGATGACTTTGAGTTGATTTGCTTTCTTGTTGTGAAATAGGGATAACTATGAAAAATCGAAATGGAAAATATGGATGGATTGTGATTTGGGCGATAGGAAGTATAGTATTTGCATTTGTCATACATTGGTTGTTTAGTATTGAACCCACAGTAGAGTTCTTTCGAGCAAAATGGAGTGCAGGAGACATTTTGACGTATGCATCTACAATTATTCTTGGACTGCTTGCGTTATGGCAAAATCAAAGATTTAAGGAGGAAAACGATAAATCGCAAGAGCGGTTGGAAAAAATAAGCAATCGCACAAATGAATTACAAATCATATCGCAGTTAATTGAACATGAGAACGAACGGATAAATCTTTTAAGAAAATTGTTTCAAGAATTTTTTGAGGTATGTTCATGTAGCAATATAGTTGCAGAATACAGGGACGCCTCAAAAAATAAAGCAGATAATCTAAGTTCTTCAACGCGAAGAGCCAGTCAAATTAGAATATCGTATCAAATATTGATACAACAGCTGTTTATGGATAAACGTAAAAATACACAGGTAGATAGTTTGGTGGAATATGCTGGAAAACTTAGTACATCGGCAATTGGATTAATACTTTCATTTACGATAGAGCAAGAAGAAAGTCATCTGAAAAATGATGAAAATGGTGAAATTAAACGATTGACGAATAAGCAGCTGCAAATCGAAGAAGCGTTAAATAAAGAATTTTATATATACATAACTGCACTAGAAAAAGAACGGAATGCACTGTTATTTGAGGATCACTCGTTGAAAGAATTGCAGGAAATGTATCAACGGAGAGAAGAATACGGAAAGATTTAACTTTAGGTCATGGAGGAAAATAGTTTGCTGAATTTTCCAAGATCTACCGAGTTCAATAAACGCATCCCGAAGCAGAAGTTCTATGAGAACATCGCTGTCACCCCAGCTATGAAGAAAGCTTTTGTCGAGCAGATCAGGATCATCTACTGGCGCAATAAAATTGCGACCGCCACCCTGAATCTGGCTGCTGGCGGGCAGGTGACGGAGATCGAGGTGTTCGAGGTGCGGCTGTCTGCCCCGGAGCTGGACGAGAGTGTGCTGCGCCAGATCGACCGGGAAATTCCGTATCACATCCTCTTTTTGCTGGAATACGATGGCAAGTATCGTGCTGTCATCGGCTACAAGGAGGCTGCGGCGGGTAAGACGGCCTTTAAGGTAGACCGCTATTATTCTACGGACTGGCTGGACGAGGACAACCTGCCGGTGCATCTGGAAGGGCTTACGCTGGATGCCGTATACGAGAACTTTGTCCGTCAGATTGCAGGTGATGCGCTTGGCACAGGAGAAAGCACATCGCTGAAAGACAGTGTGGAGCAGCAGAAGCAGCGAGAGCAGCTGGAAAAGCAGATTGCGGCACTGGAAGCTAAAATCCGTAAGGAAAAGCAACCAAAGAAGAAATTTGAAATGGTGCAAATGCTAAATGCTATGAAAGATGAACGGGGAAGGGGAAAATAAAAATGAAGCGAATTTTAGAAAGCGGTCAATTCTCAAATTATAGAGAGGGGGTAAGATTGGATTCTGCATCTATGGAGGTTGCGAACATTTACAAATCATATTTTGGGAAAACGACAGTTTTTATTTCCCATAAACACGATGATCTTGAGGACTTAAGTGGTCTCATTGGTTTTTTGGAGAAGAACTACAATGTCAAAGCTTACATTGACAGCAAAGATTCTTCTATGCCAAGTGTGACTTCTGGTGTGACGGCATCAAAAATAAAAGAGCGCATTCGTCAATGCGATAAATTTATTCTTCTTGCAACGGATGGAGCGGTGGAATCAAAATGGTGCAATTGGGAACTTGGATATGGAGATTCTCAGAAGTTTAGTAGTGAAGATATCGCCATATTACCATTAAAACGGAAAGGATATGATGATTCTTCCTATAAGGGAAATGAGTACATGCAGATATATCCATATATCGCTTATTATGACGGAACGGAATTTTATAGAGATAGAACCCCAGTACAAAGGGGCTATTATGTTGTGACTGAAGACGAAAAAGGAAATCGTACAATAAATCCTCTTAGAGACTGGCTGAATAATCATTGAGGAATGAAATAATGAATACTGAAACTGAGCTGGAAGTAAATGAAAAAACAAGGCATGAAGACAAGGTCGTACATCTTCAGATGATACAGGGTGTCATTGATCGTATGTCAACATCAGCAGCAATTTACAAAGGATTTGCAGCAACTATTGTGACAGGGATAGCAGCGATTTCCTTTACAGAGGTGAGCGCATGGATATTATTGGTTGCGTTCCTTCCAGTAATCTGCTTTCTGATGATGGATACATACTATCTCAAATTAGAAAAGCAGTATCGGATTCTGTACGAAAAAATACG
>OJRL01001102.1_pt1 | contig 11742 bp, 9 predicted proteins | sample 1599191 | NCBI WGS metagenome assembly OJRL01 (sample SAMN03922537, study PRJEB24848) | human gut metagenome | isolation source: stool sample | host: Homo sapiens | place: Germany | collected 2010-05
AACGCCTAATCGCCAAGACACCGTTCATGCCGACCGGCACGGCGGCGGCGCTGTTCGTCACTCCGACGCCTCATGGTCCCAAAATCATCGATATTCAGAAGGTTCAACCGCTTGTCTACTAGACCCGCATTTCCTGATTCATCCAACTCCTCGGCCGCTGCCGCTGCAGCTCATGCCGCGCACAATGGTGCCGCCGGCAGTCTGGGCCCAGGCTTCGGCTCGCTGCGTGCGGCCGGAGCGGCATTCGGACCTGCTCGCATGGGTTCTTCACGTCCTTCGCGCCCGGCTCAGCTCGACCCGGCTGTGGCCGATGGATTGGCCGGCGGCATGGACCCGCAAGCGTTGAGCGAGATGAGCCATCTGTCCGCTGCCGCATTGCTGGATCGTGTGCGCCATAGCGAAGACCCGGCGGTTGTTGAGCGGGTGCTCACGTTGGTGGAGACGGTCGGCGTGGATGAAATCGCCGAATTGTGGAGTGACGCCGAACCGGATTCGCTGCCTGGTGTGCTGTGGCGACTGTATATGTCGCGTACGTGGATGCGATCGAATCGCGACTCAATCGCGCATCTGTGGCGCTTGGCGGAGCCGGTGGCCACTACCGCCTCCGCCATCGCCGGCGTGGATCAGGCTCCCAGTGAAGATGACATCGTGCGATTGGCCGATTCGATTCTCTCCGGTGCTTTTGTGGGCGATTTTGCCGTGGCGCTTGAGCGTGCGGCGGCGTTTACCGATGTGGTGGCGTTGGGCTTGCGCGTGGAGGCGCGGCGCATGGTGACCCGGGCCGAGGCCAACGGCGCCTTCTCCTCGGATGCCGATGAGAAGGCCGTGCGCACCAAAGCCGCCCGCCTTATGCACACCGCCGGCAGCCTCATGGCCACCGCCAAGGATTTCCAACACGGTGCCAACCTCTGGCGTCGCGGACGGTTGGAGTAACCCCGCTCCAGGCTCCCTCTGATGAGGGAGCTGTCACGGGCGATGCCCATGACTGAGGGAGAAACCCACCGACCGCACCCCAACAATCAGCTACCGGCCAACGCCACCCCTTCCCCGGCGCGGCGAGACCCATCGCAAGCTATACTAAGTATCCGCGTCGGACCGTGCTTAAGCCCCGGGCTCCATTTTTTGCCGCCGCGAGCGGCCCTTGCGCCGACAGGCGCTTTCGCGGTTCGGCGCTTCTTTTCTTTTACCAGATTCACGCCCCGAGCGTTGCGATGGGCACGACCAGTATGCCGTCATTGCGGCGATAGGCCTTCCCACCTCGGCCGGTAAGGAACATCATGAATTCGGGGTCTCGGACCTGAGCCATGGGATTGCCGCAGATTTTGTTGCGGAAGGATTTGAGCTTATCCGCATTGTCATCGTTCACCTTAAGGTCACTGAGTTTTATTTCGATGGCACCCCACCTGCCGTCAGACAACTCGATAATGACATCAACTTCAAGCCCCTTGTCATCGCGGTAATACGCAATGCGATTCCCGGCACCCGGCATAGCCGACAGATATACATTCAAATCACGAATGCACAGCGTTTCAAACAGATCGCCGAGCGTCTGTGTATCGCGCATCAGAGTATTCGGCGCGGCACCTAAAACCGCAGCAGGCAACGAAGGATCCACGAAATATCGCTTGGGCTTGATTCGCACACGACTCTTTGCGCGGAGTGGCGGTTCCCAACCCTCCAAATCCGTCAGAAGGTACAAGTCCTTGAACATTTCCAAATAGCTCTTCACCGTCTGCGTATCCGGCTCACGCCGCTCATCGCCATATGCCATATCCGCAGCCAGCGTCGCATATTTTGGTGCCTGCGAGATGTTCACGGCAAGAGCTCGCATCAAAGCTCGTGCAGTTTCAGGATTCTTCTTCATCTTCGGCACGCTGATATCCAGCACACTTGCGATATATTCGCCCGGGATTTCCAAGGCGAATTCATCGTCTAGCTCAAGATTCGCGGGCCATCCGCCACGGCAACACCATCTGGCGATGTCTTCGATACTCGTATTGCATTCGGCAGGCTCGAATTTCCCCTCGAACAAATCGGATAGGCTGACCGCGCCCGTGGATTCTCCGGATTCAGCCAAGCTCATGGGCCACATGCGCAGACGAGCAATGCGACCAGTGCCGCTGTGATGAATGGCGTCACGATCCTTTGGAATAGCCGAACCTGTAAGAATCAGCTGCCCCTTGCGGTTCGCATTGTCATCTATATGGCGACGAGCGGCATCCCAAATTTGCGGTACATCTTGCCATTCGTCCACCAGATGGGGCTCCTCCCCCATCAGCACCAATGCAGGATCGGTTTGGGCGGCCGCGAAAACTGCCACATCATCCAGACGATCAACGCTTCGAGACCGGGAGAGCGCGGTCCATGTCTTGCCGCACCATTTCGGCCCAACGATTTCCACTGCACCGAACGCCTTGAGCAGTTTACTTAATCTGCTATCTACCACGCGTGAACGATAATCAGGCCTGGTCAAGGTACCATCGCGACCACTCAAATCGTTCATATTGCAGCCTTTCCCAGTTCTATCGTTCTAACAATATAGATTTTACACCAGTTTCATTCCCGATTTTACACCTATCTCATTCCCGGTTTTACACCAGTTTCATTCCCTGTTTTACACCGTGTTGTTTTTTACGCTTTACCCTCTCAGAGGTATCAGAGGCAGATCTCGGCACGGACAGGGCATTGTCCTGCTGCAACTGGCCTATCGCAGCAAAAAGTCGAATCACCCACAAATCCAATCCGATAAGCAAGCCGCGCCATTACCAATTCGGCAGGTCGGCAAACTTGGACTAGGCTGGGAATCATGGAACTCCATGTTTTGAATCATCCGCTGGTCGAGCACAAGCTCACCGTGCTGCGCGACAAGAACACCCCCTCCTCCACCTTCCGCGAGCTCGTCTCCGAACTCGTGATGCTTGAGGCCTACGAGGCCACCCGCAACCTGTCCGTGGTGGCCGCGCCGATCGAGACGCCGGTCGCCCCGATGACCGGCAAGAAGCTCGCCTCCCCGCGCCCGATCATCGTGCCGGTGCTGCGCGCTGGCTTGGGCATGCTCGACGGCATGACCCGCCTGATTCCGACTGCTGAAGTCGGCTTCCTGGGCATGAAGCGCGACGAGGAGCACCCCACCCAGCAGGTGACGTACGCGAACCGTCTGCCCGAGGACCTGTCCGGCCGCCAGTGCTTCCTCATCGACCCGATGCTCGCCACCGGCGGAACGCTGGTCGCCGCCACGCACTACCTGGCCGAGCGCGGCGCCAAGGACGTGACCGCGATCAACATCATCGCGGCCCCCGAAGGCATCAAGTACGTCGAGGAGCACATCGACCCGTCCATCGACTTCAAGGTCGTGGTGTGCGCGGTCGACGAACGTCTTAACGACAAGTGCTACATCGTGCCGGGACTCGGCGACGCCGGTGACCGTCTCTATGGCGTAATTGACTGATTTCCCTGGCTCCCCTCCCCGAGGGGAGCCAACATAACGGAACATCTATGCAAATCGACATTATTGCGCCGGGGCGCGTGAAGGAGCGTTACCTTCGCGACGCCATTGACGAGTATTCCAAGCGACTTTCGCGCTACTGCAAGCTCAACATCATTGAAGTGGCAGATGAGAAAACGCCTGACCATGCCTCCGAAGGCGTTGACCGACAGATCAAGGCCAGAGAAGGCGAACGCATCGCCAAGCATCTGAAGGACGGCGCGTTTGTTATTGCCCTTGCCATCAATGGCAAGCAGCTGTCCAGTGAAGAATTGGCCGCCAAAATCAACGACCTTGGATTGCGTGGCACCAGCCATATTCAGCTGGTCATCGGCGGTTCAATCGGCCTTGACGACGCGATTCTGCGTCGTGCTGATTTTCTGCTGAGTTTCTCGAAGATGACGTTCCCGCATCAGCTTATGCGCGTGATTCTGCTGGAGCAGATCTATCGCGCTTATAAAATCAACGCTGGCGAGCCGTATCACAAGTAAAACGCCATACCTCATGGGGCGGGAAATCCCCCATGGGGCGGTAATTGCCCCATGAGGCGGCAAAATCCTCATGGGGCGGTATGCCAGAATGGCTTAATTCCGCGGTTTCACATATTCTTCAAACCGCCCCATGGGCAAGTTACCGCCCGATGAGCCTGTAACCACCCCATGGGCGCATCAATAACGCCCTCAACCTCACACTGCGTCGGGGACGAACGCTTCGAAGATGTGGCGGTCGAAGTAGGGGGCGCACTGGGCGAGTTCATCGCTGCTGCGCACGGTCCATGAAACCGGCATCGCACCCATCGAACGAGCGAGCTTGACTTGCGGCGAAGCGCCACCGGTCCAGTCATAAGCCACGAAATCAGGACGAGACAGCCAGTCGAACGCCAGTAAGCCGGCGGCCCATTCAGCCGCACCATTCTTGCTCAGCTTCGCCGGCCAGCTCAGCTGACCGCGGCACACCTCAGGGTGATGCTCCTTGTACCAATTCACCGCGCCCGGGTGGAAGGATTCGATCACGTACGGGCCGTCATACGCCTCAAGCAAGGCGTGGCCCTTTTCCATGAGCTCTTCGCTACGCTCATCCCAAGCCCTGTTGTTGCTGAACTTGTATTCCACAATCAGCGGAGCCCGGCCGGCCACCACGTCCAGCACATCGGAGAACAGCGGCACATGCTGGTAGTACCCCTTCGGCGCGGCGGACGGCGTGACCACCAGCGGCGGGTTCGCGTCGGCACCCGGCAACGGTTCGGCCTTCAAATCGCCTGACTCGCCGTTCGGGAAGAGCGGAATACGGGCGAGTTCGTCGTAAGTCAGGTCTTCGATGCGGCGCGGATCGCCGGCCACGCGCAACAAATCGGCGTCATGGACCACGACCACTTGGCCGTCGAGCGTAAGCTGCACGTCGAGTTCGATGCCATAGCCAGCCTCGCAGGCGGCGGCGAACGCGGCCAGCGAGTTTTCGGGAGCAATCGGACCGGTCATATCCGCACTGCCGTAGCCGGCCTTGACAGCCATGCGACGGGCAAGCGACACATAATCATCGTTTTCGGCGATGGATCGCTCAGTGGTATCGGCTTGGGCGCTAACCGGATTATCCCCACCATAATCAGCGATATCGGTATAGCCGACCAAACCAGAACCCGCATCATGCAAGCCACGATGGGCATACCATACCTCCGGAATGGAGGGCACGAAATTACGACGCTTGTCATTGAACGTGCGCGGGGCCACGGCCCACACGGCAGCACCGGCGGCGGCCACGCCTGCCAGCGCCACGTTTCTCCAGAGCTTCGACGACATTGGAATCCTTCCTGTTGGGCTGCCTCTAGCCTAACGCTTCTGCCAGCCATTGTGGAGTGGTTGGATCATCCGGTTTCAGCGCGCGGTCCAGGTGGTTGGCGCGCAGTGGCTCCCAGCTGAAATCTGCCAGCAGATCGGCGGGTTTGCAAGGAATTGGAGTGGGTTGCAGACGCAGCAGCCAGGCGCAGTATCCGATGATTTGCTCGGGGGTTACGTTGCGGGCGCGCAAGGCTCCCATATCCAGCGAACGTTCGCGCTTGGCTAAACGCCGGCCGGCCGCATTGTCGATAAGCGGCAGGTGCGCATACTCGGGGTGCTCGGCGAGAGGCTTTTCCGTGTTGCCGCATTCCGGCTCAAAGCCGCCAGCCAACAGACACTGGCGAATCCACATTTGCAGCGCGGTGGAGCGCAGCAGATCACGGCCGCGCACGATATCATCAACACCCATATCGAGGTCATCCACGACCACGACCAGTTGATAGCCGAACAGTCCATCGGCTCGGCGAATCACGGAATCGCCTACCTCGCGGGCCAAATCGTAGTGCTGTGGACTATAGACACGGTCGTTAAAGCATGCGACACCATCAACGATTCCGGCATCGCCCTGCTGTTCCGGCGGCACGGCTCCCGACAGCGCAGCGGAATCGTCAGGCACTGTACGTTGCTTTTCTCCCGCTGCCGATTCCGGCATGGCGATACGGATGGAATGCTGGTCGCCGCGAACCAAACGGGCACGGACCTCGTCGGGATGGTCGTGCAGCAGGCGGCGGCACGTGCCGGGGTACACCATGAAGCCGTCGCCCTCGTTGGGGGCCGAGGCGGCGCGAATGTCGGCACGCGAGCAGAAACAGGGGTACAGCACACCTTGCGAGCGCAGGCATTCGAGAGCGTATTCGTATCGTTCAGTGCGCTGGGATTGGAACATCGGTTCGCCATCCCAGTCGAGGCCGAGCCAATGCAGGTCATCCATCATGAGCTGGTCCGCACCGGCGACCACACGCGGCTTGTCCACGTCCTCGATACGCATCAGCATGCGGTCGCCACGCGAGCGGGCCGAAAGCCATGCACCCAACATGGCGTACACGTTGCCGATATGCATGCGCCCCGACGGCGTCGGCGCGAATCGTCCAGTCACTGGCCCTCCTCGTATGAAGTTCAGCACCATGGTAGCGAAAAGGCTCTCCTCCTCAGAGGAGAGCCAATATAGTGAAGCTCGCCAGCCCGAACTCCCCTCAGTCAGCTTCGCTGACAGCTTTGCTCAGAGAGGGGAGCCAGTGATTGTCACTTGTCTTCGGTGACGTTGTCCACGCTCACGTCCGGATTGTCGGAGACAATCTGGTCGCTCGCCCAAGCGGAGAGCTCCAGATGTTCGCCGCCGGTCTGGTCGACGAGCACGGTGTCACCGTCGTGGACCTTGCCGGCCAGCAGCATACGGGCCAGCTGGTCGCCCACTTCGGTCTGTACCAGGCGGCGCAGCGGACGAGCGCCATAAGCCGGGTCGTAACCGGTGTTGGCCAGCCATTCGCGAGCCGAGTCGGTGACGTCCAGCGTGATGCGGCGATCGGTCAGACGCTGGGACACGCCAGCCACCTGGATATCCACGATGCCGCCAAGCTCCTCACGCGTGAGCGGGTGGAACATGACGATGTCGTCCAGACGGTTCAGGAACTCCGGCTTGAAGTTCATGTGGACGGCGTCCATCACGGCCTTTTTCTTGGCGTCGGCGTCCATGTCCTCGTTCACGAGGAACTGCGAGCCGAGGTTGGAGGTCATGATCAGGATCGTGTTCTTGAAGTCCACGGTCCTGCCCTGGCCATCGGTCAGGCGGCCATCGTCGAGCACCTGCAGCAGCACGTCGAAGATCTCCGGATTGGCCTTCTCGACCTCGTCGAACAGCACCACGGAATACGGGCGACGGCGCACGGCCTCGGTCAGCTGGCCGCCCTGCTCGTAGCCCACGTAGCCCGGCGCCGCGCCAATCAGGCGCGAGACCGAAGCCTTCTCCATGTATTCGGACATGTCGATGCGGACCATGGCCTTCTCGTCGTCGAACAGGAAGTCGGCGAGCGCCTTGGCCAGTTCGGTCTTGCCCACACCGGTGGGGCCGAGGAACAGGAACGATCCGGTCGGACGGTTCGGGTCGGAGATGCCGGCACGCGAACGGCGCACCGCGTCGGACACGGCGGCGATGGCTTCCTTCTGGCCGATCACACGCTTGCCGAGGTAGTCCTCCATGTGCAGCAGCTTCTCGTTTTCGCCCTGCATCAGGCGGCCGACGGGAATGCCGGTCCAGTCGGAGACGATCTCAGCCACCGAGTCGGCGTCCACACGGTCCGGGACCATCGGCTCATCGGCCGGGTTGGCCGCGCTGGCATCAGCAGATTCAGCATCCGCGCTCTCCGCGGCGGCAAGCTCCTTCTGAATGGACGGAATCTCGCCGTACAGAATCTTCGAGGCCTCCGCCAAGTTGCCTTCACGGGTATACTTATCCGCCTGCACGCGCAGGTCATCGAGCTTGGCACGCAGGTCGCCGACCTTGTTGTGGCCGGCCTGTTCCGCATCCCAACGCGCCTTGAGACCGCTGAGCTTCTCACGGGTGTCCGCAAGTTCGGCTTGCAGCTTGCCCAGACGCTCCTTGGACGCAGGATCCTCGGCCTTCTTGAGCTGCATTTCCTCCATTTCAAGACGGGTCACCTTGCGCTGCAGCTCATCGATCTCCTCAGGCGAGGAGTCGAGCTCCATACGCAGGTGAGCGGCCGCCTCATCGACCAGATCGATGGCCTTGTCCGGCAGCTGACGACCCGAAATGTAGCGGTTCGACAGGGTTGCGGCGGCAACCAACGCGTCATCGCCGATTGTTACCTTATGGTGAGCCTCGTAACGCTGCTTCAGGCCACGCAGAATGGCGATGGTGTCTTCCACGGAAGGCTCGCCCACGAACACCTGCTGGAAACGACGCTCCAGCGCCGGATCCTTCTCGATGTTCTCGCGGTACTCGTCCAGCGTGGTCGCGCCGATCAGGCGCAGCTCGCCACGGGCCAGCATGGGCTTCAACATATTGCCGGCATCCATGGAGCCCTCGGCCGCACCCGCGCCGACGATGGTGTGGATCTCATCGATGAAGGTGATGATCTGACCATCCGCATTCTTGATTTCGTTCAGGACGCTCTTCAGGCGCTCCTCGAACTCGCCACGGTACTTCGAGCCGGCCACCATGGAGCCCAAGTCAAGGGAGATGAGCTTCTTGCCTTGCAGGGTGGTAGGAACGTCGCCCGCCACGATACGCTGGGCCAGGCCTTCCACGACGGCGGTCTTGCCGACGCCGGGCTCGCCGATCAGCACCGGGTTATTCTTGGTACGACGGGAGAGGATCTGAATCACGCGGCGGATTTCCTGGTCACGGCCGATGACCGGGTCCAGCTTGCCTTCCTTGGCGGCGGCCGTCAGGTCGGTGGAGTACTTCTCTAGGGCCTTGTACGAGCCTTCCGCGTCCGGGCTGGTGACCTTCGCGCCGCCACGCACGCCGGGTACGGCCTTGCGCAGGGAGGCTGCGGTGACGCCGTTCTTCTCCAAGATTTCGGCCGACTGGTTCGGCTTGCTGGCCGCGATGCCGATAAGCAGATGTTCGGTGGAGACGTATTCGTCGCCCATCTGCTGCATTTCCTTCTCAGCCTGGGCGATGGCGGCGGTCAGCTGGCGGCTGGCCTGTGGCTGCGAGGTGCTGGATCCGGATGCGCTCGGCAGCGCGACCAAAGCGTTGCGCACCGCCGCGCCGATGGCCTGCCGGTCCCCGCCCGCGGCCTCGATCAGAGAGCGCGCCACGCCGTTTTCCTGGCGCAGCAGCGCATCCATGACGTGCAGGGTCTCGACCTGCGCGTTTCCTGCGGCGGACGCACTCTGAATCGCGTCGCCGACGGCTTCTTGGGCCATAGTGGTGAACTTCTGTTCCATATCGTATTCCTCCATATCATGCGGTCTGCGCAGTGCGGCTCGCGGGCTTCGAAAGCCCTGCGAGCGTTGCGACAGACCGCAGCTTGTCGTTGTCTGATATGGTCAACCGACCTGGAACCCATTCTATTCCCAAAACTTGAGTGCATATGACTCAAGTTTTGGATTTTGGTGGGGAGGGTGACTAGTAGCCCCCTCTGATGAGGAAGCTTGGGCAGCCGCTACTTCAGTGCGCCGACGGCGGATTCGGCGGCGGCGAGGACTTCGCCGGAGAGAATCGCCTCGGCCACGCCCTCAATCTGCGGGGTGGTCCAGGTATCGCGTACGTCGGGGCCGATTTCGTTGGCGTACTGGCGCACCACGCGGTATACGGCGGCGCCCGCCGCACCCGGACGGTACGGCTTGCGGAAGTCGAAGGAGCGGCAGGAGCACAGCAGTTCCACGGCCAGCACGCGCGCAAAGGCCGGAATCGACCGGCGCAGCTTGCGGGCGGCGGCCCAACCCATCGACACGTGATCTTCCTGCATGGCGGAGCTTTACGCTTCATTTCGGAGACGATGCCGGCAGCGGTGTATTGGGCGATCATGAAACCGGAGTCCACGCCCGGGTCACCAGCCAGGAACGCCGGCAGGCCGCGGTTGCGCGCCACGTCAAGGAAGCGGTCGGTACGACGCTCGGAGATAGAGGCTACGTCGGCGGTCGGAATCGCCAGGAAATCGAGCACATAGGCCAGCGGCGCGCCATGGAAGTTGCCGTTGGACTCCACACGGCCGTCCAGCGTGACGCACGGGTTATCGATGGCGGAGGCGAGTTCCACGCCCGCCACGGAGGCCGCGTATTCCACGGTGTCGCGGGCGGCGCCGTGCACCTGCGGGGTGCAGCGCAGCGAGTAGGCGTCCTGCACACGCACGGTGGAGCCTGGGCGGCCGGCCTCAATCAGACCAGAGTCCTTGAGCATGCGGGCGATGTTCGCAGCGGAATCGCCTTGGCCGCGATGCGGGCGCAGCGCCTGCAAGTCGGCGGCGAATACGCGGTCGTTGCCGAGCATGCCTTCCACGCTCATCGCGGCGGCGACATCCGCGGTCTTGAGCAGCAGGCGCAGATCGGTGATGGCCATACACAACATGCCGAGCATGCCGTCGGTGCCGTTGACCAGCGCCAGTCCTTCCTTCTCTTTCAAATCGACGGGCGTGATGCCGGCCGCACGCAGCGCTTCGCCGCCGCCGATCTTGAGGCCGTCAGCGTTGCGGGCCTCGCCTTCACCCATCGCCACCAAAGCACAGGCTGCGAGCGGCGCCAAATCACCGGAGCATCCGAGTGAACCGTATTCGTAGACCACCGGGGTGATGCCGGCGTTCAGCATATCGGCGTAGACCTGCGCGGTTTCCGGGCGCACACCGGTGCGTCCGGTGCACAGGGTGCTCAGGCGCAGCACCAGCAGGCCGCGCACCACCTCACGCTCCACTTCCGGTCCGGCACCGGCGGCATGCGAGCGAATCAGACTTTTCTGCAGCTGCGCACGCTGTTCCTTGGGGATGGAGGTGGAGGCGAGCGCGCCGAATCCGGTGGAGATACCGTAATGCGGCACGGTGTCGTCGGCCAAATGATCGATAATCGCGCGACTCAGCGCCATCTCATGCTTCGATTCGTCCGAAATCGCCACTTTGGCACCGCCGCGCGCTACGGCGATAACGTCCTCGATGCTCAGCGCTCCAACACCTACGGTGACCGTCTGCTCTGCCATGCTCATACCTTTCTATATATGTGCCGCATTCCGCATATACGACATATGCGGCACATGCTTCGCCGGGGATCCGCGACTGCCCGCATTCGCTCACCGCACCTGCCCATCAACAGCAGGCGACGCAAACGCGACCAATCGCTCCCCGAGTAATCAAACCTTGGCCATTTCACCTCAGTCGGATGCCCGCCATAAGCCACTTCGTCCATCTTGTGTCTGAAATCTCAGACATGTAAGGTGATGGAAATATGAGCCATGCCTCGCAGCAATACGCCTTCACCGAGCCACGTACCGTCAAGCGGGCGCAGGTGAAGCCATCAGAACGGGAACATCAGACATCATCATCCGCGCCACGTGTCTCGCTGGCTCCGGCGGCCGATCGTACGCTCGACATCCTCGAGTTCATCGCGAGCAATGGTCAGACGCAAGCCGCCACGCTCGCTCGCGAACTCGGCATTCCGCGCTCCACGGTGTACCAATTGTTGGAGATTTTGGAGCGTCACGGACTGGTCACCCGCCTTGCCGAGCAGCGCGCGTACGGCATCGGACTCAAGACTTTCGAGCTGGGATCGGCCTATTCTCGCCAACATCGTGTATCGCAAGTCGCGCATCCGGTATTGGCGCGTCTTGTTGACGAGACCGGCGAAAACGGACATCTGGCCGTGCTGCACGGCAACGAAATCATTTATGTGATTGAGGAGCGCGCCGCGCATCGCCCGCCGCTAGTGTCAGGCGTGGGCGTGCGCCTGTCTCTTATACACATCTGACGCTGC
>OJRL01001103.1_pt1 | contig 11706 bp, 14 predicted proteins | sample 1599191 | NCBI WGS metagenome assembly OJRL01 (sample SAMN03922537, study PRJEB24848) | human gut metagenome | isolation source: stool sample | host: Homo sapiens | place: Germany | collected 2010-05
TTAAGAAGGTGTGTGAAATTATTAAGAAGAATAAATTATATGAGAATGTCAGTGAAGAAGAGATTAGAAAATTTTGGTAAAAATATTTGAAAGATTAATTACATTGAAAAACTTGATAAAGAGAAAGGAACATAAATATGGAACATGATATAAAATCAGACAGACTTATTATTCCTGTATATATAAATGAAAAGATAGTTTTGGATATGCTTGCTATTATAGAAGATGGTTTTTCAATGGTAAGTCAAATTAATTATACAGAACATACAGAAAATAATTCTGTACAGAAAGCCGATGCAGAAATTTCAACTTCAACTACTCTTTTGAGTAAATTGTTAAAAATAGATGTTTGCAACGGTGTACAAAGGGAACATAATAAAAAACTTAATAATGGACTGCCAATCTTACACAAAGTACCGCCCAAACGAGACTACGGGCGGTATTTTTGTATCATGGCGGAGAAAGGAGGAACTTCCCACGGGGGCTTGACTGAAAAGTTGAGCCTCTTTTTTCATGCCAAAAAACAGGAGGTAAATGCTTATGGCAGATGATAAAACCACAAAAACGCCGGAACAGCCGGTAACGGATAGCGGGCCGAGCAAGGAAACGCCTCCCGCTCCCCCAAAAGAGCCGGAGAAGATTTCCGTTTCTCCGGAGCTGGAAAAAAAGACGGAACCAGAGGTAAAGAACCCACAGGTTTCCGTCTATAACTTCGCTGAAATTATGAAGGAAAAGAAAGCCGAGGAACGGGCGGCAGCTCCCGGCGGGGAAAAGCCTGACCCGGCAAAAGCGGAGAAACCGGAAAAGCAGCCGGAGGCTCCGAAAAAAGCGGAGGAAAAGCCCAAAGAGCCGGAACAGCCGAAGCGCCGGGGCCGTCCCCCGAAAGCAGATAAGGACAAGGCCGCAGCCCCGAAGCCCAAAGCTCCCGCACAGAAACCGGAAAATGCGGTCAAAAAGGAACCGGAGAAAAAAACGGCTCCAACGGTACAGACCGCTCCCGCTCCGAAGGGACCCGAAAAACCGAAGGATGCTCCACGCCGGGGCAAGGAACAGATCGTCTATATCAAGCTGAACGAGCTCCACGCCTTCAAGAACCATCCCTTTGAAGTCCGGGACGATGAAGAAATGCGGGCTATGGTGTCCAGCGTCAAGGACAAGGGCGTGACCCAGCCCGCTATTGTCCGTCCCCGTGAGGATGGCGGCTATGAGATCGTGTCCGGCCACCGCCGCCAGAAAGCCAGCGAGCTTGCCGGGTATGCGGATATGCCCTGTATCGTCCGAAACCTGACGGACGATGAAGCCATCACCCAGATGGTCGAGGACAATCTCAACCAGCGTGAAGAAATCCTCCCCAGTGAGCGGGCCAAAGCCTTGAAAATGCAGCTTGAGGCTATCAAGCACCAGGGCTCCCGCACTTCGGGCCAGATTGACCCGAAGGACGCAGGCAAACGCTCCAACGAGATTGTGGCCGAGCGCAATAAGATGGCGGTCAAGCAGGTGCAGCGGTATATCCGTCTCAATGAGCTGGTTCCCGACCTGATGAAGCTGATGGATGAAAAAAAGCTGGGTTTTACTACGGCGGTGGAGCTTTCCTATATCGGCAAGAAGAACCAGAACTATATCGCCGTTGCCATTGACAGCCAGCAGTCCTCTCCTTCGCAGGCGCAGGCAAAGCGTATGCGTGAGCTGGACGAAAAGAAGCTGCTCAACGGGGATGTGATTGACGGCATTATGATGGAGGACAAAAAGGAGGTAGACAAAGTGATTTTGACAGGTGCGGAACTGAGCAAGTATTTCGGCAAGGAAACTACGCCGAGGGAAATGAAGGATCAGATCATCAAGCTGCTGGACGACTGGAAGGGACAGCAGAAGGAACACGAAAAGCCGGAGAAGAAAACCGAACAGGAAAAGTAAGCTAAAACTTCGGGTCAGCATGGCCCGAGGATTGCGGGGCTCTGCCCCGCACCCCGAAGCTCTGGAGATATAAATTATTCCCCGTCGCCAGTTATTCCGTAGCATAGCCGGGAAAATCAGTCAAGGGCAGCGCCGCCGCAGGCGGTGCCAGAGGCACCCTTGACGGATTTCTCCCGGTTATGCTTTTTCCCGGTCAAGCGACGGGGATATAAATTCTCCAGAGCCGTTCCCCTTCCCGGGGGAAGGGGCGGAGGGGTTGAGCGAACTCTTGCTTTTCCCTAAACCAAAACAGAAATGGAGGCTCAACCAATGAAACGACCTTTAGCATACCTGACCGCCGCATGGAGCGGCGAGCCGGATGTTGATATGGAGCTGGCGGCCCACTACTGCCGTCTTGCTTATGAGGCGGGCTTTTCCCCAATCTGCCCGCTCTTGTATCTGCCGCTGTTTTTGAATGACAGCGTTCCCGGGGAACACAAGGCCGGGATTGATATGCGCCGGGATATGCTGCGGCGCTCCCACACCCTGATCGTCTGCGGTAGCGTTGTGGACGAGGATGTAAAAAACGATATTGCGGTTGCCGGACGGCTGGGCATTGCGGCGACAACGCTGGAAGGGGTGCTTGCCGTGAAGGGACACGGCACCCCGGGCCATGCCGGACATTAAGCTGGGAAGCCTTTTCGACGGGATCGGCGTGTTCCCTCTGGCTGCTTCCCGGTGCGGTATCCGTCCGGTATGGGCCAGTGAGATTGAAAAAGCGCCCATCTCCATAACCAAAAGGCACTTTCCCGACATGGTGCATTTGGGGGATATTACGAAGGTGGACGGCGGGAAAATCCCGCCGGTCCATGTGATAACCTTCGGCTCTCCCTGTCAGAACCTTTCTCTGATCGGCAACCGCTCCGGCCTTGCCGGGGCAAAATCAAGCCTGTTCTATCAGGCGTTTCGTATCATACAGGAAATGAGGGATGCTACTGATAACCTATATCCAGCTATCGCTGTTTGGGAAAACGTCATGGGAGCGTTTTCTACAAATGACCGGATGGACTTTAGAGCCGTCCTATCCGCCTTCTCGGACACCGAAGTTCCAATGCCTCCTTCGGGAAGATGGGGAAACGCCGGAATGGTGCGAGGGGGAACGCCTGATGTGTGCTGGCGGCTCATGGACGCCCAGTATTGGGCAGGCTCCCGAAGGCTGGCACGAAGGCAGCGGATTTTCGTCGTGGCGGATTTTGGAGGCAGACGTGCCGCAGACATACTATTTAAGCCCCGTCCAATGCTCCCACTTCCTCCGCCTTGCGGAGAGGGCGGGCGGGCCGCCGCCGAAGGAGATCGAACAGCTTCTTTTGAAACAGGGCGGCAGATACCAGTCATCCACCCCTTTCAGTGCTTCCGTATGCGGGGAGCGGCAAAAAGGCAGGAAGAAACGGCCTTCCGAAACAGCTTCGGATTACCAACTGACCCTTTTCCCACTCTTTTAGCCAGTGACGTGACGCCCTTCGCCTTCTGGTATGAGGGCGACCCGGAGGGCGGCTGTATCCGTTTTCTGACGGAAACAGAAAGCGAACGGCTGATGGGGCTGCCAGAGGGCTGGACAAAGTACGGGGCGGACGGCGTGGAGATCCGGCCTCTGCAACGCTACAAGGCGCTGGGAAATGCGATTGCCCTCCCTTGCGCCGATTACATTATGGCCGGGATTTATGAGGTGCTGGCTGACCGGGCCGGAAAGGAGGAATGAGCCCATGTTTGAAGCCTATATAACCAATACAGCCCTATACCCCTTAATGGGGATCGAGGTAGGGACAACGGTACATTTCCCCATGACGACACAGGAGTTGCAGGCCGCCCTTGCCAAAATCGGGATAGACGGGAAACGGTACAGCGAAGTGTTCTTTACCAGCTTTGACAGTGATGTGCTGGGGCTCTACGATCATCTCTACGAATGTGAGAACATCGACGAGCTGAACGAGCTGGGCCACGCCCTGCTGGAAGTACGGGATAAGGGCGGACTGGAAACCTTTGAAGCCGCTCTTGTCTTAGGAAACCACACAAGGAGCGTGAAGGATTTGATAAACCTGACGCAGAACCTTGACCTTTACCGCTTTTACCCGGATATTTCCGATGATGAAGGGCTGGGCCGTCTTTACGCCGACGAGCTTGGGACTATCGACATACCGGAGCACATTCAGAACTACTTCGATTATGAGGCATACGGGCGGGATGTGCGTATCAACGAGGGCGGCGTATTCGCTCCCGGTGGGTATGTGTCGGCAGTCCCGGAGGGCTTCAAGGAGTATTACCACGGGCCGCAGGACATTCCGCCGGAACACCGGATATTTGCCTATCCTGAAAAGGCCGAGCCTGTCCACTCCATTCTCGCTGCACTCAAACGGTTTCAAGAAGCCCCGCCCGCTCCGAAAAAGGACAAGGCGGGGCCTTCCCATGAAGAACGGTAGGACTTCGGGCCAGCATGGCCCGAAGCATAAAGGAGGTGCATACCATCAACTATTACCCTATCAATGAAGGAGCCGCCCGCCGGGCAAAAGAAATGAACAGCTTTTCCGACTACAAGGAAGGGAGCGCAACGGCGGAATACCGGGCAATGGTGGACAAGGCCGCCGCCATAGCGGAACAGCAGAAATCCCGGGTGGACCCCATGTACCATGAGAAGATCGACCATCTGTTAGACACCTACGCCCGCAAGCTGGCCGAAAACATGAACCAGGGCTTTGCCATTGACGCAAGGGTTCCCTCTGTGATGATCGCCGGACCTGCCAATTTCCCGGTGGGAAAGAAGGAAAAACAGAACCGGGCCCGGGACAGCAACATGGAGGAATGGCGGTATATTCAAGGGCTGCTGGATAAGATACGCAGTACCGGCATGGGCGGGATCAGCGCCGATGACCCGGCAGCGATTGAAAAGCTCCAGAAGAAGCTGGACGGGCTGGAACGCTCCCAGCTCATTATGAAGGAAGTCAACGCCTATTACCGCAAGCATGGCAAGCTGGATGGCTGTGCGCTGCTGGCGCCGGACCAGATCGAAAAGCTGAAAGCAAGCATGGCGTCAAGCTGGCGGAGCGACCCGAGGCCCTTTGAAAGCTACCAGCTTACCAACAACAATGCGGAGATCCGCCGGGTAAAGGCCCGTATCGAACAGCTTTCCAAACAGGCACAGCGGGAGTTTTCCGGCTGGGAGTTCGACGGAGGCCGTGTGGAGATGAACCGGGAGGACAACCGCTTGCAGGTATTCTTTGATGGAAAGCCTGACGCAGACACCCGGGCCGAGCTGAAAAGCCCTCCCAGCTTCAAAAGAAGCCCTCTATCTTGCAGACCATGCGGGAACAGGGCGAAAAAGTCCAGACGGAGCCGGAAAAGAAAGCTCCGTCCGGCAGAGATGCCGAGCGGTAAGCCTCGGGCCACATTGGCCCGAGGTTTTCTGTTCCCCGAGATTGTACGGGGGCCTCCCGGATAGCGGGAACCCCGACGGAAAGGAGGTTTTATGCAGGAAGAAGTAAACCAAAAAACGGTTGCCCTTTCGATCAGGACAACGAAGCTCACGGGAAAAGTGCTGGCTGCCGCTCTCGGGAAGGTGGCGCGGGCACTGCAAAAGCACCACCGGAAAGCGCTGACCCCGCAGGGACGCCAGAGCGTGAAAAAGCTGATGAACCACTATGGCGGCAAAAGCGCCATGCCCTATGTGGGAGCTCCAAAGGATTTTGACCGGATCGCGAAGGAGTTCCATGTGGACTACGCTTTCCATAAAGTGAGCCCCGGTCATTACCTGCTGTTTTTCAAAGCCAATCAGGCGGACGCTATCACGGCGGCCTTCCAGAAGTACAGCGCAAAGGTGCTGAACAAAGAGCAGGACAAGGCTTCCATCCTCGGTCAGCTTCGGAAATTCACGGAGCAGATCAGGACACAGGAAAAGGAAAAGCAGCGGACCAGAGAGGCGGTGAAGGACGGACGTTGAGTGACAAGATCAGAAAATATGTGCTCCCAAACCTGCCGTACCTCTTTGTGTTCTGGTTCTTCTCCAAAATCGGGACGGCCTACCGGATCGCCCCCGGCACAGACTTCGGGACAAAGCTCATGGGGATGCTCGACACCTTCCCCGAAGCATTTGAAACCTACTGGCCGGGGCTGGGAGGTATTGACCTGCTGGTGGGCCTTGCCGGTGCGGCTGGGATGTATCTGCTGATACAGTCAAAGATCAGGCAGGCGAAAAAATTCCGGCGGGATGCAGAGTACGGCACCGCCCGCTTTGGAACAAAGGAGGATATAAAGCCGTTTGTAGACCCTAAATTTCAGAACAATGTCATTCTGACCGGGACGGAGTTCCTTACCATGAACACCCGTCCGAAGATACCCGCCAATGCCCGGAACCTAAACGCCTGTGTCATCGGCTCGTCCGGCTCGGGAAAGACAAGGTTCTGGCTGACCCCGCAGCTCCTTCAAGCCCATTCCTCGTATGTGGTGGTAGACCCGAAGGGCGGCACCCTCGACCAGTGCGGGCGGTTTCTGCAACGGGAGAAATACAGGGTGCGGGTGTTCAACAGTATCGACTTTTCAAAATCCATGCACTACAATCCGCTGGCCTATATCAAGACGGAAAGCGATGTTTTGAAATTCGTTACCGCTCTGATTGCCAACACCAAAGGCGACGGCAAGGAGGGCGACGAGTTCTGGACCAAAGCCGAAACCCTCTTGTACTGCGCCCTTGTGGCCTACATCGTCTTTGAGGGGCCGGAGGAAGAACGCAACATGAATACGCTGGTGGAAATGATAAACAGCATGGAAGTCCGGGAGGATGACGAAACCTTCAAAAATGCGGTGGACTATATGTTTGACGGGCTGGAACGCCGCAGCCCCCAGCACTTCGCCGTAAGGCAGTATAAGAAATACAAGCTGGCCAGCGGCAAGACAGCAAAAAGTATTCTGATTAGCTGCGGTGCAAGACTGGCTCCCTTTGATATTCCCCAGCTCCGGGAGATCATGTCTTATGACGAGCTGGAGCTTGATAAGCTGGGGGATGAAAAATCGGCGCTGTTCTTCCTTATCAGCGACACGGATACCACCTACAACTTTTTGGTTGCCCTCGCTTTTTCGCAGATGTTCAACCTTCTGTGTGAACGGGCTGATAACACCTATGGCGGGCGTCTGCCCTACCATGTGCGGGTGCTGTGGGACGAGGCTGCCAACACCGGGCAGGTACCGGGGCTGGAAAAGATCGTGGCCGTCATCCGCTCCCGTGAGATCAGCCTGACGCTGTTCTATCAGGCAATGAGCCAGTGCAAAGCATTGTACAAAGACCATTCCGAAACCATCATGGGCAACATGGACAGTATCGTGTTCCTCGGAGGCCGGGAGGCTTCCACCCTAAAGGATATTTCGGAAAACTGGCTGGGCAAGGCCACCATCTCTATGCAGACCGAGGGCCGAAGCCGTGGACAGTCTGAAAGTTACAGCCAGAATATGCAGCGGCTTGGCCGGGAGCTGATGACCACCAGCGAGATCACCACCATGCCCGGGGATAAATGTATCTTGCAGCTTAGGGGACTCCCGCCCTTCCTGTCTCCGAAGTATGACTTGAAAAAGCACCCGAATTACAAGTACACAGCCGAATTTGATAAAAAGAAAAACGCCTTCCGCTTGGAAAGCCTGTTCCGCCACCGGCCATTGAGACTAAAGCCAGAGGACGAATACACGGTGTACGAAGTGGAAAGCTCCGACACGGACGAAGAAGCTGACCTGTTGAACTTCGATGATCTGGACAGCGACGAGTTTGTGTAACTTCGGGCCATGTTGGCCCGAAGCGCCGCCGATGTGGGCGGCTTTTTTTGTACCCAAAACCATCAAACAAACAAAATGGAGGAACGTATATGGAATTTTTCAATCAGGCAATCGACATTCTCAAAATTCTGGTCATGGCTCTTGGCGCCGGTCTGGCGGTATGGGGCGTCATCAACCTTCTGGAAGGTTACGGGTCGGACAACCCTGCGGCAAAATCACAGGGCATTAAGCAGCTCATGGCAGGCGGCGGTGTCGTTCTGATCGGCCTTCAGCTTGTCCCTCTGCTGTCCGGTCTGTTCAGCTAAGTGTCACCCGTTGTCCCTTTTTCCAGAAAAGGAGCTGATGTATGGACTTTATCATCGACGCAATCGTTGAATGGCTGAAAGGTCTGCTCGTCGATGGTATCATGGGAAATCTGGACGGCCTTTTCGATAACGTCAATCAGAGCGTTGGCGAGATCGCCACACAGGTAGGCACGACCCCGGCGGACTGGAACGCCGGGGTCTTTTCCATGATACGACAGATCTCTGAAACTGCCATTCTGCCAATCGCCGGGGTCATCCTCACTTTTGTAATGACTTATGAGCTGATACAGATGCTCATAGAACGCAACAACCTCCATGAAGTTGACACATGGATGTTTTTTAAGTGGGTGTTCAAAACCTTTGTGGCTGTGATGATCCTGACGAATACCTTCAATATCGTGCTGGCGGTCTTTGATGTGAGCCAGCATGTGATACAGCAGTCAGCGGGCATTATCCAGAACGGGACAGAGATCACGCCGGATGTGCTGGACAGTCTGCGGACAGAACTTGAAGCGATGGAGTTAGGCCCTCTGTTCGGACTCTGGCTCCAGTCCTTCCTGATCCAGCTTACCATGATTGCCTTAAATATCGTGATCTTCGTCATCGTATATGGCCGTATGACTGAAATCTATTTACTCACAAGTTTAGCGCCTATCCCGTTTGCCACAGTCCCCAACAGGGAAACCGGACACATGGGGCAGAACTATTTCCGCTCCCTCTTTGCGGTGGGCTTTCAAGGTCTGTTGATCTTAGTCTGTGTCGCCATCTATGCGGTGCTGATCCAGAGTATCGCCACCGACGGCGACCCCATTGGGGCGATCTGGGGCTGTGTGGGATATACGGTGCTGCTGTGTTTTACCTTATTCAAAACAGGCAGTCTTGCAAAATCCATCTTCGGCTGCCATTAAGAGACTTCGGGCCATGCTGACCCGAAGCGGAAAGGAGAAATCCATGCAGGAAAAAAATGCGGGCAGAACACCAGCTGCCCCTATAAAGCTGGATGTAAGCGTGCGGGTCATCGAACCTGTGAAAAACCTCATGGGCTTTGCCAGCGTGAAATTCAATGACTGCTTTGTGGTGGAAAATCTGAAAATCGTACAGGGCAGCAAGGGTCTCTTTCTTGGGATGCCCAGCCAGCCGGACGGCAAAGGCGGCTATCGGGATATGGCCTACCCTGTCACAAAGGAGTTCCGGGAACAGCTCAACACCGCTGTTCTGCAAGCCTATGAGGCAAAGCTGGAACAGATGGCGGAGCGCGGCTCTGTGGGGCGTGCATCCATCAGCGACCAGCTCAAAGCCGGAAAAGCGGCTGCCGAACAGGCAAAGGCAGAACGGCCTCCGAAGGAAAAGCCCAGCCGCAGCGCAGAGCGTTGACCTCGGGCCATGCTGGCCCGAAGCAGAAAGGAGGCGGGAACCATGCCACGCAAACGGATGGGCTATGACGCGGCCTGCTATTACGACGGAAAACTGCTGGGCCGCTGTACCAAAGCGGACAGCGACGCCTATACCCTGTTGATGAACGCCTGTGGTGGGGACGCCGCCCGGGTCCTGCGGGAATATGCCTATTTTTCCCCGGAACTTCGCGCCATATTGGAAAAGGCGGCGCTCATGCAGGCGGACCGGAGCCGGACGGGCGGAATGTTCCATGCGCCGAAAAGCTCCCCGTGGGGCGAGGTGCAGAATTGTGAAACCCTCTGTCCGGGGGTGTTTCTGGTATCTACCGCCAGCCACGGCGGAACGATGGTGGCAAACGAGGTAGCCGCCGTCCTCTCCCCAGCAGCGAAAAAGTGCGGCTTCAAGGATAAGGGCTATATCTGCTATGAGGAGGACGCGCAGGAAAGTGTGGTGCTCCGGGAACTGTTGGACAAAAAGCTGTGGAACATCCCTGACCGCATTAAGGACAAAGGGCAGTTTGAAGAAAACCTCAACCAGTCCATCCGGCAGTATAATCCCGAATACTGGCGGGCAAGGCAGAGCGGACGTAAGGCCGCCGAAGCCGCCCGCAGTACAGCCCCGGCCAAAGAAGCCGCAAGATAACTTCGGGCCATGCTGGCCCGAAGCAGTAAAGGAGGTGCACCCAAATGGCCTATGTGCCAGTACCAAAAGACCTTTCCAAAATCAAGACAAAGCTGGCCTTCAATCTGACGAAGCGCCAGCTTGTTTGTTTTTCCGGCGCGGCGGCGGTGGGGCTCCCGGCCTACCTGCTTTCCCGTGACAGTATCGGGAACAGCGCCGCCATGTTCCTGATGATCGGCCTCATGCTCCCGTTCTTCTTTCTGGCTATGTATGAGCGGGACGGCCTGCCGTTGGAAAAAGTGCTGAAAAACATCATCCGCACCCGGTTCCTCTATCCCCGTGTGCGGCCTTACAAAACCGAAAACTTCTATGCGCTGCTTAGCGCCAGAAAGGAGGCGCAGCCGATTGCGAAACAACAGAAGGGTCGGAAAGCCCGCAGGCAGAAAGCCTGAAAAGCAGGGCCTTACCGGTCTGTTCACAAAAGGAAAGAACATTCCCACCACCGCCCAGCAGACCCTCCCTTACCGGGAAATGTACCGGGACGGGGTGTGCCGGGTAGCGGACCGCTATTACACCAAAACCATTGAATACGAGGACATCAACTACCAGCTCGCACAGTCCGAAGATCAGGCGGCCATCTTTGACGGGTGGAGCGCCTGCCTCAACTACTTTGACAGCAGCCTTCCGTTCCAGCTTTCCTTCCTCAACCACCGGAGCCGCCCGGGCAGCCGGTACAGCGTGAACATCCCCATGCAGGATGATGATTACAACAGCGTCCGGTATGAGTATGTGGAAATGCTGGAAAACCAGATCGCCAAAAGCAACAACGGCATTGTCCGCACAAAGCTCCTGACCTTCGGCGTGAACGTGGACGACCTTCCCACCGCCAGGGCAAGGCTGGAACGTGTAGAGGCGGACATTTGCGGGAACTTCAAAAAACTGGGCGTCAAGTGCCGCTCCCTTTCGGGGCTGGAACGGCTGGAGCTTCTTCACGGGCAGCTCCACCCCGGCAGCGGCTCCCCCTTCCGGTTTTCATGGGATATGATCCCCAAAACCGGGCTTTCCACCAAAGACTTTATTGCCCCGGACAGTTTCGATTTTCGTTTCAGCCGACTGTTCCGGGTGGGGACGACTTGGGGCGCTGCCTCCTACTTGCAGATTTTGGCCTCGGAGCTCTCGGACAAGCTGCTGGCGGAGCTTTTGGAAATGGATGCGGAAATGACCATCACCCTCCATATCCAGACTGTCGATCAGGCCGCCGCCGTAAAATCCATCAAGGCCAAAGTCTCCGACATTGACAAGATGAAGGTGGAGGAACAAAAGAAGGCAGCCCGGTCAGGGTACGACATGGACATACTTCCGCCCGACCTCGTAACGTACAGCAACGACGCAAAGACCCTCTTGGAAGATTTACAGAGCCGGAATGAAAGAATGTTCCTGCTGACCTTCCTTGTGGTAAACATGGCCCCGACCCGCCGGGAGCTGGACAATGACCTGTTCACGGTGTCCGGTATCGTCCAGAAATACAACTGCACCTTGAAGCGGCTGGACTTCCAGCAGGAGGATGGTTTTCTTTCCAGCCTTCCGCTGGGCCATAACGGCATTGAGATCAAGCGCGGCATGACGACCAGCTCCACGGCCATTTTCGTTCCCTTTATGACGCAGGAGCTCCGCATGGATG
>OJRL01001116.1_pt1 | contig 11599 bp, 10 predicted proteins | sample 1599191 | NCBI WGS metagenome assembly OJRL01 (sample SAMN03922537, study PRJEB24848) | human gut metagenome | isolation source: stool sample | host: Homo sapiens | place: Germany | collected 2010-05
GGGAAGCCTGCCGCACCCGGAGGAAAAGCCTCTCCGCCCGGCGGCACCGGCAGCGTCTGTGACGCCCCGCCCGACACAGCCCTCTGCCCCGGAGCGGGACATCCTCCCGCTGCCCGTAAAAGCCCCGGAAAAGGCTGCGCCGGCATCGGAACACACATGGACAACGGTTGCAGCCTCCGAGCCTCTTCCGATGAACGCTGCCCTCCACAGTCCTGAGCCGCCGCAGGAGGAAAGCGTCCTTGAGCCGCCGCCCTTCCGGGCTGCATCCAGTGAGTCACAGCTGGACATCGAGGCAGACATCGATCTGCCGGATGTCACCCGCGACCACATGGCCGCGTGGGAGCCTGCCCCGGATGAACCGGAGCGTCCACCGCTGCCGGAGGCTTCGGATGAGCCGCAGCAGGGCGCAGCCCCGGAGCAGCTGGGCTTTGACGTTCAGGACGGCCCGGAGCCCCTGCGGTATGTGGGCGAGATCTTCCGCACCTATATCCTCGCGGAGCGGGGCGACGAGATCTGCATCATTGACAAGCACGCCGCCCATGAGCGCCAGCTCTTCGAGAAGCTGGCCGCCCACTACGGCGATGTCCCCAGCCAGCTCCTCCTGGAGCCGCTGGTGGTGGAGCTCTCCGCCGAGGAAAAGACCGCTCTGCTGGCTAACCTCGACCTGCTGGAAAGCGCCGGCCTCGAGGTGAGCGATTTTGGCGGCAGCTCGGTCTGCCTGCGCTCGGTCCCCGCTGATGTGGAGCAGGGCAGTGCCGAAGATCTGTTGGTCGAGCTGGCGGCAAAGCTGGCCCACGGCAGCCGCGACGCGTTGAACGAGCGGACAGAGTGGGTGCTCCACTCCATCTCCTGCCGCGCCGCCATCAAGGCGGGCGACCACACCTCGCCGCAGGAGCTGATGGCGCTGGCCGAAAAAATCCTCTCCGGCGAAGTGCCGCCCTTCTGCCCCCATGGGCGCCCCTGCGTCCTCAAACTCACCCGAAAGGAGCTGGAAAAGCAGTTTGGCCGAATCGTGTAACAAAAAGCATCCGGTGCTGGCCGTCGTCGGCCCCACTGCCACCGGCAAGACCGCTCTCGGCGTGGCGCTGGCCGAAGCTTTCGAGGGCGAAGTCATCAGCGCCGACTCGATGCAGATCTATAAAGGATTAGACGTCGGTACGGCGAAGGTCGCGCCCGGAGAGACCCACGGCGTCCCGCACCATGCGGTGGATATTCTGGAGCCGGATGAGCCCTTCAGCGTGGCGGATTTCGTGACACTGGCCGGAACGCTCGAGGCTGACATTTCCGCCCGGGGCCGTCTGCCCATCCTCGTGGGAGGCACGGGCCTCTATGTCCAGAGCTTTTTGTACGGTGTCCGCTTCGCCGCCGAGAAGACGCCGGACGGCCTGCGGGAACAGCTGGCCGCAGAGATGGCGGAAAAAGGCCCGGAGGCTATGTACAAAGAGCTGCAGGCTGCCGACCCGGAAGCCGCCGCCGCCATCCATCCGAACAATCAGGTGCGGGTCCTGCGGGCGCTGGAACATTTCCGTGCCACCGGCAAGCGTCTGAGCGAGCAGAAGGCCCAGTCCCTCCCGCCGGAGCGGCCCTATCGTTCGCTGGTGCTGGGTCTGGACTTTCCCGACCGCGCCCAGCTCTACCGCCGCATCGACCTGCGGGTGGACAAGATGCTGGACGCCGGCCTCCTCGATGAGGCAAAGCTGGTCTATGACCACCGCCAGACCTACCGCACGGCAGCGCAGGCCATCGGCTACAAGGAGTTCTTCCCCTATTTTGAGGGGACGGCCCCGCTGGATGCCTGCACCGAAAAGCTCAAGCAGGCCTCCCGCAACTACGCCAAGCGCCAGCTGACCTGGTTCCGCCATATGGACGGCGTGGTCTGGCTGGACGCCTCTGCGCCGGACGTTACAGCCCGGGCTGTGCAGCTGACCCAAGATTTTTTAGCGAAAGGGTGACCTTTTATGATGGATAGACCACGCTCTGCTCCCGGCGCGTCCAGCGCTTTGGGCAAGCTGGCAGGCTTCGTCATCGCCGTCGTGGTGCTGGCGGGCATCTATGTGGGCTATCAGGCCCTGCAGGTGCTCTTCCCGCCCAACACCTACGAGACGGCGCTTCTTGCCACCGTGGCGGATACGGTGGACGCCGACGGCGTTCTCCTCTTCGATGAGGTCTATGTTCCCGGCGGCGGAACGCTGGGCTATCTCGCGGCCGACGGAGAGCGCGTCTCGGCGGGGGCTGCGGTAGCGGAGAACTACAGCAGCCCGGAACAGGCGGGCCTCCGCCAGCAGCTCACCAGCCTGAACGACCAGATCGAGCTTCTTCAGCGCTCTCAGAATACCACCGCCACCCAGCTGGATTCTCTGAAAAAAGAGCGGGCTTCCGCGCTTTATGATATGATGGATGCGCTGGACGGCTCTGCCTACGACGAGACAGCCCAGGGCGAAGAAAACTACATCCTCGCTCAGAACAAGCTCTGGGTCATCACCGGTGAAGTCTCGGATTTCTCGGCCCAGATCGCCTCCCTCACCGAGCAGTCGGCGCAGGTGCAGGCCCAGCTGGGAGAGCCGACCCAGATCACCGCCCCTCAGACGGGTTACTTCATCCGCAGCTCTGCCAGCGGGCGGCTCAACGCCGGGGCAGACGACATCCTCGCGCTGAACACCACCGACCTGCAGGCGTATCTGAACTCTGACCCCGAGCTGCCGCTGGACGGCTGCGCGGGCAAGATCGTCTCGGGCTTTGCGTGGCGGTACGTCGGCCTCTGTTCGGCCAAGGAAGGGGAGAAGCTGCTGGGCGACAACGGCAAGCCCCTGACCCGCTCGGTGAAGATAAAGTTCCCCGGCCAGATGGAGACGCCCCTCAAGGCCTCCGTCTCCGAGGTGGCCATCGACGAAGCGACCGGACTGGCCCGCTTTGTCATCACCTGTGAGATCATCAACGGCGATGTGCTGCGGCTCAACCGGGCCGGCGCCCAGATCATCGTGGGCGAGACCACCGGCCTGCGCGTCCCCATCGACGCGATCCATTATCTGAAAGAGGACGGCACCGAGTCTGAGACGCAGGGCGAGAACTACATCCCGGGCGTCTATGTCAAATACGGCAATCTTGCCCGCTTCTGCAAGATCGACCCCGTGGATAATGACCATCCGCTGGTGACGGACGGCGAGTACCGCATCGTCATGCCCAGCAGCTCGGATAAGACAAAAACCGTCAGCGAAGTCCGCCTTTACGACGAGATCATCGTCTCCGGACAAAATTTGTATGATGGAAAGCTTTTGTAGTTATTGACATCTGACGCAAAAAATCAGATAATAGAAAAAGCTATTAGCACCTCTTTTTCACAAAGGGGTGCCAGGCAGCGTGAGCTGCCCGAATGAAAGGAGCAAGTTTCTATGTCTTTTGTGGACAGCCTGAAAAAAGGGCTTTTCGGCAGTGAGGACGATTACGACGATCAGTACATGGACGACGGTCCTCAGATGGTGAATAACAACAGCGGTCTCGGCGTCGCAGGCAACGAGGGAGAGGACGAGCCCGAAGAGGGCGCAGCCCCCAAGCGGAACGGCAAGGTGGTCAACATCCATGCTACCACCCAGCTCAAGGTCGTTCTGGTCAAGCCTGAGCACTTCGAGGATGCCAGCACGATTGCTGACCACCTGAACAACAAGCGCACCGTCGTGCTGAATCTGGAGTCCACCAACAAGGAGGTTTCCCGCCGTCTGGTGGACTTCCTCTCCGGTGTGGCCTACGCCAACAACGGCCAGATCAAGCGGGTGGCCAACAGCACCTTCATCATTACTCCCTACAATGTAGACATCATGGGCGACCTGCTGGACGAGCTGGAGAACAATGGCGCGTTCTATTGATACCCAGCAAAGCGCCGTGCGGGGCTTCGTCCCGGCGCAGAACGATGAGGAACGCTTCCTCATGCGTCATGTCGAGGACCTGGCCCGCGCCGCCTTCGGCCGGGGCATCGCCCGTTATTCGACGTTCCTGAGCGACAGGGAACAGCAGCTGGCGCAGGCGGCACTCAACCGTGCCGGTGCGCCGGAGGAAAGCTGCCGCTTCGAGGGCGGCTGGCCCGACGCCGAGCGCCGGGTGCTCTGCCTCGAGCCGGAAGACTGTTACCCTGCAAGCCCTGTCTGCTGCGTCCGGCTCAGGTGCCGTGCGCTGGCCGGGGCGCAGCTGCCCGTCCATAAGGATTATCTGGGCAGCCTGATGGGGCTCGAGCTTCGCCGTGAGGCGCTGGGCGACATCGTCCTGCCGCCGGAGGAGCCGGGTACCGCTTATCTGTTCGCGCTGGAGCCTGCTGCGGCCCTTATCTGTCAGGAGCTGCGCAGTGTGGGCCGCACCGAGGTGACGGCTCAGCAGCTGGCGCTGGACGAAGTGCCGGAGTTTGCGCAGGCAGAGCGCCGGTTACAGACCGCGACCGTATCGTCGCTGCGTCTGGATGCCGTACTTGCCGCCATACTGCGGTGCAGCCGGGGCATGGCCGCAGAGCTTGTGGCAGCGGGAAGGGTAGAGATCAACCATCTGCCCGTTTCCAGCGCCCATGCGCCGGTATACGAATCTGATGTGTTCACAGTGCGGGGCAAAGGGCGCTTCCGCCTCACAGCCCTGCCGGGCAAGAGCAAAAAAGACCGACAAATCATCGAGTTCTTCCAATATTGAGATATTGAGAAGGACGACTGGGTAAAATGGAGGAGATCATTATGCTGACACCGCAGGACGTGCGCTCTGTGCAATTCGAAAAGAACCTCCGCGGCTACCGTACCGAGGATGTTGACCACTTTCTGGATAAGGTAGAGCAGCAGCTCGGGCAGGATGCGGAGCAGATGGAGGCCCTGCGCAAGCAGGTGGCCGACCTGACTGCCGAGAACGAGACTCTGCGCCGCAATATGCAGAGCTATGAGGCCGACGGCGATATGCTCAAGAGCGCCCTCATCAACGCGCAGCGCATGGGCGAAAACGTCATCCGCGAGGCCAACCAGAAGGCCGAGGACATCCTGCACCGTGCAAATCTGCGCGGCGACGACATCATCCGGGATGCCAACGAGCTGCTGCAGAAGGCCAGCGACCGCGCCGACGAGATCATCAGCGAGGCCAACGACAAAAAGCTGGCCGAAGAGCGTGAGTATGATCGCGTTCGTCTCGAGGTCACCCGCTTCAAGTCCGACGTGCTGAACCTCTACCGCACCCATGTGGAGTCCCTGAGCCGTCTGCCGGAGTTCCAGCAGAAAGAAGAGACCCCCGCACAGGATGCCGAGGCTGAGCTGCCCGAAACCGAGGATGCCGATACCACCGAGGATGCAGCGCCCGCTGCGGACGCTGCCGAGACGGAAGACGCCGCCCCCGAGAAGGCCGGCGAGGACTTCTGGGAGAAGGACGAATCTCAGCTCAAGCTCGACCCGCCCCCGGCAGACCCCAACGCTGTCTTTCAGGGCGTGACCTTCAGCGAATAATTCCCCAAGCATCGACAGCAAGGCATTATTTGTGTGCCGTAAAGCTGTTTTGATAAAATAAGCGCGTAGCTGCGCTGTTTGCGACTGCAAAACCAATAGAGGAGAGTGTAAAACCAGTGGCTAAGAATAAGTCTCAGTACGACAGTACTCTGAATCTGCCCAAGACCCTGTTTGAGATGCGCGCCGGCCTGCCCAAGAAGGAACCGGTCATGCTCAAGGATTGGGACGACAACGACCTGTACAACCAGCTCATGAAGCACAACGAGGGCAAACCTCAGTTCATCCTGCACGACGGCCCTCCGTATGCCAACGGCAATATCCACATGGGTACCGCGCTGAATAAGATCATCAAGGACATCATCATCCGCGAGAAGAACATGGAGGGCTTCCAGGCTCCCTATGTGCCCGGCTTTGATACCCACGGCCTGCCCATTGAGCTGAAGGCCCTGTCCTCCGTCGGCGAGAAGAAGAAGGACATCTCCAAGCTCGAGCTGCGCCAGATCTGCGAGAAGTTCGCCACCGAGCACATCGACATCATGAGCGACCAGTTCAAGCGTCTGGGCGTTATCGGCGATTTTGAGCATCCCTATCTGACCCTCAAGCCCGAGTTTGAGGCCCGTCAGATCGAGATCTTCGGCGAGATGGCCAAGAAGGGCTATATCTACAAGGGTCTGAAGCCTGTCTACTGGTGTCCCGACTGCCGCACCGCTCTGGCTGAGGCCGAGATCGAGTACGGCGAGGACGAGTGCGACTCTATCTTCGTCCGCTTCCACGTCTCTCAGGATCCCAACGGCGTTCTGGCAAAGCACGGCATCCCGATGGAGAAGACCTACTTCGTCATCTGGACCACCACCACCTGGACCCTGCCCGCCAACGAGGCCATCTGCCTGAACGGCCAGTTCGAGTACTCCTTCGTCAAGATCGGCGATGAGTTCCATATCATGGCCACCGACCTTGTCAAGAGCGTTATGGACTCCTGCCACATCACCGATTACGAGGTGGTGGGCGAGCCGGTCAGCGGCGCTGAGTTCGAGCTGATGCGCTATAACCATGTCTACCTGCCCAAGGAAGGCTGGGTCATCCTCGGCGACCACGTCACGCTGGAAAGCGGCTCTGGCTGCGTCCACACCGCCGGCGGCCACGGCGTCGATGACTTCAACGTCTGCCAGAAGTACCCCCAGATCCCCATCACCGTCCCCGTGGACGACGGCGGCTATCTGACCGAGCAGGCCGGCAAGTACGCAGGCCAGCGCGTCTGGGCTTCCAACAAGACCATTCTGGCCGACCTGACCGCCGCCGGCGCTGTCATGGGCCAGCTGCACATCAAGCATCAGTATCCGCACTGCTGGCGCTGCCACAACCCCATCATCTTCCGCGCTACCGAGCAGTGGTTCTGCTCCATCGCCAAGTTCCGTGAGGATGTCTACAAGGCCATCGACACCGTGACCTGGATGCCCGACTGGGGCCATGACCGGATGCACGGCATGGTGCGCGACCGCAACGACTGGTGCATCAGCCGTCAGCGCACCTGGGGTGTGCCTATCCCGGCCTTCTACTGCAAGAAGTGCGGCGCTTACCACATCACCGACGCCACCATCAAGGCCGTCAGCGACCTGTTCCGCAAGGAGGGCTCCGACGCCTGGTACAAGTATGACGCTGAGCAGATCATCCCCGCTGGTGAAGTCTGCGAGAAGTGCGGTGCTTCCGAGTGGACGAAGGACACCGACATCATGGACGTCTGGTTCGACTCCGGCTCCACCCATGCTGCCGTTCTGGAAGAGCGCCCCGAGCTGCGCTTCCCGGCCGATATGTATATGGAGGGCGGCGACCAGTTCCGCGGCTGGTTCCAGTCCAGCCTGCTGACCAGTGTCGCAAGCAAGGGCTGCGCACCCTATAAGTCCGTTCTGTGCCACGGCTGGGTCGTGGACGAGCAGGGCAAGCAGATGCACAAGAGCGCCGGCAACGGCGTCGAGCCCAGCGAGATCATCAAGGACTACGGCGCTGACATCATCCGCCTGTGGGTGGCTTCTTCCGACTACACCGTCGATGTGCGTGCCGGCAAGAACATCTTCAAGCAGCTGAGCGAGGCCTACCGCAAGATCCGCAACACCGCCCGCTTCATTCTGGGCAACCTCGACGGCTTCGACCCCAACACCGACTGTGTGGCTGACGACCAGCTGCAGGACATCGACCGCTGGGCTCTGGCTGCGCTGGATGACCTCATCGTCAACACCAACGCCGGTTATGCTGTGTATGACTTCAACAAGGTCTACCACGCTGTCTACAACTTCTGTGTCGTGGCCATGTCCAACTTCTATCTGGACGTCACCAAGGATCGCCTGTACTGCACCAACGGCACCGGCCGCAAGGCTGCGCAGACCGCGATGTACAAGATCCTCGTCGCTCTGGACAAGATCATCGCTCCCATCCTCTGCTTCACCAGCCAGGAGATCTGGGACTTCCTGCCCAAGACCGAGGCTATGAACAAGTACGTCGTCTTCGAGGATATGCCGAAGGCTGGCCAGTACGCAGCTGACGATGCCTTCAAGGCCAAGTGGGCGCAGCTCATCGCTGTCCGCGACGAGGTCAAGAAGGTCCTCGAGCAGGCCCGTGCAGATAAGCAGATCGGCGCTTCTCTCGAGGCTTCCGTCACCCTGTACTGCAATGACGCCGTCTACGACCTGCTCAACAGCATCCCGATGGACGAGCTGGCCGACCTGATGATCGTCTCCCATGTGGAGCTGGTCAAGGGCGAAGGCGGCGCAGCCAGCGCTGTCGAGGGCCTGGGCGTTGCTGCTGCACACGCCACCGGCGACAAGTGCGAGCGCTGCTGGAAGTACTCCGCAGACATCGGCACCCACGCTGCTCATCCCACTCTGTGCGCACGCTGCGCCGCTGTTGTGGAGGGCTAAACCATTTCGTATCTCTGGCGGCGCACCCGGCGCAAAAGGGGGCGCCGCCTTTTTCAAAAAATCAGGAGAAACTATGGCATATATCATTCTGAATCTGGTCTGTGTGGCCGCGCTGGTGGGCATCGACCAGGCCATCAAGCTCTGGGCTGCCCAGTATCTGGCCCCTGTGGAGGCCATCACCGTCATCCCGCATGTGGTGGAGCTGCGCTTCGTGCTCAATCAGGGCATGGCGTTCAGCCTGCTGAGCGGAAAGCAGCTCTTCCTTATCCTCGCCACCAGCGCCGCGCTGCTGCTCGTAGCCTATCTGCTGTTCTTCCGCAGCCGCGGCAAGCTCCTGCAGCAGATCGCCTTCATCCTCGTGCTGGCCGGCGGCATCGGCAACCTCATCGACCGTGTGCTGAACGGTGAGGTCGTGGACTACATCAACCCGCTGTTCATCGACTTTGCAGTCTTCAACTTCGCCGACATCCTCGTCTGCGTCGGTGTGGCGCTCTGGGTGCTGGTCATCCTGCTGGAAGAGGTGGAAGATAAGCCCTCGAAGGAGCAGTAAACCATGGAACAGCGTGAATTTATCGTGGAGGCGGAGGCCGCAGGCCAGCGCATCGACCGCTTCCTCAGCGGGGAGGACACCGGCCTTTCCCGCAGTGCGCTGCAAGGCCTCGCGGCTGAGGGGCATGTGCTCTGCAACGGCAAAAGCATCGCCAAGAGCCTCAAGCTCAAGGCGGGGGACACCATCCTGCTGGAAATTCCTGACGCAAAGCCTATCGAGGCTGTGCCGCAGGACATCCCGCTGGACATCGTGTATGAGGACGACCACCTTCTGGTGGTGAACAAGCCCAAGGGCATGGTCGTCCACCCGGCTCCGGGCAACCCGGACGGCACGCTGGTGAACGCCCTGCTCTGGCACTGCAAGGGCAGCCTCTCGGGAATCGGCGGTGAGATACGCCCCGGCATCGTCCACCGCATCGACAAGGACACCAGCGGCCTGCTGGTGGTGGCGAAAGATGACGCCACCCACATCGGCCTGTCCCAGCAGATGGCGGTCCACAGCGTGGAGCGCGCCTACCAGACCGTTGTCTACGGCGGTTTTGCGCAGGACGAGGGCTTCGTGGAGGCAAATCTGGGCCGCTCCAAGACCGACCGCAAGAAGATGGCGGTCTACCCGGCCGGCGAGCCCCACACCAAGTATGCCTACACCGGCTATAAGGTACTGGAGCGCTTCGGCGGCTTCACCCTGCTGGAATGCCGCCTCAAGACGGGCCGCACCCATCAGATCCGCGTCCACATGGCGTCCATCCAGCATCCCGTGGCGGGCGACCCGGTGTATGGTCCCCACAACTGCATCACCAAGCTCCACGGCCAGTGTCTCCACGCAAAGACATTGGGCTTCATCCACCCCATCACGGGGGAACATCTCCGCTTTGACTCGGAGCTGCCGGAGTATTTCACCCACTTTATTGCATCGCTCAGGAGGGGGACTGTATGACGAAACTTCTCGATTCTACGCTCGTACTCTGCGATCTGGACCATCTCCTTTTGGCCGGTGACGGCAATATGCCGCAGGTCGTGCGGGATGTGCTCCAGCTGTTTTCCAGCCGGGGCGGCAGGCTGACGGTTTTCAGCCAGCGTTCGCCCCGGGCCGTCCGCGCCGTGCTGGGTGGGCTGCGCCTTGCTGCGCCCGCGCTCACCTGCGGCGGTACGCTGGCCTACCGGTTCTCGGAGGGCAGCGGCCAGCCGCTGTGCAGCTTCGCGGGCTGTGAGGAATCTATCTTCAAAAAGCTGCCCGCAGCTGTGGGCCTCGGCATCGCGCTGCAGATGGCCGACGGCTCTACCCGTGTGCTGCGGATGAGCACCGCCCTCGAGCGCCATCTGCGCCGGGAGTTCACCCCCTTTACGCTGTGCAGCCCCGCCGACGTCAAGGGCGAGGACGTGCTGCGCATCCTGCTCTATCAGGACCGTCAGCAGCTGCCCATTCAGGCCCTGCTGGAAAAGGCACTGGGGGACAATGCCGCTATGCTGCGCTCGGAGCGCACCGGCATGGACGTCATGGTGCTGACACCGGGTGCCGTCTCGGCGGAAGCAATGCTGGGCGCGGTCTGCCTGCCCGTCAACTGCACGGCTGACCAGCTCACTGTCGCCGCCGGGTGCAGCCAGATGCTCGAGCTGGTCCGTCAGGCCAGGCAGAGCGTCGTTCCGGCAGATGCCCCGGTGGAGCTGCGCCTTGCCGCCGGCCAGACGACCCTGACCGACCACGACACCGGCGCAGCCGCAGAGTTTTTCTATGGCCTTGTGCGAAGTGCCGAAGCTGCATCGTAAAAATTGTGTAAAGTCTCCTGCAAATTTTCCGCAGGAGACTTTCTTTTTGGAAGGATTTCGAGTACAATGAGAGAAACTATGTTCACACCCCGCGAACGCCGCTTTCTGGCACTGGCGGCAGCAGCGGCGGTCTGCATTGTCAGTCTGGCGTTCTGGTATGCCGTGCCGCCATCCCCGGCGCAGGCTTCGTCAGCGGCAGTCGAGCCTCTGCGGGAGTCCTTCCGCGTGGACCTCAACACCGCCGGGGTGGACGCCATGACCACACTGCCCGGCCTCGGGGAGAAGAAGGCGAGAGCCGTTCTGGAATATCGTCTTGCCCATGGCCGGTTCCAGAGCCTCGATGAGGTGGCACAGGTGCCGGGCGTTACACAGGATATGATAGACGAATGGCAGGGCCTCGCCTATGTGAGCTGAGAGGGGAGACCTTCTCGGGAAAAAGGAGTTATCATGAGTGAAGAGAGCATTTTTATCAACCGGGAATTGAGCTGGCTGGACTTCAACCGCCGCGTGCTGGTGCTGGGCAAGGATAAAAATGTCCCGCTGGCCGAACAGCTCAAGTTTCTGGCCATCTACGGCTCCAATCTGGACGAGTTCTTCATGGTGCGCGTCGGCTCGCTTCAGGAGCGCGCCAACCTCATGCGCGGCAAGAAGGAAAAGCGGGAAAACAAGACGAACATGACGGCGGAAGAGCAGCTTGCCGCCATCATGCCCAAGACCGCTCAGCTCCAGGAGGACTGCGACAAATACTACGCCAAAGCGCTGGAAAATCTGGCCGCCTGCGGCTACCGCAAGGTGGATTTCGATAAGCTGAGCAAAGAGGACGAGCACTTCTGGAAAAAGTATTTCCAGAGCGAGCTTTTCCCCATCCTCAGCCCCCAGATCGTGGACAGCCGCCACCCTGTCTCTTATACACAT
>OJRL01001120.1_pt1 | contig 11552 bp, 10 predicted proteins | sample 1599191 | NCBI WGS metagenome assembly OJRL01 (sample SAMN03922537, study PRJEB24848) | human gut metagenome | isolation source: stool sample | host: Homo sapiens | place: Germany | collected 2010-05
ATAAGAGACAGCCATAAGGGTATCACTTACCGGCGACCCGGTGCAGGAAGTTAAAACCGGCTTTGCCATTTTAAAAGCACTGGGGCTGCGTGAATACGGGCCGACGCTTATTTCGTGCCCAACCTGCGGCAGAACGAGAATTAACCTTGAAAAGCTGGCACTTACTGTGGAGAAAAAGCTGGACGGCATTACCGAACCTATAACGGTTGCCGTTATGGGCTGCGTTGTAAACGGCCCCGGCGAAGCGCGTGAAGCTGATGTCGGCATTGCAGGCGGCATAGGCGAAGGGCTGCTGTTCCGCAAAGGGGAAATTCTCCGCAAAGTTAAAGAAGAAGAAATAGTTGATGAATTATTTAAAGAAATAGATAAAATTTTGATGGAAAGGAAGAATAAATAATGAGAGTATCGCAAATGTACGCTCCTACTTTAAGGGAAGTTCCTGCTGAAGCGGAGGTTGTCAGCCATCAGCTGATGCTGCGCGCAGGTTTTATCCGTAAAGCTGCCGGAGGTGTTTACAGCTATCTGCCGCTGGCATGGCGCGTATTGAAAAAAATAGAAAATATCGTCCGCGAGGAAATGGACGATGCAGGCGCACAGGAACTTTTGATGCCTATTGTTCAGCCTGCGGAAATCTGGCAGGAGAGCGGCCGCTGGGATGTATACGGCCAGGAAATGTTCAAACTGATGGACAGACATGAAAGACCGTTCTGCCTTGGCCCGACGCACGAAGAAATGGTAACAACGCTTATCCGCCAGGATGTGCGCTCTTACCGTCAGCTTCCGCTGAATGTGTACCAGATTCAAAATAAATACCGCGATGAAAAAAGACCGCGTTTTGGCCTTTTGCGCGGACGCGAATTTATCATGAAGGACGCTTATTCTTTCGATAAGGATGAAGCAGGCCTTGAGGTTTCCTATAAAAAAATGTATGATGCGTACAACAATGTGTTTACGCGCTGCGGCTTGAACTTCCGCCCGGTTGAAGCTGATTCCGGCGCTATCGGCGGCAGCGGTTCGCATGAATTTACCGTAATTGCAGGCAGCGGCGAAAATGAAATTGTTTTCTGCAGCAAATGCGATTATGCGGCCAACGTTGAAAAAGCCGAACTGAAACCGATTGAAGCAGCTGATGAAGAAATTAAGGAAAAAGAAAAGGTTGTAACTCCGGACTGCAAAACCATTTCCGATGTGTGCGCATATTTAAAGCTGCCGGTAGACTATTCCGTTAAGGCAGTAGCTTATAACAGCAACAAGGGTTTAATTCTTTGCTTTGTACGCGGCGACCACGAAGTTAACGAAATTAAAATTGTTAATACCTGCGGCGTACTGGAAGACAGCCTGGAAATGGCTTCCGAAGAACAGCTTGCGGCAGCAGGAACCATTGGCGGTTACATGGGCCCTGTTGGCATTGATTTGAAAAAAGCTACCGTTGTAGTTGACAGCACTGTTATGAATATGCACAATATTTGCTGCGGTGCAAACGAAGAAGGCTACCACTTTGTAAATGTTGAGCCTAAACGCGATTTTAATGTTACTTATGTTGCAGATATCCGTATGATTCAGGAAGGCGACCCGTGCCCGCACTGCGGCGCTCCTGTTGTTAAGGCACGCGGCATTGAAGTTGGGCAGGTATTTAAACTTTATACCAAATACAGCGATGCACTGCATGCAACCTTCCTTGATGAAGAAGGCAAGGAACGCCCGATGGTAATGGGCTGCTACGGTATCGGCGTAAGCCGCACCATGGCCGCAGCTATTGAGCAGAATCATGACGAAAACGGTATTATCTGGCCTGTTTCTATTGCTCCGTATGAAGTTTTGGTTGTGCCTATGAATGCTAAAGATAAGGAATCGTGGGATAAGGCAGAAGAAATTTATCAGCAGCTTAAACACGCAGGTGTGGAAGTTGTTATCGACGACCGCAATGAACGCCCGGGCGTAAAATTTAAAGATGCCGATTTAATCGGTTATCCGCTGAGAGTTGTTGTTGGCCCGAAAACCTTAAGCAGCGGCCAGCTGGAAGTTAAAATCCGTAAAAACGGCGAAATCAAATACCTGCCGCTTGAAGGCGACTATGTTGAAGAAATTAAAAATATTCTGGCAGAATTGATGGCTAAATAATAAAATTTTGGAGGTGTCTCTATGGATCAGTTTTTGCTGAGTCCCCATAACTGGGATATGATCCTGCGGCTGCTTTTAGCAACCGTATTAGGAGGCGCTGTAGGTATAGAACGCGGCAGCGGCGACCGCCCTGCCGGGTTCAGAACCCATATACTTGTCTGTACCGGTTCGGCACTTATAATGCTGGTTTCCATGTATGGCTTTGACGACACCTACGTGAGCGGTATAAGCAATGCCAATAACAGGGATTCTGCACGTATTGCGGCGCAGGTAGTAAGCGGCATTGGCTTTTTGGGCGCTGGCACGATTATGCATGAAGGCGTTACCGTGCGCGGGCTTACTACGGCGGCAAGCCTGTGGATGGTTTCTGCAATAGGGCTGGCGGCAGGTGCCGGAATGTATGTAATAAGCATTGTTTCCACGGCTGTTATGCTTATTACGTTGGTTTCGTTCCGCAGCTGGGAAAAGCGTTTTGCCAGCTCCAACCGCAATTCGCGCCGTTATATCCGCATTGTTGCCAACAACGAGCCGGGCATTATAACAAATATTACTTCGTATTTGTCAGAAAATGATATAAAAGTAAAAACAATGAACGTAAAAAATAATTCTCAAAAAAATGAGGTAATTCTGGAGCTTTATTTAAAAATTGGCAGGGAAACCGATAAAGAGGGTTTTGCCCGCGGATTGCAGAGAATTTCCGGAATTATTACTGTAGAAAATTTAAGTTAAGTTGTTTTATGAAAGGTAAAGGTAATGAAGGCTAAATATTGCATTGTTCCCGATACAGCTAAGTTTTTTGAATTTTTAGCCGGATTGTCCTTTTCGGAGTCAGACCTTTTGCATACCAGGCTGATACGTCCGCAAAAGATTTTTGTTGATGTTGAACAGTCCGAATGGGTAATTGAGTATAAGGCTGCTGCTCCGGTAGAAGAAAGGCTTGCTTTAGCAGTGGCTGATAAACTGGCCGCTGCTTTTTCTTTGCATAAGGTAGAGCTTTCCTGCTGCAATGCGGAGGCTAATGTTAAAGCCGAAACGGAAGAAATTCCGCTGCCGCCGGAGCCGCCTGAAGAAACGGAGTTTGTTGTTACAAATTGCAGCGGGCAGCCTATACCGGAAGAAATACCCCTGCCGGAAGAACCGCCGCAAAACGATTTGGAAAGTTACCACTATGAAGAAAACGGCAGCTGCGGCAGTGAAGCAGATGCCGATTTTGCCCGCGCGTATGAATTGCTGTACGGAAATGGCGGCAAAGGCAAAAACGGCAATGGCGTTATCTGGGGCAAAAATTTCAGGGGCGAACCCCGTCCGCTTGACGATATAACAGAAGAAGAAAATAATGTTGTTGTGGAAGGCCAGTTTGTAGAATGCTTTGACAAAGACGGTGTGCTTACTTCTTTTAACGAGCGTGAACTGCGCACCAAACGCGTTAAGCTCAGCTTTAATTTGAGCGACGATACAAACGGCATTTTCATTAATATGTATTTTCAAACGCTTGAAGAATGCCATAAGTTTAAAAGTTTAATCAAGCCGGGCGTGTATCTGCGCATTATGGGCGATGCAAGGCGTGACCGTTATGCTTTTGACGAAATGACTATTGAACCTAAAGGCATTATGCTGATTGAAAAAGAAGAACGTATGGATAATGCCGAAATAAAAAGGGTAGAACTGCACTGCCATACCAAAATGAGCAAAATGGACGCCCTGACGCCGATGGAAGATTTGGTTAAAAAAGCAATTAAATGGGGGCATAAAGCTCTTGCCATTACCGACCATGGTGTTGTGCAGGCGTTTCCGTTCTGCTATGATGCCGCAGAAGGCAGCGATTTAAAACTTATTTTTGGCATGGAAGGCTATTTAATCAGCGACAGCGGTGTTGAAGGTGTTGATATTGAACCTACTGACAGCATTAAGAAAAAGAAAGGCGCCAAAACACAGCTTGACCATATTATAATACTGGCCAAGAATGAAACCGGTTTAAGAAATTTATATAAGCTTGTTACTTTAAGCCATTTAAAATATTATAATTCGCGTCCTTCACGTCCTTCGCTGCCGCGTGCAGTTATAGAAGAATACAGGGACGGGCTTATTTTAGGTTCGGCATGCGAAGCCGGTGAACTTTACCGTGCCGTCAGGGCAGGAAAAAGCGAAGAAGAACTGCTTAAAATAGCTGCATTTTATGATTATCTGGAAATTCAGCCTTTGGGCAATAATATGTATATGGTGCGCGAAGATAAATGTACGGTTGAAGATTTAAAAAATTATAACCGTAAAATTTATGAATTGGGCAAAAAAATCGGCAAAATGACAGTTGCCACCTGTGACGTGCACTTTTTAAACCCGGAGGACAGCAAATACCGCACAATTTTGCAGGGCGTACAGAATTATAAGGATGCAGATGAACAGCCGCCGCTGTATTACCGCACAACGGAAGAAATGCTGGCGGAGTTTGAATACCTCGGCAGAGATATTGCTTATGAAGTTTGTGTAACCAATCCCAACAAAGTTGCGGATATGGTTGATAAAATAAAACCAGTGCCGGACCGTGACCAGCTTTATTCGCCGTCCATACCGGGCGCAGTAGAAGCGCTGCCGAAAATGGTTTACGATAAAGCGCATGAATGGTACGGTGATGAATTGCCGAAAATTGTTGCCGAGCGCATTAAAACAGAACTCGATTCTATTATTAACAACGGTTTTGCTATTTTGTACTACATTGCGCATAAGCTGGTGCGCAAATCGCTTGATGACGGCTACCTGGTAGGTTCCAGGGGTTCAGTTGGTTCGTCGCTTGTTGCAACACTGATTGACATTACAGAAGTTAATCCCTTGGCACCGCACTACCGCTGCCCTAAATGCCGTTACAGCGAGTTCTTTACCAATAACGAATATGCTTCCGGTTTTGACCTGCCGGAGAAAAACTGTCCGCATTGTGGTACACCTATGTGGCGCGACGGGCATAACATTCCGTTTGCGGTATTTTTAGGCTTCCATGGCGATAAAGTACCTGATATCGACCTTAACTTCTCCGGCGAATATCAGCCGGTGGCGCATAAATACACCGAAGAATTGTTTGGACGAGATAATGTTTGCCGCGCCGGTACGATATCGACAGTGGCAAGCAAAACAGCTTTCGGCTATGTGCGTAAATATTACGAGGAAAAAGGCTTAACCAAGCATCCGGCTTATATGGCGGGGTTAGTGGAAGGCATTGCTGGGCTGAAACGTACAACCGGCCAGCACCCGGGCGGCATTATGGTTGTGCCGCGCAATATGGATATTCACTATATTACGCCGATGAACCATCCGGCGGACGAACGCGATAGTACGACCGTTACCACTCACTTCGATTATCATTCCATTAACGACAGGCTGGTTAAACTTGATATACTCGGCCATGATGACCCAACGGTTATCAAGCTGCTGGAAGAATTTACGCATATTAAGCCGACTAAAATTCCTATCGGCGACGAGGCTACAATGTCTATTTTCCGTAATACGGAAGCGCTCGGCGTAACGCCGGAACAGATTAACAGTTCTGTTGGCACCTACGGTATACCGGAGTTTGGCACACGTTTTGTACGCCAGATGGTAGAGGATGTACAACCGAAAAACTTTGGGCAGATAGTCAGGGTTTCCGGTTATTCGCACGGTACTGACGTATGGCTGAACAATGCGCAGGACTTGATTAAAGAAGGCAAACCGCCTGAAGATACAATCGCAACGCGCGACGATGTTATGACAAACCTTATTGCCATGGGCGTAGAACCGCGCCTTGCGTTTAAAACTATGGAATATGTGCGTAAGGGCAAGGCCGCCAAAAACGGTTTGGAGCCAAAAATGCTGGACGCAATGAAGGCGGCTAAAGTTCCGGAATGGTTTATTAATTCCTGCCAGACTGTTAAGTATTTGTTTCCTAAAGCACATGCTATAGCCTACGTTTTAATGGCTTACCGCATTGCTTACTGCAAAGTGCATTACCCAAAAGCGTTTTATGCCGCTTATTTCAGTGTGCGTGCGCCGGAATTTGACGCGGCCTATATCGCCAAGGGCAAAGAATATATGAAGAAATTTATTAAAGATGTATATGCACAGGGCGGCAAGGCGAACAACAGGGATAAAGATACCGTAACCTATTTGGAGCTTGCGGTGGAAATGATGGAACGCGGCTTGGAATTTGAACCGATAGATTTGTATAAATCGCATCCGACACGCTTTTTGCCGACAGAAAAAGGCGTGCGCATACCGCTGGCAGCACTCAGCGGTATTGGCACAAGCGCAGCGCTCAGCATTGACGAAGCGCGCAGCAGCGGCGTGCCCTTTATTTCGCAGGAAGATTTGCGTGTACGTTCCAAAGTATCAAAATCGGTAATAGAAAAACTGGCTGAATACGGCACCTTAAAAGACCTGCCGGAAAACGACCAGATAGATTTGTTTTAAAAATATTGTGAGCGCCTGAAAATATAAAACAGGCGTTCTTTTGCATATTATTGAGTTTAAATTGAGTTTATTTTTTATAATATTTTCACAATCTGATATTACTGTTAATTGTAAAATAGAGATAAGAGGTGATAACCATGCTGAAAAAAGCCGTTATATTTACAGTGCTGTTATGCTTTAGCATCGGTAATTTGTGTTTTGCAGACAGCAGCCGCATGCTTGATAAAAATACTGAACTTCATCCGCAGGGGTGGAGTGTAGGCGAAACGATTAAGTTTAAAAAGAAAACCGCTGTGCGTTTAAATGACATCGGTGAAGTAATCAGCGGAACGCTTGCTGATGATACTTACCTTCGCCCGCAGGGCTGGCAGCGCATAATTAACGATAATTATTTTGTTTCCGCTTATACCGGCGGGGCGTGGTTTCCGCGGCATCACCGTTACTGGCCTGGCAGTGTTTACAATATTGCTTTGCCAAGTTACGGGCATTTGCGTTATAAGGATGACACCGCCGTTACTTTTAGTAAGCTGGGCACGGTTTTAAGCGGAACAATAGCTTCGCGGGCAACTGTGAGCCTTGGCGAAGGGCAGTATGGGTTTGTAACTTTTGCGGATAGTTCAATTTTGGAATTTTATGATAACGGCGCAGTAAAAATGGGTACGCTTAATGAGGATACTCAGCTCAGGCCGGCTTTTTGGCAGCAAAATATGGCGGATAACAGTAACGCCGGTTTTGTGGAGTTTAAGAAAGATACCTGCGTTTATTTTGATGAAAACGGGCTTGTAACTGCCGGAACAATAAAAGAAGCCGCACCGTGGAAAACGGGCGGCACAGTTACAACGCTTACAGAAAAAACTGAATATAAATTTACGGAAAACGGCGCTGAGAAAGCGCCTGAAACTAATCCTTCAGAGTAAACTTCCATGCGCAGTGGCAGGTATTGTCGGTAATATCGGGGTAACAGCTTAAACATTCGCAGGTAAAGCGGCTGTCGATAGTTTTGGCAAAACCGCTGTATTCAATAATGCCAACAGCTTTGCAGGGGTGCAGCGGCATGTTTTTGCTGCTGCGTGCGTGCTGTACGCGGCATTCCGTAGTTCGGTATATTAATGTATTGCCTTCGGTAATAATCTCATCCCGGTTAATATTGGCGTAAAGCCGCAATTTTAAGGCCTGTTTAAGCCCTTCAATTCCGGGGTGCTCCGGCAGGTTCAAAAAAGTTTTTATGCGTTTGGCTTCAATTACAGTAAATTTTTCCCAAATAGCACAGTCATGTTCCATGGCTTCATCCATGCCGTATTTGCGCTCTATAGATTGAAACCATACGCCGTCCATGGCAAGCCAGTTTTTGCAGTAGCCTTCAATCAGTTCTATTAATTGCTCTTTGCTGTAATTTTTTAAAGTTTCGTTAATCATAAATCCACCCCGCTTTTACGTTTATTATAGCGGTAAAAGTATCAATCCCACCTGTTTAAAATATCTTTAATAATTTCTTTTTCGCTTTTGCGGCGTTTCTTTTCAAAATTGCGGTAATTATTGTCGCGGTGGTCGGTGGAGTAATCGGCGTAATCGAAATTATCATAGTCACGCTCGTAACTGCGGTTGTAATCGCCGTGCCCGTCATCAAACATTAACGGATTTATGTTTACGCTGTATTGGTAAAAATTATAATTTAACATGGCTGCCTCCTCAAAACTGTTCTGCTTTTAGTATAGCGTTATTTTAGTGGTTTGTAAAATTTATTAATGTTTAACAGGTAATATAAACAGTGCAGAATACAACGTCTGAAGCTCTTGTTATCAGTAAAAGCAGCCGACTTTTTATTTTAAACGCCGCTGATTTATATACTATTAACAAAAAAATTCGTATTATACAAATATTGCGCATGTTTAATTTAAAATCCGGCTTAAAATGCCGGATTTTTTGTGCGTCAGGCTTGCAATATTTTAATTTATAGGATATGATAAAGCGTATGCTGTTTTTTGTATAGAATTTTACATATTTTTACTGTTTGGCTGTATTCACAGGCAGAAATAAAAATATATTTTGTCTGATTTTTAGTGACTGATGAGTCGGAAACTATGGCGGTACTTGGCCGGGCATGGTATAATAAGTTTATAATTCTTTTAAGGAGTATGACGATGCCGCAGTTAATGACAAAAGAAGAAATTCATGAATTTGGTTTGCAGATTTTGAGCCGTTATCTTGAGGCCAATGCTTACGAAATAGAAATGATGCATCCCAATATGCAGATGTTTCCGCACATTATAGCCAAAAAGAACGGACAGCTTGTGTTTATCATTGCGGCAACGGATGTTTATCCCAATAAAGGCAGTTTCAATGATGATGAAAAAGCCGCTCTTTTGGAAAACGCCGCTAAGTTTGATGCACAGGCAGCCTGCGCTTACCTTGGCATTGCCAATGCAGAAGGCGCACAGAACAAGAATAAGGAATTGTGCGGCAAGGCGTATAAAAATGCTAACTTTTTAACCGATTTTGGTGGTTTGGAATTTATATATTTTAAAGACTGAGGTGACGGCATGGATTTGTTGAAAGTTGATACCGAAAAATGTGTTAAGTGCGGGCTTTGCGTACAGGCCTGCCCGTCCTGCATTTTATCTATGGGGGAAGATGGGCCGAAATGTGATTTTGACCGCGGCTGCATGAGCTGCGGGCACTGCGTTGCCATTTGCCCTATGGGCGCGCTTGATAACAAATATGCGCCGCTGGCAAAGCAGAAACCTTTGCCGATGCCGGTTCTGGACAGTGAAACTGCATATAATTTTTTGCGTATGCGCCGCAGTGTGCGCCTGTTTAAACCGGAACCTCCTTCTGAGGAAGAAATTGTAAAGCTGCTTGATGTGTGCCGCTATGCGCCTACTGCCGGTAATTCGCAGGGTATGTATTATATCGTTATCCGCGATAAGGAAACCATTAAAAAGATTGCTGATGCAACAGCAGAATGGATGCAGCAGGAGATTGACGCAGGCAGCAGCGACAAACGTTATTTTACAACTGTTTTGCGTGCGTATAATGACCGCGGACAGGATATCATTGCCCGCAATGCGCCGATGCTTATTTTTGCAACGGCAAAACGCCTTAACAGAACCGGCGTAAGCAATGCCGAGCAGGCATGGGCTTATGCAGAACTTTTTGCGCCTACAATCGGTCTTGGCACAACCATTGCCGGGTTTATTCAAACCTGCGGCATAGCAGGTTACCAGCCGCTTTTGGATTTGGTAGGCGTGCCGCCCAAGTTTAAAATTTGCGGCACTTTAATGGTAGGGCATCCTAAATATAAATTCCAGCGCATGGTAGAACGCCAACATTTAAAAGTAGAATTTAAGTAAATAAAAATTTTTTAACGGTACAGTTACAAGCTGTACCGTTTTTTGTTACTTATGCAACAGTTTTGGTACTAAAAATAAATAATTTTCCAAATTTACTGTCAATTAAAGGAAATATAAAATTTTTGCAGAAAATATATCTCAATAATGTTTGTAAACAAGGGGGAATAAGTATGAAAGAGTATACCGGAGACAGAATCCGCAATGTGGCCATTGTGGGCCATGGTGGGGCAGGAACTACATCAGTTACGGAAGGCCTGCTGTACCGTTCGGGCGCAATTACCAGAATGGGCAAGGTTGAAGATGGCGCTACCACCACTGACTATGAACCGGAAGAAATTAAACGCGGCGTATCCGTAAACGCTACTTTGGCACCGGTTGAATGGCGTGATACTAAAATCAATTTTATTGATACTCCGGGCTTTGCAGATTTTGTGGCCGAAGTTAAAGGCGCATTCCGTGCGGTTGACAGTGCGCTTATTGTTGTATGTGCAACCAGCGGCGTGCAGGTTGGCACCGAACAGTGCTGGAAACTTGCTGAAGAAGCACATTTGCCCCGCATAGTTTTCGTAAATAAAATGGACCGTGAAAATGCTGACTTTGACAGCATTCTTGATAATCTGCGCGCTAAAATAGGCAAACGCGTATTGCCTCTGCAGCTGCCTTTGGGTAAAGAATCCGGCTTCTGCGGCGTTATTGATATTTATAAAATGAAGGCTTATAAAGCTAACGGCAACGATTCCATCGAAATGGATATTCCGGAAGAATATATGGAAGCAGCCAAAGAAGCACATGAAAAAATGGTTGAAGCTGCGGTTGAAGCCGATGATGACTGCATGATGCGTTATCTGGAAGGCGAAACCATCAGCGACAAGGAAATTATGGACTGCCTGATTAAAGGTATCCGCCAGGCCATTATTTTCCCGGTACTCTGCGGCAGCGCTTATAAAGATATCGGCCTTGGCCGTGTAATGAATGCTATTATTGACTATACTTACCCGGCAATTTTGAATGACTTTACCGTTGTTAACCCGGAAACCGGCGAAGAAGAAATACGTGATGCCAACGCACCGATGGCAGCTTTGGTGTTTAAAACAACTTCCGACCCGTTTGTTGGACGCCTGAGCTTCTTCAGAGTATTCTCCGGCGCTATTAAGAGCGACAGCATGGTTTATAATGCCAGCCGTGAAAAAGAAGAACGTTTCGGCACGGTATTTACCATGCGCGGTAAAACGCAGATTCCGATGAAACAGGTTGTTGCCGGCGATATCGGTGTTACCACCAAATTGCAGTTTACCGCTACCGGCGATACTCTGAGCGATAAAAACTCCCCGGTACTCTTTAAACCTATTGCATTCCCCCTGCCGATGTATACACGCGCTATTTACGCGAAGAAAAAAGGCGAGGAAGAAAAGATTGCTTCGGCTCTGAACCGCCTGATGGACGAAGACCCGACTATTATCGTTACCAGAAACACCGCTACCAAAGAAACTTTAATCAGCGGTATGGGCGACCAGCATATTGAAATTATTATGGAACGCATGAAACGTAAATTCGGTGTGGAAGCCGATTTGCGTGCACCGATTGTTGAATACCGCGAAACTATCCGCGGCACTGCTTCTAATCTGTCTCTTATACACATCTGAC
>OJRL01001122.1_pt1 | contig 11541 bp, 9 predicted proteins | sample 1599191 | NCBI WGS metagenome assembly OJRL01 (sample SAMN03922537, study PRJEB24848) | human gut metagenome | isolation source: stool sample | host: Homo sapiens | place: Germany | collected 2010-05
CGTCGGCAGCGTCAGATGTGTATAAGAGACAGACAATGATTAAGGAGCATGACATGATTCAGGAGAGAATATTAGAATTAGTAAAATATGGTCTTACAACAGGACTTGTTGACCCTGCTGATGAGGTATACACAGTAAACAGACTTCTCGAGGTACTCGGAGTGGACGACATCGAGGATGAGACATTTGAAAAGGTAGAGGCTCAGCCTGCATGGACACAGGAAGAGGCAGAGGAGAAGCTTGAGGGGATACTCGAGGATATGATGACATATGCATATGACAATGGCATCATGAAAGAAAACAGCATTGTATACAAGGATCTTTTTGATACAAAGCTGATGGGCTGCCTTGTAAATGCACCAAGCGTGATCAGAGCTCGCTTTAAGGATTTATACGACAATGAGTCTTCGCTTGCGGCAACCGATTATTTTTACAAATTAAGCTGTGACAGCAATTATATCAGAAGACAGCGCATAAAGAAGGATATGAAATGGACCACAGACACAGAGTATGGCACACTTGATGTGACAATCAATCTCTCAAAGCCTGAGAAGGATCCAAAGGCAATTGCTGCCGCTAAAAATGCAAAGCAGAGCGCATATCCAAAGTGCCAGCTTTGTAAGGAAAATGAGGGCTATGCAGGCCGCGTAAACCATCCTGCAAGAGAAAACCACAGAATTATCCCTGTTACAATAAACAACAGCCAGTGGTTTTTCCAGTACTCACCATATGTATACTACAATGAGCACTGTATCGTGTTCAATTCAAAGCATACACCGATGAAAATCGAGCGTGCCACATTTGGAAAGCTGCTTGATTTTGTGACACAGTTTCCACACTATTTTGTAGGCTCAAATGCAGATCTGCCAATCGTTGGAGGCTCTATCTTAAGTCACGACCATTTCCAGGGCGGACACTATACCTTCGCTATGGCAAAGGCTCCGATAGAGAAAGAAATCACATTCAAGGGCTACGAGGATGTTGAGGCAGGTATCGTAAAATGGCCTATGTCTGTTATCAGAATCAAGTCAGCAGACAGGGATAAGCTTATTGACCTTGCAGATAAGATTCTTCTTGCATGGAGAGGCTATACAGATGAAGAAGCATTTATTTTTGCAGAGACAGATGGAGAGCCACACAACACTATCACACCTATAGCAAGACGTCGTGACGGAGACTATGAGCTTGACCTTGTGCTCAGAAACAACATCACAACAGAGGAGCATCCGCTTGGCGTATATCATCCGCATGCCCACCTTCATCACATAAAGAAGGAGAATATCGGACTTATCGAGGTAATGGGACTTGCAGTGCTTCCGGCCAGATTAAAAGGTGAGATGGCAGAGCTTAGGGATGCAATCCTTACAGGAAAGGATCTGCATTCGACTGAGACTCTTGCATCACATGCTGACTGGGCTCTTAAGTTTATGTCCAAGTATGATAAGATTGATGAGTCTAATATTGATGGTATCATCAATGAGGAGATTGGACTTGTATTTAAAGAAGTGCTTGAGTGTGCAGGAGTGTACAAGTGCACTGATGAGGGACGTGCAGCGTTCCAAAAATTTATAGATGCGGTAAATGCATAAGATTTTCAATTATCTTTTTATAATGCGGAAAGCACCGGCGAACATACTATATATTTCGCAAGTACTACGCAGCTAAGAAGCAGTAAGAATTATGATTTAGGGTGTTTAGACCATGACACAACCGGCTTTTATGTGCCGTCCATGGCACATAACGCCTTGCCCCAGCGTCCATGCTGGGGCATTGTTGTATATGGACATAATTCTAACTGCTTCTAAGCTGCTTCGTAAAGCTCAATATATAGTATGTTCGCCGGTGCTTTCCTTAGGTTGTGAAATAAATTAATTTTTAAATACACTATTAAATACATCATTGGTAATGACTTTTTTAATAAAGACTTGTAACTTGACTAGATTTTGCTTTCTGCAATTTATGCAGGCAGTGGATGAATGCAGGCACCAGGAAGGCATCTGCGAGAATCCATGCGAGTGGGCTTGCAAAGCAGGCGGCAGAAAAGCCGAATATCGGTACAAATACAAGTCCGATGAGCGAACGCGCAATCATTTCTGCTACTCCTGCAAACATTGCAAAACCTGAAAAGCCCATGCCCTGTATGGTGAAACGGACTGTGTTTACCAGAACGAGCGGGATGTAGAAAAATGCATTTATCAGCAGAAACTGATGAGCCTGTGCGACAACCTCTGTTTCGCTTGGTGATACAAACAGGTAAATCAGATAGTTGGCTATAAACAGCAGTGCCACAAAAATCAAAACCGAATAGATCGATCCTATAACTGAGGCTGAAATAAGCCCCTTCTTTACACGTTCAAATTTGGCTGCGCCGACATTTTGTCCACTGTAGGTGGCCATTGTGGAGCCGAGTGCGTCAAATGGACACACCATAAACATTGAAATACGGCTTGCAGCGGTCATTGAGGCAACTGCGATGGAGCCTAAGCCGTTTACGGCAGTCTGCAGTATGACGCTGCCTATAGCGGTTATCGAATACTGAAAGCCCATAGGAAGTCCCATGACCATCAGATTTCTGACATATGAAGAGTCAAGCTCCAAATCATTTCTGCTTACATGCAGCAGAGGTACATTTTTTGCTATGTAAATGATGCACAGCACTCCTGATACACCCTGTGACAGTACGGTTGCAAAAGCCGCTCCAAACACGCCCATGTTAAATACCAGAATGAAAAGTAAATCAAGACCGATATTTAGAACAGCCGCGATTATAAGGAAAATAACAGGTATGACCGAGTTGCCGAGAGATCTTAGATATCCTGACAGCAGATTGTACAGTATTGTGGCAGGAATGCCTGCAAATATGACAATCAGATACTGGTAGGCGAGGTCGTAAATGTCGCCTGGCGTATTCATCCAGGTCAGAATGTGACCGCAGAGAAGCACAGTGAGTGCCGTCATGATTATTGCGATAATTACAGACACAATTCCTGCATTTCCTACATATTTTTTAAGTCCTTTTTCATCCTTGGCACCAAAGCGCTGGGCTATTGGAAGCGAAAAGCCGGCACACACACCCTGGCAGAAGCCGATGATGAGAAAGCAGATGCTTCCGGTAGAGCCGACTGCGGCTAAGGCCGAAACACTTAGAAAACGGCCGACGATTATAGTATCCATAAGGCTGTAAACCTGTTGGAAAAGCATTCCGAGAAGCAACGGAAGGGAAAAGCCCAGAATGAGCCCGGTAGGAGAACCTACAGTGAGGTCCTTTGAATTATTTTTAGTCATTATTTATAATCCCCCTTGATTAAAAATAGATAAAAATATATATAAAAAATAGTGATTAAGTGTAATATACAACCTTTACAAACATAAGTAAATGAGGTAAAGTAAAATTGTTAGCATTTTTTTGGGTGCATATTTTAAAGTGAATAAAAACGTTGATTTTATGTTTGATATCATTTTTTTTGAGAAGAAAATTAAATAATCAGTAAATATGTATGGGCTGACATATAATTAAATTTGGAGGAAAAGAATGAGAGACTGGGAAAATAACATTCGAAAGGTTGTACCTTATACACCGGGAGAACAGCCAAAGAATACCTGTGTTATTAAGTTAAATACAAATGAGAATCCCTATCCGCCAGCACCGGGAGTGAAGGAAGTTTTAAGTAATTTCAATACAGATGATTTAAGACTGTATCCTGATCCAAAGGTTGATAAGCTGGTAAATGCAATTGCGGATTTCTATAAGATAGACAGCTCAAAGGTGTTTGTCGGAGTTGGCTCTGATGATGTACTTGCCATGATTTTCATGACATTTTTCAATTCGAAAAAGCCGATACTGTTTCCTGATATTACCTATTCATTTTATGATGTGTGGGCAGATATGCTTCGAATCCCTTATGAGCAGCTTCCATTGTCTGATGATTTTTCAATAGTACCGTCAGATTACTATAAGGCAAACGGCGGAGTCGTATTTCCAAACCCTAATGCCCCGACAGGAAAGCTCATGCCTCTTGATGAGATAGAGGATATAATAAAGCATAATCAGGATGTAATTGTCGTAGTAGATGAGGCATATGTGGATTTTGGCGGGGAGAGTGCGCTTCCACTCATTGACAAATATGATAATGTCATCGTGGTACAGACATTCTCGAAATCACGCGCGCTGGCAGGCTCAAGAGTTGGTTTTGCCATGGCAAGTCCTGTGCTTATCAAGTATCTGAATGATGTGAAATATTCGTTCAATTCATATACAATGGACAGAATCACAATCGAAGCAGCTACAGCAGCGGTAAAAGACAGAGCATACTTTGAAGAGACCACAGCAAAGGTTATAAAGACACGTGAGTGGACAAAGACAGAGCTTAAGAGACTTGGCTTTACATTCTGTGACTCAAAGAGCAACTTTATATTTGCAAAGCCTGCAAATGTTTCTGCAACAAAGCTTTTTGAGGACCTTAAGGCAGACAATATATTTGTCAGACATTTCAGCTCACCAGAGCGAATCAACGACTATCTGCGCATATCCATAGGAACTGATGAGCAGATGCATACACTAATTAAATTTTTGGAGAATTATTCATGTTAAAAAAATATATTTACATCTTTTTAATTTCAATGGTACCACTTATTGAACTCAGAGGAGCAGTTCCGGTTTCACAGGTGATGGGGCTGCCGATAGTGCCATCATTTATCGTTTGTATCATTGCAAATATGCTTCCGGTACCAATTATTTATCTTTTTGCAAGAAAGGTGCTCATATGGGGAGCAGACAAACCAATCATTGGAAGGTTCTTCAGCTTCTGCCTTGAAAAAGGAGAGAAGGGCGGCAAGAAGCTTCAGGCAAAGGCCGGAAGAGGTCTGTTTGTTGCACTTTTACTTTTCGTAGGTATCCCACTTCCGGGAACAGGTGCATGGACAGGAACACTTGCGGCAAGTATCCTTGATATGGATTTCAAGTCAACAGTTGCCGCTGTCATGCTTGGAGTACTGCTTGCAGGCATGATTATGATGATAGTAAGTCTGGCGGGCGTGTCTATATTCCTGTAGAATTTATGGGGAGCTTTCTTCGTCCTTTGTTAAACAGTACAAATCCGACCACCAGTGAAACAATTGTAACCACAATCACAACCACAAAGACCACTACACTATTACCGGGATCAGGGAAAAATCCTGAAAGTGTGCCCCAAAGGTTGAAAAGCAGATGAAGCCCCATAGAGTAGTAAATAGAGCCACCGCGTTCGCACACATATCCGAGCACTATGCCAAGTGCAAAGGCATATATGCCCTGAATCCAGTTGAGATGGAACAGTCCGAAAAGTGCAGCCTGCATCAGATTGGCAAGAGCAAATGGTAAAGCCTTTCTGGCACAGCGCATGGTTACACCGCGGAATATAAGCTCCTCACAGATTGGCGCCAGTATTACAGAATAAAGTACTGTCACAAAGGTGGTATCTGTGATGCCGGATGTTTCAAAAAGCTTGTTGTACTGCTGCAGCCAGTCGGGACGGATGTAGCCGGTTAAGTTAGCGATGAAATTGGCAGCAAACTGTGTACCCGGCACGAGTATGACGATTGCCACAATCATCATGGGATTGAAGGTTTTCTTAGGGGATGGAAGAAAATTACCTTCGTATCTGGCATAGTACCACATGCCAAAAATCGCAATGGTAATGAGTGCATAGATGATCATAATCATCATGTTAAAATTTACAGAGGTAAATGTCTTTTCAAGGCGGTCCGATACGTTTGCAGACGGAAAAGCAAGCTTTCCGACAAAACCCTGTCCAAACACTCCCATGCCCATCATAAAGAATAAGGCGATAGTCTGAATTGCCTCAACTGCAAGCAGTGGGACAAATGTGTAAAAGAAATATCCTACTTTTTTCATTTTCAATTTACTCCATTCTGATTTATTAGGCGATAGTAACATTAGTATAACATATCATAATTTAATTGCAAGAAAGCTGTTTACTTTAAAACTTTAATATGTTAAAATTAAATGTAAATAAATCGCATGAAAAAGGAGAACACGATGAGCAAGAATCTTAAAACAGAAGCAGTAGACCATTTGTTTGATGCTATTTTGTGTCTCAAGGATAGAGCAGAGTGTTATACATTTTTTGAGGATGTTTGTACTGTAAATGAGCTTTTTTCTCTATCACAGAGATTTGAAGTGGCAAAGATGCTTAGAGAGCAGAAGACATATCTTGATATAGCAGAAAAGACCGGGGCTTCCACAGCCACAATCAGCCGTGTGAACAGATCATTAAACTACGGCAACGATGGATATGATATGGTTTTTTCACGCATGGAGGATGGCTCTGACAAAGAGGATTAGTTTATCATAGGGGGAAAAAACAGGCTCATTAATTTGAGCCTGTTTTTTTACTTTCCTTTCCAGAATGTGTATTTTCATGGGAAGAAGCCTCTTTTTCTTCATTTAGATTGTCAATCATGCGCTCAATCAGCATTTTCTTGATGTAGACATCAAAGCTCAGCATGCAGATAAAGCTGAATGTGTGAAGAAATTTCTGATCCTCATCAGGAAAATCCTCAAATGTCTCACCGGCAATCTTGTATTTCTTGCCGAGATCCTTTAGGAGCTTCTGCGATTCCTCCGCCTCTAAGCTGAAAACCTCAGTATAGACATCCTGCATCGTAAATCCGTCATCATTGCCGAAATACTTCTCGGTAAGCGGATTAAGAATTGAGCGGATATCGTTGATGCTCAATATATTTTTGAAATAATATATAAAAAGCAGTGTGAGCACATGCTCCTTAGAATACTTTTTCTTGTCCGGAGAAGGGAGCAGATTGTTTTTGGCATAGTTGTTTATCATTGTCTTGGTAAGGATTTTGTCGCTTTCATAGCGCTTTGATGCAGCGAGCTGCTCGTCCATGAAGGTTGTGACCTGATCCATGTACAGATCAATATTTGGTATATCCTCCGGCTTTATGTAATCTATTGATTTAAGCTGCTTTAATAATTCTGATAAAAATTCTTTAACGTCATTCTCCATATCATCACCTCAGGCTTTTATTATATAGTATTGAAAACTATATGACAAGTTTTTTTTGAATTTTCTCATATTGGGTTGTGCAAAACATATGTTTGTGGTATGCTGTAAATAAATTATTTTTGTATTTATGGTTTGTGAGCCTGTAATAAGACTGGAGAATTGAGAGGAAAACAGATGAACTTAGATATGTTGAATGAACAGCAGAGGGAGGCCGTTTTGACCACAGAGGGACCGCTTCTTATTTTAGCGGGGGCAGGCAGTGGCAAGACCAGGGTTCTTACATACAGGACTGCCTACCTGATAGATGAGTGTGGCGTCAATCCTTACAATATCATGGCAATCACCTTTACAAACAAGGCTGCGGGAGAGATGCGTGAGCGAATTGATGATATGGTGGGCTATGGTTCGGAAAGCATATGGGTTTCTACATTCCATTCGACATGTGTGCGTATACTGCGCAGGTATATTGACAGGCTGGGATATGACACGAATTTTACAATATATGATGCTGACGACCAGAAGGCTCTGATGAAGGACATCTGCAAGCGTCTTGAAATAGATACCAAGATGTATAAGGAAAAGATGTTTTTAAATGTCATTTCATCTGCAAAGGATGAGATGATTGATCCGATAGAGTTTGAAAACCGCTTCACAGGTGACTTCCTGAAGCGCAAGCAGGCACTTGTATACAAGGAGTATCAGAATGCCCTAAAGCAGAATAACGCACTCGATTTTGATGATTTGCTTGTGAAGACAGTAGAGCTTTTTAAGCTGGATAAAGAGGTGCTGGATTACTATCAGGAGCGCTTCAGATATATCATGGTGGATGAGTATCAGGACACAAATACTGTGCAGTTTGAGCTTATCAGGCTTCTTGCCATGAAGTATAAGAATCTGTGTGTGGTGGGTGATGATGATCAGTCCATTTACAAGTTCAGAGGTGCCAATATCTACAATATCTTAAACTTTGAGAAGCATTTTGAAGATGCAAAGGTCATAAAGCTTGAGCAGAATTACAGGTCTACCCAGAATATCCTAGATGCCGCCAACAGCGTCATTTCCAACAACGTGGGTAGAAAGGACAAGCGCCTTTGGACTGACAACGGAGCCGGAGACAGGATTACCTTTGAACAGCTTGAGAGTGGCTTCGAGGAAGCGGATTATGTGGCGCGTTCGATAGCGAGACTCGTGAGAAAGGGTGAGGCGCGCTATAAGGACTGTGCTGTGCTTTACCGAACCAACGCACAATCGCGTCTTTTCGAGGAGAAATTTATTGCTGCCAACATCCCATACAAGATTGTCGGCGGCGTGAATTTCTATGCCAGAAAAGAGATAAAGGATATCCTTGCATATTTAAAGACTATTGATAATGGCCATGATGACCTTGCGGTAAAGCGAATAATAAATGTGCCAAAGCGCGGCATCGGAGCCACAAGCATCAATAAGGTGACGGACTATGCCATTGAGAAGGGGATAGATTTCTATACGGCACTGCGCTATGTCGATGAGGTGCCGGGAATGGCGAGGTCAGCAGGCAAGATAAAACCGTTTGTGATGTTTATACAGTCACTTCGTGCGAGAGCCGAGATGGATTCGGTTTCGCAGCTCATACAGGCAATAATCGATGAGACCGGCTATGTCGATGAGCTGAAGGCTGAGGGCACGGATGAAGCAGAGCAGCGTATTGAGAATATTGATGAGCTTATAAACAAGGCTGTTGATTACGAGCAGGGGGAGGAGAATCCTACTCTCAGTGGCTTTTTAGAGGAGGTAGCGCTTGTAGCCGATATAGACGGTCTTGACGAAAACAGCGACTATGTGGTTCTTATGACTCTGCACAGTGCTAAGGGACTTGAGTTTCCGAATGTGTATCTGGCGGGTATGGAGGATGGTCTTTTCCCAAGCTATATGTCAATCACGAGTGATGATGCGACAAGCGAGATAGAGGAGGAAAGGCGTCTTGCTTATGTTGGTATCACGAGAGCCAAGGAGCATCTGACCATCACATCGGCGCGTATGCGCATGGTGCGTGGAGAGACACAGTTCAACAAGGTATCGCGATTTGTGAAGGAGATTCCGCGTGAGCTTATGGCAGGCGAGGTTTATGAGCCAAAGCGCCGTGATGATGACCTTGAAAGAAATTCACAGAGCACCTACAGAAAGGCTAAGGAGGCCTTCAAAAAGACACCTACATACGGCATAGAGTATGCGACCACCTTTAATACACAGCGTACAAGGACACCTGTCTACACGCCTGTGAGCAATCAGAAGTCATTTGCCAGTGCCAATACCACCGGAGGCCTTTCATATAAGGTAGGGGACAGGGTATCTCACATCAAGTTTGGCGCGGGAGAGGTCATGGCAATTGTAGAAGGCGGCAGGGATTATGAGGTCACTGTGGACTTTGACAAGGCCGGTACCAAAAAGATGTTTGCTTCATTTGCCAAATTGAAAAAAATTGACTAAAATTATTGTAATTTTTATAGGAAAATTGGATATAATATGCTATAATGGATTTAACAAATAGCATTTGACAATTACTTTTGGAAAAGGAGCGGATTGAATTATGAGTAAAGTTGAAGAATTATTAAAGGACAACAAGCTTGCAGAGAAGCTCAGCATGGCAAAGCTTAATGACCTTCTCAAAAAAGAAGAGGAAGACAAGAAGCCTTCCAAGGCTGTTATCATATTTGCCATCATTGGTGTATTAGTTGCAGTGGCAGCAGCGGCATATGGTATCTACAGATTTTTCACACCGGATTATTTAGATGATTTCGATGATGAGTATGATGATGAATTCGATGATGATTTCTTCGAGGATGAAGACGATGATGATGCTGAAGATGAAAAAGAGGCACCAAAGACTAAAGAAGAGAAATAATCGTTTTTAGATAATGGGGGCTACATATGTAGTCCTCATTTTTCTTTATGTGTGAAGCAAGGCATTTGCAGTCAGGCATACAAAGGAATAATAAAGTATAAAGAGAGATAAGAATTACATGAAAAAAGGATTTAGAGGAACAGGAACCGTAGAAAGAGTAGACTTCCCAAACAAGGGAATAGCCGTTACAGATGACGGCGACAGAGTAATTGTGAAAAATACAATTCCGGGACAGAAGGTGGAATTTGTTGTAAATAAAGTAAAGCATCAAAGGGCAGAGGGCAGACTAATGGAGGTAATTGAGAAATCCCCTCTGGAGACAGAAGAGCCATGTCCTCACTTTGGAATGTGCGGGGGCTGTACATATCAGACAGTGCCTTACGAAAAGCAGCTTGATATGAAGCTAACCCAGGTGAAAAAGCTCATTTCGGATGCCATTGGCACTGAAAAAGAGGCAGGATATGAGTTTATAGGGATACATGGAAGTCCGAAAAAGAGTGAATACAGAAATAAGATGGAATTTTCCTTCGGTGATGAGTACAAGGATGGCCCTCTTGCGCTTGGCATGCACAAAAGAGGAAGCTTTTATGACCTTGTGACAGTATCGGACTGTCAGATAGTGGATGAGGATTTCAGGACAATATTAAAGGCAACACTTGATTATTTTTCAAAAAACAATATCCCATATTTCCACAGAGCAACACACAAGGGCTATCTGCGGCATCTGCTTGTCAGAAAGGCAACAAAAACCGGTGAAATCATAGTCGACCTTGTTACTAGCACACAGACAGAGGGCTTCAACGAGGAGGAGCTGCTAGCAGGCTTTAGATATGCGCTTTTGACCAGGCACTATGACGGCAGATTCAAGGGCGTTTTACACACAAAAAATGACAGCGTGGCAGATGTGGTCAAAAACGAGGGCACAGATGTGCTCTACGGAGATTCATATTTCTACGAGGAGCTCTTAGGTCTGAAATTCAAAATCACACCATTCTCATTTTTCCAGACCAACTCACTAGGAGCGGAGGTGCTCTATGAGACAGCGAGAGAGTTTATCCTGGGAGATGACAAGGATTCGCTAAACGGTAAAACAGTCTACGACCTCTACAGCGGAACCGGCACCATCGCGCAGCTTATGGCACCGGTGTGTAAGGAAGTAGTAGGAGTCGAAATAGTTGAGGAGGCAGTTTGCGCAGCAAAGGAAAATGCAGCTCTTAATGGCCTTGATAACTGTAAATTTATCGCAGGTGATGTCCTCAAGGTGCTTGATGAGATAGAGGAAAAACCGGATTATATAATTCTTGATCCACCACGAGACGGTATCCATCCGAAGGCTATCGGGCGGATTATTGATTATGATGTTGAGAATATGGTTTATATTTCATGTAAACCAACAAGCCTGGCAAGGGATTTGCAGATATTTATGGCCAGAGGGTATAGAGTGGAGAAGATATGCTGCGTGGATATGTTTCCGAATACTTATCATATAGAGACAATAGTTGCACTACATCGGGCAGATTTGTAGAAATCCTTGATTTTAGGCACTTTGAGAGGTTTTTCAGGTTTGATCAGAGTGACCGAAAAACATACAAAAAGGCAATTTCTGATGGAGTAAACGTGTCTGTGGTATTGGAC
>OJRL01001135.1_pt1 | contig 11399 bp, 7 predicted proteins | sample 1599191 | NCBI WGS metagenome assembly OJRL01 (sample SAMN03922537, study PRJEB24848) | human gut metagenome | isolation source: stool sample | host: Homo sapiens | place: Germany | collected 2010-05
TCCCGCGCCCACAACGTGGACGGACGCAGGGCTCCCCTCGCTGAGGGGAGCTGTCGAGCAAAGCGAGACTGAGAAGAACTCGACCGTCTACGCGAGAATGCCGTCCACGAAACCTTCGGGATCGAAAGGTGCCAAATCGTCCGGACCTTCACCAAGACCGACGAGCTTGACCGGCACGCCGAGCTCCTTCTGCACGCTGACCACGATGCCGCCCTTGGCGGAACCGTCAAGCTTGGAGAGCACCACACCGGTAATGCCGATGGCTTCGGCGAACACCTTGGCCTGGGCCATGCCGTTTTGGCCGGTGGTGGCGTCGAGCACAAGCAGCACTTCATCCACCGGCAGGTTCTTTTCGGTAACACGGCGAATCTTGCCGAGCTCGTCCATCAGGTTCGACTTGTTCTGCAGTCGGCCGGCAGTATCGATGATGAGCACGTCCGCGTTCGCTTCCTTGGCCTTGGCGGATGCCTCAAAGGCGACGGATGCCGGGTCGGCACCGTCCTTGTCGGAGCGGACGACGGGCACATTGACGCGTGCGCCCCAGGTTTCGAGCTGGTCGGCGGCGGCCGCGCGGAAGGTGTCGGCCGCGCCCATCATGACCTGCTTGTTTTCGGCCACGAACAGTCGAGCCAGTTTGCCGGCAGTGGTGGTCTTGCCGGTGCCGTTGACGCCGACCATGATGATGACGCTGGGCTTGGCGGCACCCGGCTTTTCGGCATTGAGGCGGCGGTCCGTATCTCGACCGACCAGATCGAGCAGCTTCTCCTTGAGCGTGGCGCGTACTTCGGCTGGGTCGGCTTTACCAGTGATGCGGGCGTCGGTTCTCAGGTCATCGACCAGTTGGGCGGAAGCATCCGCACCGACGTCGGCAAGCAGCAGTGTGTCTTCGACGTCTTCCCAATCGGCCTCGGAGAGATTGTCTTTGGCGAGGATGTCGAACAGGGCCTTGCCGAACGGGTTGCCGGACTTGGCAAGTTTTGCCTTGAGTCGGGTCAGTCGAGAGCCGACCGATTCGGGGGTTTCAGGTTTGGCGGGAGTGGGCTTGGAGGCAGGTTGGGACTCGGGCTTGGGCGGCCAGCCGAGCGTCGGCGGCGGCCTTGGCGTCGCGGGTCTTCTTGTTGTCGGGGGCAACCTTGCCCATCGCACGATCCAAATCGCGCTTGCGGGACTTGCCCAACCAGATGCTCAGGGCGATTACGATAACCGCCGCCACAATCACGCCAAGAACGGCGAGCACAGTATTCATATCCATACCTGTAAAGTCTAGCCCGCAGATGGAATCCCCTACGAATTCGGCAGTCTCAGGCCGACAATTCCACCCGGCGACTTAAGCTGAACCGCATGGCACATTCTTCACGTATGACGTCGCTGCAGCGCCGCGAGCAGCTGATTGAAGTCGGACGCTCGCTATTCGCCGCCAAAGGCTTCGAAGCGGTAAGCGTGGAGGAAATCGCCGCGCACGCCAAAGTCTCCAAGCCGATTGTGTATGAGCATTTCGGCGGCAAAGAGGGCCTGTATGCCGTCATTGTGGATCGTGAGATGCGCGCGCTGACCGGTACGCTGACCGCCGCGCTCGACGATCCGACCGTGCACCCGCGCCAGATTGTGGAACGCACGGCGCTTGCGCTCCTCACCTATATCGAAGAGAATGCCGAGGGGTTCCAGGTACTGGTACGCGACTCGCCGAGCACCGACCCGTCCGGCTCATTCAGCTCGCTGATGGGAGACATCGCCGTACGCGTTGAAGACATTCTTTCCGAAACATTCAAACGGCAGAAGCTGTCTGCCAAGGGCGTGCCGTACTACGCGCAGATGCTGGTGGGCATGACCGTATTCACCGGGCAGTACTGGGCCGACCGGCCAAAGGTGAGCAAGGAGCAGCTGGCTGCATACATTGTGGATTTGGCCTGGCATGGCCTGAGCCGGCTTGACTCCAAGCCCCAGTTGTTCTTTGAGGGCGCCAAGGCGCGGAAGGAGGCCGAGCGCCGAGCCAAGCGCGAGTCCGATTCCGGCAGCCCGGATTCAGACCAGACGAGTTCTGCCCAATCGGATCCCGAGCACGCCACCGGGGAAGATTCAGGGTTGCAGAACATGCGTTCAGGGGCACAGGTTACGCAACACTCTGCCGAGTCGGGAGGCGAAGTGCTACGGTTTGAACAGGAAACTGAACATAACGACTAAATATGTGAGGACGTAAGACTTTCATGGCCAGCACGGCAAAGACGCTCACCTTTGTGATCCCCGCATACAATATGGAGTCCTACCTTGACCGTTGCGTGAACTCGCTGCTTTCGGCAAGCGACATCAGCGACCTCGAGGTGCTGATTGTGGACGACGGTTCGAAAGACGGCACGCTGGAGTACGCGCGCAAGCTGGAACGCACCAATCCGGGCGCCGTGCGCGCGATTCATCAGGAGAACAAGGGCCACGGCGGCGCGGTGAACACCGGTATCGCGGCGGCGACCGGCATGTACGTCAAAGTGGTGGATGCGGATGATTGGGTCGACCCGCAGGCCATCGACACGGTTCTGGCCACGTTGCGTGCACAGCATGACACCGACGAACCGATTGACATGCTGGTGACCAATTACGTGTATGACAAGGTGGCCAAGCGTCACAAGACCGTAGTGAACTTCCGCCGTGTAATGGAGGCCGGCCGCGTGCTCGGCTGGGATGACCTGGGCAGGTTCGGTCTGGCGCAGTACATCATCATGCATGCGCTCACCTTCCGCACGCAGGTGGTGCGCGATTCCGGGCTGAAGCTGCCGGAGCACACGTTCTACGTCGATTTCTATTACTCGTACCAGCCGTTCCCGTGGGTGAAGCGCATCCAGTACCTCGATGTGCCGTTCTACCACTACTTCATCGGGCGCGAGGGTCAGAGCGTGCAGACCGACGTGATGATTAAGCGTGTGGACCAGTTGCGGCTCGTCAATCGGCTGATGACCGAGGCCACGCCCGAACGCGGTACGGTGCCGGAGGGGCTGTACCGGTACATGATTCACTTCCTGGCGATCGAATCGTGCGTTACCTCGACGTTCCTGATTCTCTCGCGCGATCCGGCCAACTACGTTAAGAAAACCGAGCTGTGGGATGCGATTGACGCCTATTCGCCGGCCATCGGCAAGGATGTGCGCTCGCAGCTGATGTCCCGCGCGCTCAATCTGCCCGGCAAAACCGGCCGCTGGATCGTGCGCAACGGCTATCTCATCGCCGAACGCATCGTCGGCTTTAACTGATTCGGATTGTGGTTTTGCCCTGCTGACGCGTTATCAGCAGGGCATCCCTATTACCTCCCCAGTCGAGGTTTTGCTACTCGGCCCAACGGTCGGACATCGCGAAGCTGTTGTGCATCAGGTTGCTGGAGGTGTATAGCACGTCGTTCAGCAGCTTGGTTGTGTGCTCGCGCAGGTAGTCGGCCATCTCATCGTTGGCCGCTTCGAGCACATCCGCCACGCCCTGCACATCCTTCTCATCGCCGTGGCCGCCATCGAGCGGCCATGCATTCGTATCCGTCGATTCGGCATCGCTTCGAGCAAGCAACTGCTCATCCGTGCGCTCGATGAGCCGGTGTCCGAACGCGCGCACGCCCTCGGCATACCCTTCGATGAACCGGTTCGTCTCATACCAATGCGCGTCGGCCACGACGGCGATCAGGCGGTTCGTCCAATACAGGTTGCCGGTGGAGACTTCGGGCGTGGTGTCGCGCAGGTAGGCAGGCGTGTCGTTGACGTTCGCGTAGAACGGCGCGGCGGCGGTGAACGGACCGGAGCCGAACGATACCCACATCACCGTGCGATTGGCCGCCGGCACATACGGGCGGACCTGAATCGCCACCATATGGCCGGTGCGGTTCACGCCGATCGGACGGTAACGGTGGCGCGATTCCGCCGTGCCGGTCGTGCCGTACGGGTCGTACGGCGTGCCTTCGAAGTGCGAGGACAGCAGGAAATCAACGTCTTCGAGGCTCACCTTGTCTTCCGGCACGCGGCACCACGGGATGTCGTCGGATTCGGGCGTGTAGCGGGCGGCCGGCGAATCCCAGTCCTCGCTGGGGTTGAGGCGGCGTTGCATGTACCAGGCACGCGGCGTGTTGTAGATATGGTCCTTCGGCGTCGCGGTGCCGAAGGCCTTGCGCGGGTTGAAGCGGGTGGGAAGGGCAACGGTTGTTCCGAATCCGGCGCTATGCGCGTGACGGCCGTTGGAAGAGACCGGCGTTCCCATTGTGCGGTCGAGGTGATGCGTGGCCATGAACTCGCGCAGGTCGGCGCTGCATAGGTATTCGCGCTGCTCGCCGAACGCATCGGCGAGGTCGAAGTCGTCGATGCCGAGCTGGTTGGGGATCGTGGCATAGCAGTCATCGGGCACTCGGCGGGCGATCCAATGGTGGCCGCCGATGGTCTCGACGTACCAGATCTCGTCCACATCCGAAATAATCACGCCGTTCGATTCGTAGGTGCCGTAGGTTTCGAGCAGTTCGCCCAACCGCGCGACGCCCTCGCGCGCGGTGGTGACATACGGCAGCACAAGGGTGATGATGTCTTCCTCACCGATACCGCCGGGCTGCTCGGCCTGATAATCGTTGCTGTCCGGTTCGCCGACAGCCGGCCGCAACTCGACCATCGGGTCCGCACCGAGCACGCGCTCGTTGACAGCGATGGTTTCGGTGGCGCTCATCGCCACGTTGTGTTCGTTGGCACCGGCTTCGGCCAGAATGCCACGATTATTCAGCACGTTCGGTGCGATGGTGTACCGGCAAGGATTGTCCGGCAGTTCGATTTCGACATGGCTCAGCACGCTGCGGTAGTGGCGCGGCTGGTCGTCGGGGGCGACAGCGACGAAGCGCTTGGGATCGTAACGGCCCGAGCCCGAATCGTCATCGCGGGCGATGATGGTGGAACCGTCGTAACTGGCATTTTTGCCGACAAGAATCGTGGTGCATGACATGGGACACCACTCTAGGAGCCAGGCTGGTCGAAACAAAAAAATCCTTGGAACCATTGCGATTCCGAGGATTTGTTGTGCCCCCTGTGGGATTCGAACCCACAACCCACGACTTAAAAGGACGCTGCTCTAACCGTTGAGCTAAAGGGGCAACTCTTCTAAAATACACACCGTTTTGGGATATTTCAACTACGGCGTTGCGTACGCGATTGGCCCAACGCACGGCACAGCACACGCAATGTGGCCCAAATCGCAGCCCAAATCGCATATCGCCTCTAGCGATAGATAGCCGCCGGCGACTACCCTTGTACATTATGAGTGAATCCCCAAATTGGAGCAATCCCCTGCGCGACTCGCGCGACCTCAGACTGCCCCGTATCGCCGGCCCATGCAGCCTCGTCATTTTCGGTGTCACGGGCGATCTGGCACAAAAGAAACTACTGCCAGCCGTCTACGACCTGGCGAACCGTGGCCTACTGCCGCCGAGCTTCGGTCTGACCGGTTTCGCCCGCCGCGACTGGACACAGGAACGGTTCATCGAATTCGTCAAGGCCGCCGTCCAGGCGCATTGCCGTACGCCGTTCAAGGAGTCGACTTGGCGCAATCTGGCCGCCGGCATCCGCTTCGTGCAGGGTACGTTCGACGACCCGGAGGCCTTCGAGCGTCTGAGCGCCACCGTGCAGGAGCTTGACCGCGACCGCGGCACGCAGGGTAACCATGCCTTCTACATGTCGGTGCCGCCGCGCGCCTTCCCACAGGTTGCCAAGCAGTTGGCCGCCTCCGGCCTGTCGCGCTCGTCCGAGGGCGCATGGCGCCGCGTGATCATCGAGAAGCCGTTCGGCCATGATCTGGCCAGTGCCAAGGAACTCGACAGCGTGGTATCCGAAGTGTTCGACCCGAGCTCCGTGTTCCGCATCGACCACTACCTCGGCAAGGAAACCGTGCAGAACCTGCTGGCCCTGCGTTTCGCCAACGCCATGTACGAGCCGATCTGGAACGCCAACTATGTGGACCACGTGCAGATCACGATGGCCGAGGACATCGGCATCGGCGGCCGCGCCGGCTATTACGACGGCATCGGCGCCGCACGCGACGTCATCCAGAACCACCTGCTTCAGCTCATGGCTCTGACCGCCATGGAGGAGCCGGTGAGCTTCACCGCCAAGGACCTGACCGCCGAAAAGACCAAGGTGCTTTCCGCCGTGCGCCTGCCCAAGGACCTCGCTGCCAACACCGCGCGCGGCCAGTACGCCAAGGGCTGGCAGGGCTCGCACGAAGTGGTCGGCTACTTGGAGGAAAAAGGCATCGACCCCAAGAGCACCACTGAAACGTACGCCGCCATCCGCCTCGATATCGACACCCGCCGCTGGGCTGGCGTGCCGTTCTACCTGCGTTGCGGCAAGCGCCTCGGCAAGCGTGTAACCGAAATCGCCGTGGTGTTCAAGCGCGCCCCGCATCTGCCGTTCGAGCAGACCGCCGTGCGCGAACTCGGCAAGAACGCCATCGTGATTCGCGTGCAGCCCGACGAGGGCGTCACCATGCGCTTCGGAGCCAAGGTGCCGGGCGGCTCCACCATGGAGGTCCGTGACGTGAACATGGACTTCAGCTACGGCCGCTCCTTCACCGAGAACTCGCCGGAAGCCTATGAGCGACTGATTCTGGACGTGCTGCTCGGTGATCCGCCGTTGTTCCCGACCACCGAAGAGGTGAACCTCAGCTGGGAGATCCTCGATCCGATTGAACAATTCTGGTCCACGCTTGGCCAGCCGCAGGCCTACCGCGCCGGTACGTGGGGTCCGGCACAGGCCGACGAAATGCTGGCGCGCGACGGCCGCCACTGGAGGATGCCATGATCATCGATATGCCGAACACCCGCACCCGCGAGATTGCGCACAAAATCGAACAGCTGCACGAGGAGCGCGGCGAATCGGCGACCGGCCGCGTGCTGACGCTGCTCATCGCCACCGAGGACGCGGACCTAGAGCATGCGCTGGAAATCGCGAACTCGGCCAGCCGTGAGCACCCGTGCCGCGTGATTGCCGTAGTACCGGATACCAATCCTGCCGATCAGTCCGGCGAAGGCGAACCGAACGCGGCCGAAGTGGCCGCCGAGGTGAGCGCGAGTCGCGATAATCCGGCCGTCGATTTGACCGACGGCCCGAACGATCCGAACGATTCCAACCTGAACGCCCAAGTGCGATTCGGCGCGGACGCCGGTGCCGGTGAGATCATCATCTTGCGTCCGCGCGGTGGCCTTATCAACCACCCGGATACGCTGGTTATCCCGCTGCTTGTGCCGGATGCGCCTGTAGTGGCGTGGTGGCCGACCACACCGCCGTCGAACCCGGCCAAGGATCTGATGGGTGCGATGGCCCGCAGTCGCATCACCGACGCGTTGCACTCCAATAATCCGGAGGCCACGATTGAGCGTTTGCGCCGCAATTGGACACCGGAAGATATCGACTTGTCCTGGACACGACTGACCGTCTGGCGCGCAATGCTCGCCTCGATGCTCGATCAGCCGCCGCACCTGCCCATCACCGCCGTGAAGGTGACCGGCAAGGCCGACTTCCTGCCTCTGGAAATGCTGTGCGCATGGCTGCGTCTGAAACTTGGCGTACCAGTCGAAACTGAGTTCGTGCCCGACGCGCAGGCCGTGACCGGCGTGTACCTGACCCGTGAGGACGGTGTGATCTCGCTGGAACGCCCGCATGAGGACCAAGCGCTGATCTCGCTGCCCGGCCAGACTCCGCAGGAAGTGTCCGTGCCGATGCGCACCATCGAGGACTGCCTGACCGAGGAACTGCGTCGCATCGATCCCGATGAGATCTACGCCGAGGTCATCAACGAAGGCTGGGATCTGATTCGTCACTGAAGTCGGTAGAACCCGTTGCCACAGCGGCGTTGGAATGAGTTCGGCAATTGTGGCCGAGCCATGCCAACGCCGTTGCTCATCGTTTCCTACCTCATGCGATGCCGAAGCTCATGCCCGCGGAGTAATAAAGCGACATATGCGATGTCGCACAATGTGGATTGTGTTGTCAACTGACAACACAATCCACATTGCAAAGTACGACACATACCCCATACAAGGACCATACATGGCAACTCGAAAACTCATTGTGTATCCGAATAAAGATCTGATGATTCAGGCTGGCGCGCAACGTTTTGTCTTGGCGCTACTCGATTTGCTCGCCGAACGATTGCCTGATGGCACGCATCGCACGCGTGTGGATGTGGCGCTGTCTGGCGGTTCGGCCGCGCAGCCGCTGGGCTTGGTGCTGAACGATCCGCTGGCTGACGCGATTGATTGGTCGCGCGTGCATTTCTGGTGGAGCGACGAACGTTTTGTGCCGGCTTACGACACCGATCGCAATGCTTTGGAGGCCCGTCGCCTGCTGCTTGACCAGCTGGTGGCAGATGGCAAGCTGCCTGAGTCGAATATTCATGAGATGGCGGCCGATACCCGTTCAGCCGATGACATCGCCGATGTGATGGATCAGGCCGACAGCGATGATGCTTCCGTTCGCGCCGCCGCCGATGCCGCGAATGATGCGTTGCTGGACGATGTCGCGAGCGACTATGAGCGCGAGTTGGTGAATGAATTGGGGCCGGAACCGGTAATCGATCTGATGATTCTCGGCATGGGACCGGACGGTCACTATGCGTCGCTGTTCCCTGGTCATGATGAGGTCAAGGTTACCGATAGGCTCACCGTGGGTGTGAACCACTCCCCCAAGATGCCGCCGCTGCGTGTTTCATTGACCGCGCCGCTCATCGCGCGTTCACGCCATACGTGGTTCTTCGCCGCCGGTGCCGGCAAAGCCGAATCGCTGGCCCATGTCTTCGAGCAGCCCAACAAACCGGATTACCCGTCCTCCTACGCCAACGGAGTGGACGAGTTCATCTGGTTCTCCACCGAAGAAACCGTCACCGAGTTGTGAGTGAATTAAGCCCCCTCTGATGAGGGGGCTTAATTCGTCTATGGCTACGCCTCAATCTCGGACTTGCCCTCTTCGCCGCCGGCCCCTGCAATTAGGGACTCGCCTGCGGCGAGGCTCAGTGTTGGCTCGGCGGCATAGCCGCCTCGCTCCGAAGAGGGCCGGGGAGCCCACCGGGCTCCCCTAAGCCCGAGATCGCGAGGCTACGCCTCGATCTCGGACTTGCTGTTTTCTCAGCTCGGCTATCGCCGAGCCTGAAGAAGGCCGGACAGCCCACAGGGCTGTCCTAAACCTGAAATCACGAGGCTACGCCTCGATTTCAGGCTTGCCTTCTTCAGCCCACAGCGTGTGGAACACGCCGGGCTTGTCTACGCGGCCGTAGGTGTGGGCACCGAAGAAGTCACGCTGGGACTGGGTCAGAGCGGTAGGCAGGCGCTTGGAGCGCAGACCATCGTAGTACGCCAGGGAGCTGGAGAACACCGGGGTCGGGATGCCGGCCTCCACCGCGCGAACGATCACGCGACGCCATGCATCCTGCGATTCGCCGATGATCTTCTCGAAGTACGGATCGAACAGCAGGGAAGCCGGCGGGTTATCGCCCCTGAAGGCCTCGGTGATGCGGTCGAGCAGGAACTGGGCGCGAATAATGCAGCCGCCACGCCAAATGCGGGCCACTTCGGACAGGTTGATATCCCAGCCGTATTCCTTGGCACCGTCCTGAATCTCGTTCAGGCCCTGAGCATAGGCCACGACCTTGGAAGCGAACAGAGCCTTGCGCACGTCCTCGACGAACGCGGCCTTGTCTTCTCCGGCCAGATCGATGGTCTTGTTCGGTCCAGCCAGACCTTCCTTCTGAGCGTCTTCACGCAGCTCACCGTGCGAAGACAGTGCACGAGCGAACACGGCTTCACCGATGGCAGCCACAGGAGAACCACATTCCAGACCAGTCTGCACGGTCCACGTACCAGTACCCTTCATGCCGGCATGATCCACGACCACGTCCACGAACGGCTTGCCGGTCTCGGCATCCTTGTGGTGCAGAATCTCAGCGGTGATCTCGATCAGGTAGGAGTCAAGGTCGCCCTTGTTCCATTCAGCGAACACGTCGCCAATCTCCTCGGCATCCATGCCGAGTCCACGGCGCAGAATGTCATACGCCTCACCAATCACCTGCATATCGGCATACTCGATGCCGTTGTGCACCATCTTGACAAAGTGGCCGGCACCATCGGTGCCGATGTGGGTCACGCACGGTTCGCCGTTCACCTTGGCGGCGATGGACTGAAGAATCGGGCCCAAGGTCTTCCAGGATTCCGCAGTGCCACCGGGCATCAGAGACGGGCCGTTGAGCGCGCCTTCCTCACCACCGGACACGCCGCAACCCACGAAGTGGAAGCCCTTGGCACGTACTTCCTTCTCACGCTTGATGGTGTCCTTGAAGAAGGAGTTGCCACCGTCGACGATGATGTCGCCCGGTTCGAACACCTCTTCCAGCTGCGCGATGGTCGCGTCGGTCGGAGCACCGGCCTTGACCATGATGATGGCGGTACGCGGACGCTTCAGGGACGCGGCGAATTCCTCGAGCGTTTCGGCCGGCACGAAGTTGCCTTCGGTGCCATGCTCGTTCATGAGCTTCTCGGTACGCGAGTAGTGGCGGTTGAACAACGCCACCGTGTTGCCATGGTGCGCCAGATTACGCGCCAGATTGGAGCCCATCGTGGCCAGTCCAATCACACCAATGTTTGCTGTAGCTTCGGCCATGTGCCTTGCCTTTCGTTTGATTGTCCCATCGTCATCACGCGCGTCACAAAACAGCGCATCAGCGGAGGGAATCATTCCTTCAACGCTTGAAAGTGTATCCCGCTTACCACCCACACGCGAGGGCTGTCTTAGGTTCTACGCACCTTCTGCCCGCGAAGCGTAATTACTTGCCGGCCATTCACATACGCCCGGCCTTGGAAGGGTCGATATGCATGGTCTGGAAGCGATTGGCCATGTAAGCGTCGCTGTAGCGTTCGCTGAACCACATCGCGACCGGTGAATCCTGCGGCTGGCCGGCCATGCGCCCATACCAGCAATCCAAGGCCATCAGCGTGAAGGCAATGTCGATCACCATCAGCACCGTGCATACCGCAGTCAGCGAATACCGTACTTTCCATGGAATGCGATTAATCAGAGCCAGCAGTCGCGGCAACAGCCACTTGACCCACACCACACCAATCAGTCCCCAGAAGAACATGAATTGGCCCGAAGTACGTCCGTCGATGGACAGCCAACGGCCGGTGTAATCCCACGCGGTAATACCAAACGCCGCTTCCATGAACCAGCTGGTGCAATATTCGAACGCGCCGCCGATCACCGCCGAAGCGCAGAAAATCAAGAACGGATTCGCCTTCCACAGACGATTCAGGCACACGGTCACCAGCACCGCACCACAGCCGTAAATCGGCGAGAACGGGCCCCACAGCAAACCCGCGCGGTCCTGAAGTTCGCCGTTGTACAACGCCATATGGT
>OJRL01001154.1_pt1 | contig 11199 bp, 9 predicted proteins | sample 1599191 | NCBI WGS metagenome assembly OJRL01 (sample SAMN03922537, study PRJEB24848) | human gut metagenome | isolation source: stool sample | host: Homo sapiens | place: Germany | collected 2010-05
GGAAGGTTATGATATTGCTTTGATTTTGGATGCGGATAATACGATAGGGCCAGATTTCTTGCGAAAGATAAACCAAGCGGCTTTTACGGATACGACCGTAGCTTACCAAGCGCACCGTACGGCAAAGAATTTGAATACGAATTTAGCTTATCTGGATGCTGTAAGTGAGGAGATTAATAATAGTATTTTCCGGCAAGGGCATGTGAATCTCGGATTTTCCTCGGCCTTGATCGGGTCAGGCATGGCCTTTCTGTATGATTTTATAAAGAACGAGTTGGCCGGCATTCATGCGGTAGGCGGTTTTGATCGTGCTTTAGAGCTTTCCCTGTTTAAAGATAACAAGCGGATCGGTTATTTGCCGGACGCTTATGTATGGGATGAGAAGATCCAGAATCAGAAAGATTTCGCCAATCAACGCAGGCGTTGGCTATCTGCTCAATTTCATTATTTAGGCGAGTCCCTCGGTGATCTTCTTTCTGCCATAAAAGCGGGTAAATGGGATTTTTGTGATAAGATATTCCAGCAAATGAGCCTTCCGAGGATCATTATAATGGGGGTTATATTCATTATGTCGGTCGTGTTGTCATTTATATGCTGGCCTGCCTCGGTTAAATGGTGGATACTGCTTGGCTTTCTGTTGTCATCCTTGGCGTTGGCTATACCCAAGGAATTGTATACGAGAAGGCTTTGTGAGGCGTTGATCTCATTGCCCGGGTCATTTTGGGGAATGTTCTTGAATCTTTTCCGGTTAAAGGGGGCGAACAAGAAATTCATACATACGGAACATGGGGTAAAACAATAAATTAGGTGTGATTATGTTTATCGGTAAATGGGATGTTGAGAGAAAGGAAGATTTCCTTTATGAGGGTTCTTGTCGGATTCATAAGGTCGATGGGATATCTGTTTGGTTCTTTGGGATACTTTATAATAAAAAGGCATTAGGTTATGATCCTGCCGTTAATGAGGCTAAAATAATCATTGAGATTTATCGAGAAAAAGGTTATACAGGTTTCGCCCGGTTAGACGGCTCATTCACTTGCTTGTTGAGAACTCCGGATTCGGCGATGATATTCAGGGACCATCATGGTACATCCTATCAGGTTTACTATACGAATCAATATTTTTCCTCTTCGCTTATTCGTCTAAAAGACATAGACGGATTTACGGCGGTACCTAATTATAAGGCCTTGAGTTCATTTCTTTCCATAGGCTATATAGAGACCCCTATGTGCGCATTGGAAGGGGTCTGTAAGCTGGGTGCCGGAGAGCTCCTGTTATGGCGGGATGGGGATTTGAGAAGTATGTCTTTATTTCCTTCCTACACCATGGCTCCGGCTACTCCCCGGAAAAGTCTGGAAGAATATGCGGAAGAATATGCCGGATTGCATTCCGCGGCTATCCAAAGACGTATCGGCGCTAGTGCCAATGTCGGTATCTTACTGAGTGGAGGATATGATTCCGGCTGTAATTTAGCAGCCTTGCGAAAAATCTATAATGGAGACATCCATTCCTATTCCATAGGGTTCAAAGGTGATAACTGGACCGAGTTGCCTTTGGCACGTTGTATGTCCGATACGTTTCATACGATTCATGCGGAATATGAGATAGATGGAAGCGAAATCTCTTCTTTGCCGGATATCGTGGAGTTTCTGGGTGATCCGTTCGTTGAAGGAGGCTTAATGGTAAATTACTCGGTCATGCGTCTGGTTGGTGAGGCCAAGCCCGATATTTTGTTGGGAGGGGATGGCAGTGATCAATATTTCGGGACTTCCGGCAGGGAGGTAGCGTTGCACTATTTGATCTCCCGCCTCGGGATGAAGCCATTGATGCGCGTATTATACGGGTTCTTGGATCAATCCTGCTTTGATACGAATAACTTGTTTTATAGGCTTCGTTTCCATTTGGGTAAGATATTGCATATATTGCAAGGTGATTTATTCGGTTTTCCCTCTTTTTGGCTAAAGGATTTGATGCTTGATCCGGACTATTTGCCGGAACCGGGTCGGCTCTGTCCCGATACGCGAAGCTTCGAGGCCCTTTACACGCAGCATCTCTATAAGAGCGATGTGGAGAGGGTCATTGATCAAGTTATTTTATTTAAGGCATCCAAGATGGCCGATATGTTTGGCAACAACTTGGTTTTCCCGTATATGGATCTTGACCTGTATCGTTTCTTGTCGGAATTGCCTGTTTGCTATAAGTGCAAGGGCGACAGTGCCGTCAAGATCGCCAGAGGCCATGCTACGGCAAAATATCTGTTGAAGTATCATTATAAGCCATCGCTTCCGGAGGCGATCACCTCGAGGAAAAAGCAAGGAGGCTTTGCCCCGATGCCCCTGTTCTTCAAGGATGACAGGCAAAGGGCTCGTATGGCGGACTTTATTCTTAGCTCCTCGGTTGTTGGCGACTACTTGAACAGGGAGGCCGTGGAGCGTTTCGTGAGAAGATATGACTTGGAGGCTCATGACGAGGGTTATTGGTTTTGGTATAGACAAAATAAGGCGATACAATATTTCAATTTGCTGACATTGGCGATCTGGTGGGAGCGATTTATAGGGGATAAGGATTGTTTAAGCTTTTAATATTAAAATGATATGTCGATCAAGCAGCAAGTCACTAAAAGTGTTTTTTGGAGTGCGGTAGAACGATTCTCTGTGCAGGGAGTCCAATTTATATTGAGTATAATAATCGCCCGCTTGCTTCTACCTACCGATTATGGCTTGATCGCTATGCTAAGTATATTCATGTCGGTAGCCCAGACTTTTATCGATAGTGGTTTTGCGAATGCTTTAATCCAGAAGAAGGATAGGACGGATGTGGATTATAGTACCGTGTTCTATTTCAATATTGTCATTTCCGTCTTGATTTACCTGATCTTATACATGTCTTCTCCTTGGATCGCTAAGTTTTATGAGGCAGATCAATTGGCGTCGATCGCTCGGGTCGTCGGGTTTACGCTCATTATCAACTCCTTTGGGATCGTTCAGCAGGCCAAGATGACGATATCCTTGGATTTTAAGCGGCAAGCCATGGCCTCTTTGTCGGCCGTGGTTTTGAGTGGCGGTGTAGGTGTATGGCTGGCTTATTCCGGTTATGGGGCCTGGGCGTTGGTTTACCAGTCCTTGCTGAATAATTTCTTGCGTGTCGTCCTTGTCTGGTTTTTCTCAGGGTGGATGCCCGGCAGGAGTTTCTCCTTGGAGTCGTTCCGTACGTTATTTTCGTTTGGCTCGAAGTTGTTGCTGTCCTCGTTGTTACATACTTTATATATGAATCTTTATACGTTGGTGATCGGGAAGAAATTCTCGGCGGCCGAGCTGGGATACTATAACCGTGCTTTTACGTTGGCCCAATTCCCCTCGATGAACTTGACAAACGTGATCGTGCGTGCGGTGTATCCGATACAATGCCGTTTGCAAGACGATACCGAGGCGTTGAATGGCATATTCTTGAAGTATATGAGAATGACTTGCTATGTTGTCTTTCCGGTCATGATCACGCTTTGCGCCTTAGCGGAGCCTTTGGTACGCTTGTTGCTGACGGATAAATGGCTGGGGACCGTACCTTTGCTACAGATACTTTGTGTGGCATATATGTGGGACCCGGTGATGAAGATAAACCATAATATGCTGAATGTCAAAGGACGCTCGGATTATTTCCTGTATGCGGAGATATTGAAGAAGATCATGGCTTTCTTGATCCTTTTCGCTACGATTCCGTTTGGGGTAAAAGTGATGTGTGCCGGGCTTATCTTGTATTCCATGGTAGATATAACGATCATAACCTTTTATGTCCGTAAGCTTACAGGCTTGGGGTTAGGTATGCAAGTTCGTGCGTTGATACCCGTCGTACTTCTTTCGTTCTCCATGGGAGGGGGCGTTTATGCGATGACGTGGCTAGACCTGCCCCCGTTCGTTCACTTGTTGGTAGGCTCATTTGCCGGGGGCGTTTACTATATTCTTTTTTCTTATCTTTTTCGTTATCGGGAACTCGACTTTTTATTGTCGTTAATAAAAAGAAAGAAGTGGGCGTGATCGCCGTAGGCTCCTTATGCCTTGGATGTCTTGTGGTACCTACGTTCCTGACGTGAGGAAATTCAAGATTCTGTTCCTTTTTGCGATTCGCTGGAGAATGACGGGGATGAATATGGCCACGGTGGTAGCGAACATGAATATGAGGATCTCTGAGCTTACCCCGAGTCGGTTCAATATAATCCGGCCTCCGGAAGTACCGAAACCGTGATATAGGTAGATGATATAAGCGTAACTCCCTATCCACGTGAATAGGCGGCTGGAATAGCTTTGGTTTAATAGCAAGGCTAGGGTAGCCATGATCCATAGAGGCCGTGTGAGGCTGTAGAGGAAATCTTTCGATACCGCTGGGTAAAACCATTCGAGTTGCAATGAGAAGACACCCACTATAGCGAGCGAAGATAAGATGACACTTGTCTTATGGGTGATTATTTGCTTAAAGAACCTGCTGATCCCGACTCCGGCTACGAAATAGGGAAACTGGGCCATCGCTCCCATGAAACTGAATAGGTTGGGTACCTGTCCGTCGCTCAAGAATACCTTTTGCGCTATTAAGCCGGCAAAGGCGCATACGAGGCAGATGGCCCAACCGCCAAACTTATCCATCCATTTGTTGGCATCTATCATACGGATGGCCGCGAACATCAAGAACAGGGATGGCAGATACCAGTAGATCGTGTATGGGAATACGTATATTCTCCATATATCCGCTAGGTTTCCTTTCTGGTTGGTGCCCGGCGTTATGTATTGGATCAAGAAATAGAGCGTGGCGGCCACTGCCATCGGTACGAGCAAGCGATATGCCTTTCTCTTCATAAACGTACCGGAGGAACCCGCTTTGACAGGCTTGAGCGCATATACCCATCCGGCTATCGCCGTGAATAGGGGCATCTGGATGTAGTCGATCCACAGATACAGGTAACGCCAAGGCGAGGGAAAATCTATTCTCATCCCACCCTCGGGGGTAGAACCTATCACGTGACCTATCACCACGAGAAGGATGGCGATTCCCCGGAGGGTCTCGATATGCGAGTTCTTATTAGTTTGTGTCATTCCTTTTATATCTGCGATGATTGATACTCTGATATTTTCTTTGAATGGACAAAAATAATAAATAAAAACCAAGAGTTGTTCATTTTCATGGATTTTCTCTTGGTTTTAGGGTCGCTAAAAGAGTATGCCATATGTTTTTCCCAGCGAGCTCAGCACCGCCGAGAGTATCAGCCCCCAGCCCAGCAGGTTCAAGGGGCCGGGCGAGGGGTGGACGAGAGCGAGAGTATCGCCCCGATAGCCGCCAGCGCCGCCTCCCGCATGTCCAGCAGGAGGGAGAGTGCCGCCAGCAGGAAGAGGCTGGCCAAGGCGAGCAGGCGGAAGTGGGGGAAAGGGGGGCGTGGGCTCCGTGGGAGTGTCGGTCGTGTCATGGGGCGGTTGTTTTTGGGGCGTGTGAGATCCTAGGTTTAGCAAGAAATCCAGCAGACTGCGGACGAAGGCTAGTATTTGTCGTATCTTATTCATATCAATTGTTGTTTTTTAGGGATGAGTAAATCGGTTCGATCTCGCGGCAGAGCTGTACCAGCGTCTCCCGGTAGCGCTCCCGGTTGTCGCCGTTCAGCTCGCTGATGTAGGGGCTGTAGGCGATGGCCTTGGCGTAGTCGGCGGGGAAACGGCTCATGGCGGCGGCCTGCGGGTAGGAGCAGACGAGGAGGCGGGCGAAGTCGAGGTAGGAGTTGCGTGCCGAGTCGTAGCGGCGGAACAGCAACTCGCCCCGCTTGTATCGGGCGGTGACGCGGCCCCCGTGCCAGAAGGCGTTGCTCGCCCCGTAGCCAGTGATGCCGAAATGGTTGTTGGCCTCCCGGGCTAGGCGGGAGGTGCCCCAGCCGCTTTCTAGGGCGGCTTGGGCAAGGAGGATGATGGGGTTTAGGTGGAAGCGGTCGCCGGCGGACTGGGCGTCGGCAAGGTGGGTGGAGATATAGGCTTGTTTCATGATATATACGATGAATTATGATTTGATTTTTCTTGGAAAATTAATCTTAAATTACTATCTTTGAATAAGTTAATAAATAAACAGCATCAGTATGGAAAAGCGGGAGACCGGTGTCGGCGCCTATTATTTTTGTGATATAGCGATGAGTTATTTTCCCTTATTGTCGAAGAAGAAAGCCTCGGATAAGCTGTCCCGGTGGATACGTGTCAGCGGGAAGTTGATGGAGCGGCTGGAGGAGTGCGGATGGCATCCCCGCCAACGGATCTTATCGCCCCGTCAGCGGGAGTGCATCGTTTCTCATCTAGGGGAGCCTTGAGTCAGATTTCGTCGGGGGATTCGCTGTCGCCTCCTCCCGGGGCGGGTGCGTCGGGCACGATCTTCTCGAACTTGGCGAGGCCGGTGACGCTCTTTAGCGTCACGCTCGGACGGAAGACGATCCGGGGACGTTTGATAAGGGAGGCGTTGAAGTCGGACTCCAGCTTGGTGCCCTTGCTGCCGATCACGGCTTGGAAGTGGCCGAGATCGCCTAGCTGGACGGTCTCCCCTTTCTGGAGGCGTTGCTTGAGGATGTAGAGAAGGCCGTCTACCACGACCTGCACGTCGCCCCGGGAGGCGGTGCTGCGGTCGGCGATCTGGTCGCACAGCTCCTCGAAATCGCAGGTGCCGGTGGACTTGTTCACGGCGTAATACAACTTGGAGCCGGCGGCGGCTCCCTTGGTCATGTCTTTTCGTAAGACTAATCGGTACTTGATCGGCATAATGTCTGGTGTTTTATTGATTACGTCGTAAAGGTACGACATGCCGCCGGTGGGATTCCGGTCAACGGGGACGAAGGGGGGCGAGGTCGGGTGAATGGGGGTAAAGAGGTGGATTTTGAGTGAATAACGCTTGGTTTTCTAACGAAATAAGCGTATGTTTGCCCAATCAAAATTCGATTGACATGAAAAATTTACGGTATGAAAGAGAAAGACAAGCGGCGAGACGTGAGAGGTGAGTCCCGTGAACGGGCGAAGTGCCAGCGTGAGACGTTGGGCAAATATTTTTACGATTTGTCAAAACTGACGTTCACGGCGTTGGTGCTGGGTGGAATAGCTATGTTATTCCAATCGGAAAAGATAGAGATAAGTATGATTGGAATGTTCATGGTAGGGATCTTGTTCTCTGTCGGGTTAGCTTTCTGTGGTAATAAAATCTTGAAATAATAAAGAGCTATGAATCCATTGACATTTCTTTTCGGGGTAATGCTATTGATACTTGTGGTGTTTATCGTTTGGATGTACACGCCATCCGGCAAGCGTTGGTTGGATAGCATGAAATAAAAGGACTATCGTGTTTCCGGTCCGAACACTACTGTGTTTGGCTTCGGATACTACTGTGTTGGCTTCCCAACGCAATAGTGTTCGGCGCCAAACACGGTAGTGTTTTTTTTGTCTCCCCCTATATCCCCTCCGGCAGGATACTTTGGCTTTGCAATTCCTTGGCGATACGGTCGCTTAGGGCGAAGTGATTCTCGAGCGTGGCTTGTAGGCGCAGGCGCTCTTCGGGTGTCGCCGCCGTGCGGACGGACTCCAAGGCCCGGGCTAGCTTCCGGTGCGCGAAGGACTCGCCGTAGAGGAGCACTTGGAAGCGGGTCTCGCCGGGAAGCCGTTCGTCCGGTACCGGCCCGGTATCCTGCGGCGCGGAGGCCCGGAGGGAGAGGACAAGGGCGGAGAGCCGCTCGTCCGCTATCCCGTCCGGGTGCTTGCCCTCGGACAGGAGGTGGAGCAAGCGGGCGTGTTCCGGGTCCTCTAGGGGAAGCTCGTTGTCCGCCAGTTCGCCAGAGACCCATGCGGGCAGGGAAATCTCGCTTCCGTCGGGGTCGTAGAACATCCGGTCATGGTGCGTGAGGCAAAAACGCAGTAACGCCCTTTCTCGTGGCAGGGCGTGCGTGAGGCCTGCGACTTTCTTCCTCGGTGCCGCTGCCGCTACGCTTTTCGGGTCTGTGGCGACAGACATTTCCTGCCGTAATACCTCCATCGGTATACCCGTCGCCCCGGATAGCTCCCCAAGCCTCCGGTACACGGCCAGCGGGGAGGAGAGGAGGCCGATCTCGCCCAACGCCCCGTTGATGGCGGTGGTGTCCGTGCGAGGGCGGGAAGCCGCTTGGCGGATGCGGTAGGAGAGGTAATCGAGGGTACCCTCCCGTGCCAGACACGCCAGCTCGCCGCTCCCTTTCCGGCGGTATACCTCGTCCGGGTCCATGCCGTCGGGTAGGGGAAGCAGGCTGACGGCGCACCCCATGGACAGTAGCATATGGGCGCACCGGACCGTGTTCTGCCGTCCCGCCGGGTCGGGGTCGAGGGAGAGTGTTACCTGCCCGGCCAGCCTCCGTATCGTCCGGACATGCTCCTCGGTGAGCGCCGTGCCGCATAGCCCCACGGCATACCGTATGCCGGAGGCGTGGAAGGCGAGCACGTCCTTGTAGCCCTCGCAAAGCAGGATGCGCCCCTCGGAGCGTACGGCCTTTACCGCCTTGTGCAGGCCGTAGAGGATATGCCCCTTGTGGTAGGCGGGGCTGTCGAGGGAGTTGACGTATTTCCGCCCCTTCTCCGACGGGGTAAGGCTCCGTCCGGCGAACCCGGACACCTGTCCCCCGGTGGTGTGTATCGGGAAGACGAGCCGGCCTAGGAAGGGGCGGAACGCTTGGAGGACATCGGGCGGGCAAAGTCCCACGCCGAAGCTGCGGTAGGTCTCTTCCAGCCCTTGGCGATCCACCTCCGTACGTGCCGTCCCCGCGAGGTCGCCCGGCAGCAAGCCGCCGGCGAACGAGGCGTTCGCCAGCAACAACGCTTCCCGCTCGTCCCGCCGCCGCTCACGACCAGCGGCGGCGGTCTCTTCCACCTCGATATTGTATTTGCGTGCCAGTAGGCGTACCGCCTCCTCGAAGCCGCATCCCTCCATGTGGCACACGAGCCGTATCGGGTCCGCCGCCTCGCCGCAACTGAAGCACTTCCCGATGTTCCTCGCCGGGGAGATGCGGAAGGAGGGATGTCGCTCGTCGTGGAACGGGCACAGCGCCACGAAGTCCTTCCCCGAGCGATGTAGCGTGAGGTAGTCGGAGGCTACCTCGTCGATGCGAGCCGTCTCCCGCACCTTGCGCAGCGTATCGTCCGTCAGCATTCGAAGAGGCCCTTTCCCTTCGGTTTAGGCTCCGCCGCCCGGGCCTTGCGGACGCATGCCGGCTGGGTGTCGTCCCAGAAGGAGGTCACGCCCTCGTTGTGCATGAAGCGCACGTGTCCCAGCTCGCCTTGGCGGTTCTTGGCCAGCAGGATCGTGCCCCTCCCCCGGGTAGGCAGGTGCGTATCCGGGTCCTCGTGTATGTTCACCACGGAGAGGCGGCTGATGAAGGCCACCGTATCGGCGTCCTGCTCGATAGAGCCGGAGTCCCGGAGGTCGGATAGCTGGTGCCTGAAGGAGTAGGTCCCCCTCGTCTCGCAATTGCGGTTCAGCTGGCAGAGCAGCACGATCGGTATCTCCTCGTCCATCGCCGTAATCTTGGCCTTGCGGGTGATGTTCGAGATGGCCTCGTTTGGGGTCTGCCCCTTGTCGTCCCGGTTTACTAGCTGCAAGTAATCGATGATGGCGAGGGAACACTTCCCTTGCCGCCTCCTGAGGGAGATGTCGCAGCGTATCTCGTCTATTTGGATGTCCGAGCGTTGGTTGATACATATCGGCAATTCTTTCAGCTGCCGGCTCGCCTCCTCCAAGGCTCTCATCTCCTCCTCGGTGGCGGTTCCCTTGGTGATCTTCGAAGGCTCCACGTCGGCTATCTGTCCCAGCATCCTGAAGATCAGCTGTTCCCTCGACATCTCCAGGCTGTAGACGCAAACCGGTACCCCTTGCTTGGCGGCGTTCACCGCCATGAAAAGGGCGAAGGCCGTCTTTCCCATGCCCGGGCGGGCGGCGAACACGTGGAGCGAGCCTGTCCGCAACCCTCCCATAAGCCTGTCCAGTCCCCCCAGCCCGGTATGTATGCCCGCCGTACCGCCCCGGGCTACCCGCTCGCGTATCTCCCGTACCCGTGCCATGGCCTCGGCGGTGGCGGTAGGCATGTCCGGTATCTCGTGGGTGAGGGAGAGCTGCTCGCCCAGTTCATCGGCCACCGTTCCCAGTTCCGATATCAGCTTTTGCGTATCCCGGTCGTCGGCCGCCGCCTTATGCGCCAGCTCGTGGCACCTCAGGATAAGCCGCCTTGCCACGAAGGCCTCCCTTATGTACTGGCAATGCTGCCGTACGAACTCTCCGCCTACCTCCATGTAGCCGTCTTGCCGGGCCAGCTCGAAGAGGTCGGGCAGTTGCCCGGCCCTCTCCGGCGAGAGCCTCCGTATCTCTTTCTCCACCGAGAGTATATCCGTTCCTTCCCCCTTCCCGTGAAGGCTGAGGTAGGCCTCTATCGCCAAGGCGATATCCGGGTGGGTGAACATCTCGGGCCTTATCCTGAAGGCGATCTCGGGAAGGCTCTTGCGTGAGGCCAGCAGCCCGAAGAGCAGGGCTTTCTCCGCTTTCCGCTCTTCGGGTAGCGTGAGGCTGGCGGGGATTTGTTTGAATGAAGTGTTATTCATGTCGATCGATAAATAAGTTTGTATAATTGATGATCTCCACGGCAAGTCCGCAGGTGAATTTCTTCTTGGTGATCACTTTCTTTTCCGCCAAGTCGTTCAGGTTCTTGCGCAAGGCGTAGACCGAGCAGTTCAAGAAGGCTGCCATCTCGGGTATCTTTACGATGCATTGTCCCTCCTTGATGGCATACTGCTCTCCATTCCACATATACGAGTACCCGCTATAGCTGGCCTTGCTGTACAGGTAGAGCATGATACCGGTCTTCACCGAGGATTTCTTGTCCTTGCAATAATCCTTGATAAGGATACTCAGGAACTGTCTGGGGTATCGGGTGTAGCCATTCCGACGCAAATCGTCAGGGCTAAATAGTTTAGACATAGGTCGATAGGATTATACCCAAGGGGCGTTGTCTGGTTCCTTTTCTATTTTCGCACCGCATTTCGCACTACGTTTCGCATGACCAACCGTTTGATTTGTAGCGTATTGGATAAAAATGGTTATCTTTTTTCGCACTGCGTTTCGCACGACTATATATAAGTATATTAGTAAAGATAAGAAAAGAGAAGAGGCGACGTTACGCCGCCATTC
>OJRL01001158.1_pt1 | contig 11193 bp, 9 predicted proteins | sample 1599191 | NCBI WGS metagenome assembly OJRL01 (sample SAMN03922537, study PRJEB24848) | human gut metagenome | isolation source: stool sample | host: Homo sapiens | place: Germany | collected 2010-05
TCAGTCGATTGAGGTAGTGCTTGAGTTTATCGGAAGGGCAGAAGAACTGAAATAGAGTTATTTCATTATTCATAATTTGTGATAATAAAGAATAGTATATAGCATGAGTGAATACAGAGCATACATGCAAAATACAAAACTACATAATGGGACAAAACGAAAGAAACGCCGACACAGATTCCTTTTTGGAGTGCTGCTGTCGGCGCTTCTTATTACAGGCGCTTTATATGGCAGAGAGTATGACATATCACAGCTGAAAAATATAGAGGTGATGGAGACACTTAGCAGTGCTGTGAGTCAGTTCGGGGACAGAAAGCTGCCTGTATATTCGGTTCAGACAACAGAAAAAAAGATAGCCCTTTCATTTGACTGTGCCTGGGGAGCAGAGGATTTTGACAGTATGATGGAGACACTTGACAAGCACAACGTAAAAGCTACATTTTTTATGACAGGAGGGTTTGTGAGCGATAATCCTGAATGTGTAAAGACGTTGGTTGAAAAAGGGCATGAGCCCGGAAATCACAGTGAGCACCACTATGATATGGCAACAATCACGGCAGGCGAGATGAAGACGGAGATAATGGATGTGCACAAAAAGGTCAAGGAGCTGACCGGAAAGGATATGAAGGTATTCAGACCGCCATACGGCTCGTACAACAATGAACTGATTGACACAGTGTATGGCTGTGACTATTATCCAATCCAGTGGGATGTGGATTCGCTCGACTGGAAAAACTATGGTGTGCAAAACATTATAGATACAGTGTGCAATCACAAAAGCCTGGATTGCGGTTCGATAATACTCTGCCATCTTGGCGCAAAATACACCTCGCAGGCACTCGATGAGATGCTCACGAAGCTGCAGGAAATGGGCTATGAGATAGTTCCGGTATCAAAGCTGATCATGACAGAAGGCTATCATATGGATGCAAACGGTATGCAGATCAAGGACTGAGCAATTTCATAAATCAATATTTTAGTCAATATTTAGTCAATAATTTAGCCCTTTACGATATTGTTATTTACAGACAAGTGTGTTAAACTAAAACTATATTTTAAAGAAGCTGTGAGACAGCTATGGGGGTAAATTATATGACAGATACAGGTTTTTTAGTAGCATTTTTTATAGTTATTTTTTTAGTTATCATCTTTGCGCTTGTCGCTGTAATCGGAGCCGTTACAAGTGCTGTTGCAGGTATCAATGATGATGAGGATGAGATTGAGGAAGAGGGCATTTGAAGCTAAAATAAATAAAAGATATTAAAAGATATTTAAAGACATTTAAAGACATCGAATTATATTAATCGTATAATTGGGTGTCTTTTTTATTGTCAAAAACTCTTAAAAAAGTATAAACCAATTGAGTTGCAATCCGCCACATTGTATAATAAAAGTATAACAGCGAATTAAATTTATTGTGAAAATCGCAGTAATCACATTGTCTATCAAACTAAGGCAGGACATTATCAAAGAAAAGAAGAAGGAGGGATCAGATGATATCCAGATATAGTGTAAAAAAGCCTTTTACTGTACTTGTAGGAGTACTGCTGGTAATAGTACTCGGTGTTGTATCGCTTGGCAGGATGACGACAGATCTGCTGCCGGATATGAGCTTTCAGTATGCACTTATCGTGACAACAGATATGGGAGCAAGTCCACAGGAGGTGGAGAGCGATGTCACCGCGCCGCTTGAAGCAGCTATGGCAACTACGTCCAATATCAAAAACGTAAGCTCAATGTCATATAACAGCTATTCTCTAGTGACATGCGAGTATGAGCAGAATGCCAACATGGATTCTGTAGTGATAGAGATGCAGCAGAAAATAGATCAGGTCAAGGCTGGCTGGAAGGATGGAGTGGGTACTCCGACCATTATGAAGATAAATCCGGACATGCTTCCAATCATGATGACTGCTGTGGATATGGATGGGAAAAGCAAGTCGGAAATCACAGACTTTGTGGAAAACACACTAAAGCCTGCAATTGAGAGTACAGAAGGAGTCGCATCAGTGACTGCAACAGGTGAGCTCACCGAGCAGATACAGGTCACGATGAATCAGGCCAAGATAGATGCGCTCAATGAGAAAATAAATAATGCCGTTTCAAAGAAATTTGACGATGCAAAAAGTCAGATGGATGATGCAAGCGCAAAGATAGAGAGCGGACAAAACGCAATCACATCGGCATCGGATCAGATGAGCGCGGGAGTGGATACGCTAAAGGAGCAAAAGGCAAAGCTTGCAGAGCAGAAGACTCAGCTAGAGAGTACACTTTCAAGCTTAAATGAGCAGAAGAGCCAGCTTGAAACAATTCAGTCAGCTCTTTCAGACTTCATGAATAGTGATACATATACAAAGACAATTCCGTCACTCAAAGAGGGCGCAAATGCACCGGGTGAAGCGGGCACAGCACTCAAAGCGCAGCTTGAGCAGGTTGATAAGCAGATTGCAACACAGTTTTCAGGTCTCTCGACGCTTGGAATCAAGGTAAACACAGCAGATGATCTGCCTGCGGCAGCGTCAGCGATAGCACAGACTCTCATTCAGGTGAATACAGGTATAGAGCAGTGCCAAAGCGGGCTTGACCGGATAGCACAAGGAGAGACAGCACTTTTAGATGCCTATGATAATCTAAACAGTCAGGCAGCTATAAGCTCGATAAGCATAGGACAGCAGTCAGCACAGCTTGCAACAGCAGCGGCATCTCTTGACAGCTCAAAAAAGGAACTGGAAAAGAGTAAGGATGATGCACTTGACAAGTCAAACTTAAATGCAGTTTTAACAATTGACTCACTCTCGCAGCTGCTCGTCGCACAGAACTTTGATATGCCTGCAGGCTATGTAAATGATTCAAATGGCACGCAGTACATAGTACAGGTGGGAGATGAGATAAAATCAATTGATGATTTAACAAATCTAGTGCTTATGGATATGAAGCTTGATGGAATAGCTCCTATTCATGTCGGTGATGTGGCAGATGTTGAGATGACTGACAACTCGGATGAGACATATGCGATAGTCAACGGTAATCCCGGAATAATGCTCTCCATGGAGAAGCAGACCGGCTACTCTACAGGAGACGTCACAGACCGTCTTTTGGACAAGCTTGATTCGCTGGAAAAGGAAAATGACGGATTACACACCACAGTGCTCATGAACCAGGGCGTATACATCGACATGGTTGTAAAAAGTGTGATGCAGAATATGATAGTGGGAGCAATACTTGCCATTTTCGTATTGCTTTTGTTCTTAAAGGATATAAAGCCAACACTTGTTATCGCAGCATCTATACCACTATCGGTTATTGTGGCAGTGGTGCTTATGTATTTTACGGATATCACCTTAAATATCATTTCAATGTCGGGACTTGTGCTTGGAATAGGAATGCTGGTGGATAATTCAATCGTAGTAATCGAGAATATCTACAGATTAAGGGGAGCGGGATATTCGGTAAAGAAGGCGGCTGTTGAGGGTGCAAATCAGGTGGCAGGAGCCATTTTTGCCTCTACACTCACCACGGTAAGTGTGTACGCGCCAATCATTTTTACTGATGGAATCACGAGACAGCTCTTTGTAGATTTGGCTCTTACTGTGGCATTTACACTTATGGCATCTCTTGTAGTGGCACTCACGTTTGTACCGGCAATTGCTTCAGGCATGCTCAAAAAGACGAAGGATATAAAGCATCCATGGTTTGACCGTTTTAAGGATTGGTATGGAAATGTGCTCGGCACATGTCTTAGATTTAAGCCGGTGGTATTTATTGCGGCAGTAGTGCTTTTAGTCGGCAGTGGCGCACTTTGCATGTCAAGGGGAATGACATTTATGGATATGGACATGGAGTCAAATCAGATTTCACTTACTATAGAGGCAAAGGATGACGAAAAGCTTGATTTCAAGCAGCTTACAGAGCTGTCTGATAAGGTCATGGACAAAATCTCTGATATAAAGGGAATAGACACAATAGGAGCTACAGCAGGCGGCAGCTCGACTATGAACCTGATGAGCTCAGGAAGCGACAGTGTGAGCATGTATATATTGCTTGATGAGAAGTCGGATGTTTCATCGGATAAGGTAATAGATGAAATTGAAAAACGCACAAAGAATCTGGACTGCAAGGTAACAGCATCTTCACAGGCTATGGACTCATCAGAGTTTTTCGGAAGTGGTCTCTCTGTCAGGATTAAGGGTAATGATATAGACAAGCTGCAGAAGCTTGCAGGTGATGTGGCAGATATGTATAAGAGACAGGGTATACCAGCTCGTATCCGGTGAGATATCATCTCAAAAGAGCGCAACAACCATTACGACCGACATAAAGGACTATGAGGTATACTTACAATCCGCAGAGCAGTCTGATGTGACTGTGGACGACATCAAAAACCTTACATTTACTTATAAGGATAATGATGGCAGTGAAAAGGAGATTCCGCTCAGTGATATCTGCACTATTTCGCAGGAACAGACACTAAGTACCATTCATCGAGATGCTCAGACAAGATATATTACAGTATCAGGTGCGGTTGATGAAAACCATAATGTAACATTACTAAGCAATAAAATTAAATCTAAAATTGATAAACTTAGCATTCCTGATGGCTATTCAATAGACATGGAGGGCGAGGATGAGACAATAAATGAGTCAATGAGTCAGCTTGGACTTATGCTTGTGCTTGCAGTGATATTTATCTATCTTATCATGGTGGCACAGTTCCAGTCATTGCTTTCACCGTTTATTATCATGTTCTGTATACCTCTTGCGTTTACAGGAGGCTTTATAGCTCTTTTCATCACGGGAAATGAGCTCGGAATCATATCAATGCTTGGCTTTATCATGCTGGCAGGCCTCATTGTAAATAATGGAATCGTGCTCATTGATTACATCAATCAGGCCAGGAGAGAGGGCATGAGCAAGCATGAGGCAATCATAGACGCAGGCCGTACAAGGCTTCGTCCAATACTGATGACAGCGATGACCACCATACTCGCAATGTTTACATCGGCGATAGGTATCGGAGATGGCTCAGATATGATAAAGCCGATGGCAATCGCAATAATAGGAGGTCTCGTATACGGAACCATCCTTACGCTTATAGTAATTCCATGTATCTATGATGCGTTCAACAGAGAGAAGAGCATGGTAGAGGAAGAGCTGTAACAGGATAGAAGGAAAAAGCTGGAAATATAGAGAGTTGGAGGATTTTTACATGGCAAAGTATATTATGGCATTAGATGCGGGCACGACCAGCAACAGATGTATACTTTTCAATGAGAAGGGCGAAATGTGCAGTGTGGCACAGAAGGAATTTACGCAGTTTTTTCCAAAGCCGGGCTGGGTGGAGCATGATGCAGAGGAAATCTGGGCCACACAGCTTGAGGTGGCAAAGGAGGCAATGGCCAATATCCAGGCTACGGCAGCCGACATATGTGCGATAGGCATTACTAACCAGAGAGAGACTACAATTGTATGGGACAAAAATACAGGTGAGCCGGTTTATCACGCGATAGTATGGCAGTGCAGACGCACGGCAGAGTATGCGGATTCACTGAAGGAAAAGGGGCTTACCGAGACCTTCAGAAAAAAGACAGGGCTTGTGATAGATGCTTATTTTTCGGCAACTAAGCTCAAGTGGCTCCTTGACAATGTGCCGGGAGCGAGGGAGAGAGCCGAAAGAGGCGAGCTTTTGTTTGGAACAGTCGAGACATGGCTTATATGGAAGCTCACTCAGGGACAGGTGCATGTCACGGATTATTCCAATGCTTCAAGAACCATGATGTTTAATATCAATACCTTAAAGTGGGATGATGAGATACTTAAGGAGCTTGATATACCAAAGAGCATGCTTCCAAAGCCAATGCCGTCAAGCTGTGTATATGGTGAGGTGAATCCTGTGTTTTTCGGGGGTCCGATTCCAATCGCAGGAGCGGCAGGAGACCAGCAGGCTGCGCTTTTTGGCCAGACTTGCTTTAGGGCAGGAGAAGCCAAAAATACATACGGTACAGGCTGTTTTCTGCTGATGAACACAGGTGAGATGCCGGTATCCTCAAAGAACGGACTTGTTACCACTATAGCCTGGGGCATAGACGGCAAGGTGGTATATGCGCTGGAGGGATCAATATTTGTGGCAGGAGCCTCTATCCAGTGGCTACGCGATGAGATGAAATTTATCGATTCTTCAACAGATTCAGAATACATGGCGAGAAAGGTAAAAGACACAAACGGCTGCTACGTGGTGCCGGCATTTACAGGGCTTGGAGCACCGTACTGGGACCAGTATGCCAGAGGAACCATTGTGGGGCTTACGAGAGGTGTAAACAAGTACCATGTCATAAGGGCCACTCTGGAATCAATGGCATTTCAGGTAAATGACGTGCTTGAGGCAATGAAGGCTGATTCAGGCATCAATCTCACCTCGCTTAGGGTGGACGGCGGCGCCAGTGCCAATAATCTGCTCATGCAGATGCAGGCTGATATCAGCGATGCACCGGTCAACAGGCCTGTGTGCGTGGAGACAACAGCCATGGGCGCAGCGTACCTCGCAGGGCTTGCAGTGGGCTACTGGGAAAGTATGGATGATATAAAGAGAAACTGGTCTATTGACCGTGTGTTTGAGCCGGAGATAGCGGCTGATTTGAGAGAAAAGAAGCTTAAAATGTGGAAAAAGGCTGTCGCCTGCGCATTTAACTGGGCGAAGGATGAATAATAGCTTATGCTTGCATTGTTTTAAATGAGCTTAGGGATACGGCAATTAAACAATGTATGGAAATTGGTAGGAGAAAATAACATGTATGATGTAGTAATTATAGGAGCGGGAGTATCGGGAAGCGCCTGTGCCAGAGAGCTTTCGAAATATAACCTGTCCATCTGTGTGGTGGAAAAGGAGGAGGACGTGTGCTGTGGCACTTCAAAAGCAAACAGTGCTATTGTCCATTCCGGAATTGATTGTAAGACAGGTACACTTATGGCACAGATGAATCTCCGTGGAAATGAGATGATGGATGAGCTTTCGAAGAAGCTTGATTTTGAGTTTCGAAGAAACGGTTCACTGATAGTGTGCTTTAGCGATGACGATATGCCAAGGCTTAAGGAGCTTTACAATCAGGGGATTGCAAACGGGGTGCCGGGACTTGAAATTTTTGATGCAGGCGAAGCGCATGAGATGGAGCCGAAGCTGTCTGATGAAGTTGTGGCAGCTATTTACTGCCCGACAGGAGGCATTGTATGTCCGTTTGGCATGAATATCGCATTTGCTGAGAATGCGGCAGCAAACGGTGTGGAGTTTTTATTTAACACCGAGGTGAAGGCGATACAAAAGGAGCAGACAGGCTATATTCTTATTACTCAAAATGGCGAAATTCATGCACGCTGCGTTGTGAATGCAGCCGGTGTGTATGCTGATGTGTTCCACAACATGGTAAGTGAAAACAAAATACATATCACACCAAGGCGCGGAGAGTACGAGCTTTTAGACAGGGCTGCGGGAGGTATCGTTGACAAGACTATTTTCCAGCTTCCGGGCAAATACGGTAAAGGTGTGCTCGTAACTCCGACAGTACACGGAAATATATTAATCGGACCTACAGCAGATGACCATGATGACAAGGATGGTACAAATACAACGAGAACAGGCTTAGAGCATGTTGTGAAATCCGGCACACGTTTGGTGCCGTCACTTCCTATGCGTCAGATCATAACCTCGTTTGCGGGAAACCGTGCACATGAGGACGGACATGAGTTTATCATCGAGGAGCTTTCTGACGCACCGTATTTTATTGACTGCGCAGGTATAGAGTCACCGGGCTTATCAAGTGCGCCGGCTATCGGTGAGAGAGTGGCAGCAATAGTTGAGGGGCTTTTTAAGCCTTCTAAAAATGCAGACTTCATCGAGACAAGAAAAGGTATTTTAAATCCAAAGAAGCTTTCAGAGGATGAGTATAAAAAGCTGATAAAAGAAAAGCCTGAGTATGGCAATATAATCTGTCGCTGTGAGATGATTACGGAGGGCGAGATAATGGATGCGGTAAACAGACCACTGGGCGCAAAGTCACTTGATGGCGTGAAGAGACGCACCAGAGCCGGAATGGGCAGATGTCAGGCGGGCTTTTGTTCTCCGAGAACTATGGAGATTATCGCCAGAGAGAAGGGAATTTCGCAGCTTGACATCACTAAAAGCGGTGGAAAGTCAAAGATAGTTGTTGGAATGAGCAGGAATCGCGGATAGTCTGTCTTATTTCCAAGAGACAGGTGACGATAGCTTGATATTGGATTAATATCAGCTTAACATAGGGGGACAATATGGAATTTTACGATATTGTGATAGTAGGAGGAGGCCCGGCAGGTCTTGCGGCAGCAGCTTCCGCTAAGAAAAATAAAATAGATAAAATACTTATACTGGAAAGAGACTGTGAGCTTGGCGGTATCTTAAATCAGTGTATACACAACGGCTTTGGCCTGCACACCTTTAAGGAGGAACTCACAGGTCCTGAATATGCCGGAAGATTTATCAAAGAGGTCAAAGAGCTTGGCATAGAGTACAGGCTCAATACGATGGTCATGGACATCTCGACAGGTGACGAGTTCGAAAACGGGGCAGATGACAGGCATGATGTCAAGATAAAAGATGAGGCAAACGATAAAATAGTTACAGCTATGAACCGCACAGACGGACTTTTCCATATCGCTGCAAAGACCGTAATACTTGCGATGGGCTGCAGGGAGAGAGCAAGAGGTGCTCTTAACATACCCGGCTACAGACCGGCAGGAATTTTCTCAGCGGGTACAGCTCAGAGACTGGTGAATATAGAGGGCTACATGCCGGGACGAAAGGTAGTAATACTCGGTTCAGGAGATATCGGTCTTATCATGGCTAGGAGAATGACATTAGAGGGGGCCAAGGTGCAGGTGGTTGCAGAGCTCATGCCGTATTCAGGAGGCTTGAAGCGTAATATCGTGCAGTGCCTTGATGATTTTAAAATCCCGCTTAAGCTCAGTCACACAGTGGTTGATATAAAGGGCAGGGAGCGTGTGGAGGGCATCACTCTCGCACAGGTGGACGAGCATAACAAGCCTATTGAGGGAACAGAGGAGTTTTACGAGTGCGACACGCTTTTACTCTCATGCGGACTTATTCCGGAAAATGAGATTTCAAAAACAGCCGGTGTAGAGCTCAATCCGGTAACAAGCGGACCTGTTGTAAACGAAAGCCTTGAGACCAATGTGCCGGGTGTATTTGCCTGTGGAAATGTGCTTCATGTGCACGATCTCGTGGATTACGTGTCAGAGGAAGCGACAGCAGCAGGTCGCCATGCCGCAGAATATGTGAAAAATGGTGGTGATAAGAGTTGCGATGGAAAAGAAATATCGATAACTGCTACAGGCGGAGTCAGATACACTGTTCCAAGCACTATAAATACTGCACAAATGGATGATACTGTGACGGTAAGATTTCGAGTGGGAGCCGTGTATAAGAATTGCTATATTGCAGTATATCTGGATGATAAACAGCTGCAGCACCGCAAGCGTCCTGTTATGGCGCCGGGTGAGATGGAGCAGGTAGTGCTTAAGAAGAAGCAGCTCATCGAAACAGACAATCCCCGCACAATTACGATAAAGATTGAGGAGGCATAGTATCATGGAAGAAAGAAATTTGACATGTATAGGCTGTCCTCTGGGATGTGCCCTTAAGGTGACAATAGATGGAGAAAATGTCACAGTAACCGGAAATACCTGCAAGCGCGGAGCAGACTACGGAGCAAAGGAAGTAACGCATCCGACACGAATTGTGACAAGTACAGTTTGTGTGAAAAATGGCACAATACCGATGGTATCCGTAAAGACGGCACAGGATATTCCAAAGGAAAAGATAATGGATGTGATGGACTGTATCAACCGGATCACGGTAGAGGCACCGGTGCATATAGGTGATGTACTGCTAAGTGATGCTGCTGCAACCGGTGTGGATATAGTTGCAACAAAGAATGTTGAAGCATAAATAAGGAGCATGAATTAATGGTTAAAACCGGAATTTCCCTTGATAGTGTAAAAAACAATAATAAATCTCAGATACTTAAGATACTGCAGAAAAACGGCGCAATGTCAAGGAAGGATATTGCCAATCAGATAGGACTCACACCGGCGGCTGTGACCATGCTGTGCAATGATATGATGGAAGCTCACATGATACTTGAAAAGGGTGAGATGAAGGAGCAGAAGAGAGCGGGCCGTAAGAAGGTGCTTGTGGATATCAATTATGATTTTAAGTATATAGTATCTGTAAATATTGAGGCTGTAGACACGAGCATTACAGTTACCAATATCAGGGGAAATGTGCTTGTTGAAACTAAGGTACATACCCGGACGGACATTGAACCACAGCTGTTTTTAGAAGAACTGGCAAAGGAAATAAAGCTTCAGCTTTGGGAAAAGGAACTTAAGCTGTCAGATATTCTTGGAATCGGAATATGTGTTCCGGGAATAGTTGACAGGAATAATGGCATCAGTATACACGCTTATGGCATATGGAACAATCAAGTAAAAATAAGAGAAATACTTGAAAAACAGATTCAGTGTCCGGTAATACTTGAAAACAACGTCAAAGCATTTGCGGGTGTCGGCTCTGCGATAGTTGTGGACAATAAGCTATATGAGGGCAATCAGCACAACGCAGCAGAAATAGGACACTACATCATAGAGCCTGATGGACTTAAGTGCAGATGTGGCAGACATGGCTGTCTTGAAACAAGAGTATCCATGTTTGCCCTGTGTGACCGCATAAAGGAGATATATTCCAAGGAAAATACCCCTGTGCTATACGAAGAAACAGCCGGTGATAAAAATCTTATAACAAGAGAGCTCTTGACTTCGTGGGTAGAAAATGAGGGCAACGGCTACATAACAAGGATGGATAAGACAATTTCTGAGATACTTGTTGGAGCAATAGAACGAATGGCACGTGTCGCTGTAAATGTGTTGACTATTCTGGCTCCGGATTGCACGATAGTGTTTGGTTCAATGTTTGAAAATACAAGTATATATAAGCTTTTTATACAGTACTGCACAAAATATGATGAAAACTATACTGACAAGCTTATCAGCCGTTCACACTTGAGCGATAAGATGGCATATATAGGCGGAACAGCACTTATAGCGAGCACTTATTTCTTTGAAAGTAAAAATTTATAATAAAGAAAAAAT